>ERZ795045.1475-NODE-1475-length-26223-cov-13.462473_pt1 | contig 26223 bp, 22 predicted proteins | sample MGYA00375129_ERZ795045 | MGnify/ENA primary metagenome ERZ795045 (study PRJEB30174, sample SAMN05720166) | activated sludge metagenome | isolation source: anaerobic digester from wastewater treatment plant | place: Japan | collected 2015-05-15 ...
CTGCCCTTTGTCGATTCAGCTTATCTAAAGCTGCATCGATATACCCTATCATGGCGTTTGCCTGACCAACAGTGGAAATTGACCGTTTCCGGTTACCATCATAAAGGTTTAAAGCCTTGGCACTCATCGTAGCAATATAGGCTCTAATCCTTTGACCCTGGTTTGGTCCAATATGGAAGAATATGCTTCCCACTCGCGAATTACGCGCATAAATGCCTGTGAGCATCTTCATACGGTTGAACTCAGCCGATGTTGAAATCCTGTCGATTTCATCAATAAGCTGCGAAACTTCAACCTGAATCTGCGCACGATCGGCATTTGAATAAATTCCATTGGCAGCCTGTACCGATAGCATCCGGATTCTTTGCAGAATATCATTAATCTGCTGTAATGATCCTTCGGCAACCTGTATAAACGAAAGCCCATTTTCGGCATTTCGTTCAGCCTGGAACAAACCATTAATCTGTGTCCTCATTTTCTCTGACACAGCAAGCCCCGAAGCATCATCGCCAGCTCTGTTAATCTGCTGACCAGATGCCAACCGCTCAATGGACTTATCCATTCGCGATGAGACGATCTTAAGCTGCCTGTTAGCGAATATAGCGCTTAAGTTGTGATTGATTCTCATAAACTCTCCCTCCCTTGAACGTTTACAGGATATCCCAGTATTTCTGTTGAGATATCTCAGGATTTTTCAGTATGTTCATCATGAACATACAGGGTCTAATGTTAGACCAGGGGTTTTCTCCCCAATGTTGCCCGGACTGCCCATCATCCAGACCTCATCAGCTGCCGCATTTCCGGCAGCCGGTGACGCCCTCCTATCATCACCGGCCGCCAGAACAAGCAGCCGAATAGAAAGGACAGCCCCGGTACAATCGTCCAGGGAGAGTGAGAATCATCACAAAAGTTTTCAAAGAACCATTAGGTGTGTCCCCTAGCTGATTACACAAGTAATCGTAACACCGATTGGGGTTGTAAATTAGCCTGTGCTAACATTGCAGTGCCTGACTGCACAAGGACTGTGTTCTTGGTAAAATCTACCATTTCTTCAGCCATATCAGTATCCCGAATACGGGATTCTGATGCCTGAACATTCTCATACGCGGTCATAAGCCCCTTTGCAGTATGCTCTAATCTGTTATAATAGGCACCTAAGTCAGCACGCTGCTTGGAAAGCTTCTGCAATGCGGCATCCATTACACCAATGGTTGCATTTGCACCACCTGGTGATGTCAGTGTAATAGCTACTTTACCGGTAGCATCTTTCATCCTGAAAGCCTGAGCTGTCATGGTCCCAATGAACACCCTTACGCGCTGATTTGCGTTAGGTCCCATATGAAACCACATGCTTGACTTTGGATTAATCTTGGAGAATTCACCGGTTAATATCTTGAACCGGTTAAACTCTGCCTGCGATGCTATACGGTCCACCTCATCTACCAGGGCAGATACTTCAACCTGAATAAGTTGACGATCTGCATTGGTATAGATACCGTTTGCAGCCTGAACCGCCAGAACCCTTATTCTCTGGATAATCTGGGCAGTCTGTGCTAAATACCCTTCTGCAGTCTGAACAAACGACATACCATCTTCGGTATTTCGTTCAGCCTGACGCAAACCCTGAATCTGGGTTCGCATCTTTTCAGACACTGCCAAACCAGAAGCATCATCGCCGGCTCTATTTATTCTTTCGCCTGATGAAAGCTTCTCCATACTCTTGTTCACACTCCATTGTGTGAACTTAAGTGTTCTGTTAGCGTTTACAGCACTCATGTTGTGGTTGATAATCATTTTACACTCCTTTGCACATTAGTTTTGGCTTCCCTGCCATTAATTACACCACACCGGGCAGACAGTGCAGTGTAAGGGTGAGTAGATACAAAGCTACCCTGTTCCAGGCTTGTATCTGGGCTCATACAAGACCAGAACCATTAAAAGGCCAAGCCTGGAGTGCTACTATCAAACCACAAACCCCAACAGGTGTTTTCAAAGACCAATGTCAGGAGACACTACTCCCTGCTCGACTTTTCGTCACCGTAGGCCTAAAACATGAATGCTAAAATTTTGTGTATTTTGCTTTTTATCAGGGAATAATCGTATTTATTGCAAAATATGATTTTATTTTCTCTTTTTTTCTCTAAATTTTAATATTTTTATATTATATGGCAAGAGGTGCCCTTCCACAGCATTTTTTAAATTTTTTGCCACTACCACACGGGCAAATGTCATTACGCTGTAACTGGAAAAACTTTCCTGTTTGTACTGATTTCTGTAATTTACTGACCCTTTCTGCCAATTCCTTTTCATAGTGCTGGTAATGCTCAAAAAGCATCTTCCACGCTTCACACAATTTACTTGTGCCTCTTTGATGTATATCAGTAGTGAATCTATACCTGGTACAATCGCCCATACAAAAATTATTAATGCTGCACATCCTGCATTCTGGAGTTGTTTCACGTTTTAGCTGCGCAAATGTATTTCGCTTTTCATTATTCAAAATATCCTGTAAGCGATAGTTCATAATATTACCTAAGTGCCACTCCGGATACACAAAAAAATCACAGGGGTAACAGTCGCCATTGTGCTCAACAACGATATATGAATTGCATTCACCAAGCCAGCAACATGACGTTTTTGCACCCAAGGAATACATGAGAAGATCCTGAAACAAACGAACAGAAACATAGGGAAAACCATCCTGATACCATGCATCAAAAAGCTCACAGTAAAAATTTCCCAGATCCTTTCCACGTATACTGTATGGCATTATATTTCCCTTTTCATCATGTTCAAAACATGGAATAAACTGAAGATAGGCAAAATTATTGTGGCGGAAGAAGGCATAGAGTTCACGTGCATGTGTAACATTTGCATTGGTTACTAATGTAAGGATATTATACTGCACGGCATATTCATTCATAAGAGCTATCGCATGCATAACTTTTTCAAAAGTACCATGGCCTGCATAATCTCTTCGATAGGTATCATGGATTACCTCTGGCCCATCCAGGCTTATACCAACCAGAACATTGTTACGTGATAAAAATTCACACCATTCATCATTGAGAAGAATTCCATTTGTTTGAAGTGAATTTTCTATGATTTGAACATCTGTCTTTAAACGGTTTTGAACAGTAACTATCTCCCTAAAAAAATCAAGCCCTGCTAACGTTGGTTCACCACCCTGCCAGCAGAATGAAATATACGTTGAGCCAGTACCAATTGCTGCTTTTATTACCGTCTCAGCTACATCAAACGGCATTATCTGAAGACTCCCCGGGTACAGATCAACTACCCGTTTGTAAAAACAGTAATTGCATGCTAAATTACAATGATATGACACCGGTTTTACTAAGAATGAAAGGCTTCCCATATTAGTAACAGTTATTTCCAGCCACGTATATTTGCATAGAATTCCTTTTCAAAAGCCAAAAGTTTTTCATGAAGTTTTTTCCCAATAGCTGGATAGCGTTTTATAACATTGTAGCTCTCACTTTTATCATATTCCATGTCATAAAGAACAGGCCATGTAGCCAGTGTTGGGACTTTTTGATTGGAACCAGGTGGTTCGTAATCATGACCACCTGCAGCTGACCCAAAAAATGTATCAGGTTTATCCAGAGGTACAGGCCATCCCCGTGTATTGTTGTATCGTATATATTTCCACCTTCCTGAACGTATTCCTTCTATTTCTCTGTAATGAAAAAAATATAATGCATCATGAGGTGATTGCTTTGATTTGCCTGTTAACAGAGGCATTAAATCCTTCCCATCTATAATACGATCTTTGGGTAATGTCAATCCTGCCAGATTGCATACTGTAGGGAAAAAATCAATATTCATAACTGGTTGATTGCACACTGTCCTTTCTTTAATAGTACCAGGCCACCATGCAATCATTGGAACCCTGAATCCACCATCATAGCTCTCCCCTTTCCTTCCACGCAATCCGCCAGTACTACCATCAAACCACGGCCCGTTATCGCTGGTAAATATAACCAGCGTTTTTGAATCAATATTATTTTTTCTTAGACATTGTAGTATCTGGCCCACACTCCAATCAACTTCTGCAACGGTATCACCATGAGGGCCAGCTTTTGTTGTTCCTTCAAACTTTTTTGACGGGAAGCATGGTTGATGCGGATCTTTATGTGCTAAATAAAGAAAGAAAGGTTTTTTATGATTTTCATTTATAAATTGTATTGCTTCCTGTGTAAATAGCCCTGTGTATGGTTGCTGTTCAAGCCCAATATCCTCTATGATCATTTTTTTATCTTTAAAATATGAAACTGGCCAGTCATCATTACTTGCATTGAAACCCACAAATTTGTCAAAACCATAATTGTGAGGATGATACGTTTCATCCACAACAAAATCACCTAAATGCCATTTGCCTATGGCACAGGTTGCATAGTTACGCAATTTTAAAGCCTGGGCGATAGTTATTTCAGAATGAGGCAAACCATTGACCAAATTTTTTGCACCATGTAAATCCACCACACCAAGAGCACCAAACATATAACCCAACTCTTTTACAATTTTGCGCATAAAGGTATCTTTTCCCGGTTGCAATGGGAATGTAATGCCACACCGCAATGGGTAACGGCCGGTTAAAAGCCCCGCCCTTGAAGGTGAACAAAGAGGACTTGCACAATAAAAATCGATAAATCGCATACCTTCACGCGCCATTCTGTCAATATGCGGAGTGTTAATTGCTTTATTGCCATAACAACCAATATCACCATACCCCATATCATCAGTAAGTATTATTATGATATTAGGCACGTTTTTTTTTTCTTTTATACTGATAACTTCAGCAGCTTTAACAGTGTTCTTTTCCTCATATATATCTGGGTCAATATCTGTATCAACAGGTATCAGGCGCCTGCCACAGCTAATAGTACTTAATGGCGATAATGAAAGTAACGTTGTAGCAGATAATCGGATCATCTCACGGCGTGATACAGTACGTGGACTTAGCATAGAACCTCCTCTTTGATTACTAAGATCATTGAATGTTGCGGTTATAATTCCTCACTATCCAAACCTGCCTCAGAGACCATGTAACATGACGAATAATACCTTTTTTGTCCATGTGGCACACCTTAACCACCATTATGAACAGTTCATGCTATTATCGCAACTATTTGACTTTTTTTATCATTCCTCCAAATATACAAAAGCATTTAAAGCATATACTCACACAACGTAATTGCAAGCAAATTTATGAGGTTTTTTCTTTATTTTTGTTGCTTTATTCATGCACGACCATTACACTTCATCAATTCTTTTTTGCATGGGAGATTTACAATGACCTTAGATATTCAATTAGTAGAAAATTCAAAAAGTACCATGTTCCCACATTTTATCAATATCCCACATATGATTTATAAAAATAATGATCAATGGGTACCGTGGTTCCATAATGAGATGAAACTTTTTATTGATAAAAAGCACCCTTTGTTTCTTCACTCTGATGGTGACTTTTTTGTAGCAATGCGCAACAACTCCCCGGCAGGAAGAATTTTTGTATTTGAAAACACCATGTATAATAAAACCCATAACATGAAGAGTGCACATTTTTATTTTATTGATTTTTATGATGACAGGGAAGTTGCTGATTGCTTATTCAGTGCTGCCATCGACTGGGCAAAAAAAAGACATTGTAACAGCCTGCTTGGCCCTATGGGATTTGGTGGAGTAACCGGTGGCGGTTTATTAATTGATGGGTTTGAACACCGTGCATCCATGACTATGATGATGTATAACCATCCGTATTACCGTGTTCACATAGAAGCATTTGGCTTTACAAAATATTTAGACAATTTTTCTTTTTACCTTCCTTCTACTGCGCAACTGCCTGATGGCTTAAAGCAAACCGCTGATGCCTTACTGGCAAAAGGAGAATTCAAAGTGTTAAAATTTAAATCTAAAAAAGAATTACAGAAAGTTGCAGATGATGTCATCCATGTATTCATGAAAACTTTAAGTGATCATGCTGGAAACTATGAATTGACTAAACCTGAATGTGACTATATAGTTAAAAGCTTATTACAGGTTGCCAACCCTGAACTTATAAAAATCATTACTTACAAAGGTACAATCATAGGATTTCTTTTTGGTTTTCATGATTTATCAGCAGCATTACAAAAAGCAGATGGGAAGCTTACTCCTTTATCCATTTACAGAATTATACGAGAATACAAAAAAACCAACTGGATACTGGTTAACGGAATGGGCATACTTCCAGAATTTCAGGGACTTGGAGCCAATGCGGTATTATATGCAGAACTGGAAAAAACCATACGGCAATACCCTCAGTTTAAACATTTAGAAATGGTACAGATACAGGAAACTACAAGTAAAATGCTTAGTAATGTTAAAACATTAAATGGAAGGACATTCAAAACTCACCGGATGTATCAGTTACCAATATAACCTGGCACCAAAATGAACATTTCACAATATATGAATATCAATTACTCATACAAAACCCATTTTGTAATTCATCAGTCTGTATTTTATTTGACAATCCATTATCGGTTGAAAATATTGCTTCAACAACATATATACTATATCAGTCAATGGAGATCGGCATGAAAAAGTTAAAAGTTTTTTGTACGATAGTTCTTGTTATTGTGGCATTGGCTATGCCACTGGTGTGTACAGGTGCTCTTTACGCTGAAGCAGCACACCCTGCAGTTACAGCAGAATCCGCTGAAACATCACATGGTGGACATGACATTGGTACCGAATTGCCATTATGGTCAGTACTGCCATTTGCAGGGATTTTACTATCAATAGCGCTTTTTCCTTTATTTGCCCCTCATTTCTGGCATCACCATTTTCCAAAAGTTTCAGCATTCTGGGCACTTGTATTTGCAATCCCCTTTGTTATTTACTATAAAGGGATAGCTGCACATGAAATCCTGCATATTTACATCATTGACTACATCCCGTTTATTATTTTACTATGGGCATTATTTACCATTTCAGGTGGTATTCTTGTACGAGGAACATTGAAAGGTACCCCTTTAATTAATTCCATCATATTGATTATTGGGTCTTTGCTTGCATCCTGGATTGGGACAACCGGTGCATCAATGCTGTTAATACGACCAATCCTGCGCTCCAATGCATGGCGCAAACACAAAGTACATACCATAGTATTTTTCATATTTCTGGTAAGCAACATTGGTGGTTCATTAACACCGCTTGGCGACCCACCACTATTTTTAGGATTTTTACATGGAGTGCCATTCTTCTGGACATTAACCCATCTTTTTACTGTATGGGGTTTTGCAGTAATAATACTATTATTACTGTATTTTATCATTGATACTTATTTCTATAGCAAAGAAGACAAATCCAAAGAAGAATATGGTGAAAAGCAGGCGCTTAAAGTAGAAGGCTGGCACAATTTTATTTTCTTAGCTGGTGTTGTTGGTGGTGTATTATTCAGCGGCCTGGTTAAGTTAGGTGAAGTCAATATATTAGGTGTACATCAATCAATAGAAAACCTTATCAGGGATGCTGTACTCATCATCATGGGATTACTATCACTTAAAACTACTTCTCAGCAAATACGAAAAGACAATGAATTTACATGGTTTCCCATTCAGGAAGTTGCATACCTGTTTGCTGGGATATTTATGACCATTATCCCGGCCCTTGCAATATTAAAAGCTGGTGAACATGGTGCCTTAGCGTTTTTGATTAATGCAGTAAAACAGCCTGCTCATTATTTCTGGGCAACGGGTTCTCTTTCAAGTTTTCTTGACAATGCCCCAACATATTTAACGTTCTTCAATACAGCACTGGGAAGCTTTTATGCTGGCATGCCTGAAATAGAAGCTGTACACCGACTGATAGCAGAACAAAACGTATATTTACAGGCAATAGCAGCAGGTGCAGTATTTATGGGTGCCAATACCTATATTGGCAATGCCCCTAATTTTATGGTAAAATCAATTTCAGAAGAAGCGGGAATACGAATGCCAAGTTTCTTTGGTTATATGTTTAAATATTCAATTCCCATTCTTATTCCGGTTTTTATACTTGTAACCTATGTATTTTTCAGATAATATACTTTTGTTGGATTTGGGGAAATAGTTTTCTCTGATCTATTAACAATAATAATAAACGAGAGGTGGTATTATGGCAAAAACATTTTATGAAGTGGTACTGGAAGGCCATTATAACTTTGTATACGGTATGCTTGAGGGATATAAATTAGCTGCAGGTAAAAATTTCATCTATTATTTAAGCCAGCAGGTTAATGTAAAAGCAACAACACTTTCTGAGGTACTTAAAGAATTCCTGACCCTTAAAAGCAAGTTACAATATGTTATTATTGAAGCTAATTCATGGAAAAAATTTGAAGCCGCTGTCAAAAAACAACCTGAACATTCAATCATTAATAAAAAGTATATTAAATCAATTAAAAAAATTGAAAGTGCATCATTTGAATTTAACTTTGAATGCTATGCTAAGAAGTACGGTGATGAAATAAAGGGTATATTTAAATCATTACCTAAATCAGTTAAGCTTATTGACTATGCACCAAAAGAAGAAATTCACAAAGAAGCAAAAGGAACTGAGCTGTATGCACCTGACCATGAATATTCATTCAAAGGAAAGGGCAAACTGGTGGGTGACATTGAAACAATCATTACATTCAACAAAAAATTTGACGAACATCCCTTAATAGATGTTTCTGCTATCAGTTTAAACCTGAAATAACAATGCGTTCACTTCCCGGCTATCTCAGACTGCTGGGAAGTGAACATTACTCTACATGTTGTTCAGGGATTTTCATTCAGGAATCAATAGTATACTCCGATATTAAATACGTATAATCATATAGTAAACTATTTTGATGGATAAAAAAACTTAAAAACCATGAAAAAAACATTAGCAGTTATTATCATTAGCATTATTTGTATTGCTTCTACTATCATGTATTCAAAGTACAGAATGTCATCGTTTGAACCCCAATATATAGGATTTCTTACTGTTGAAAACAGCACCATTATAAAACAATTAGATACAGTATTACAAAAAACAAATATAGCAGGTATCAGAAGTGATAAAGAATTAGCAAAATGTTTAGAGGAACAGATTAAATCCTTACAGCAATTAGCACTGATTGCAATAACTGATAATGAATACAGTGTTCTTATAGCAGCTAAAAAAGATAGAGTTATTAATCAAAAACTTTTTGATGCAATTATTACCGATATTTCCCAGAAAAAACTATTGCCATCAACAACATTTCCACAAATCACACGATACTACAGCAATAATAAATATTATTTTTTTATTTATAATGCTCCGCAGTATACAATCATCACAACATATAGTTTTGTATTGCCCAAAAATCTTATTATTAAATTAGCTCTCGAAAACCTTCTCATTGTCATTATGTTTATCATCATTGGTACTGCTATAATTATCACACTTCAACAGAAAGCTAAAGAACCTGTAACTATGAAGGTGGACAAAACAGAAATAAAACCACAAACGCCAGACCCCGTTGGAAGTCTATGCCAGCAGTTTTCAATTATTTCAGTAACTATCGCACAACAAAATAAAAATGGAAACCTTAAAACTATTTACAGCCACCCTGATAAAAAGCAAAATCTATACCTGCAACCAGAAATAATTAATGAATTGCTCAATGGCGTACATATACTTGCAGAAAAAAATACTGTATTAATTTTTTATAACATCACCACTAAACTTTTTTTCAGACTGGCTAAACATCAGGCTTTTAAAGGAAAAACAATAAATGATATTGAAAGGTTTATAGACAATAATAATGACGTGCTTCTTAAATTTTTGAAAATAAAGAAATAACTTGTTTGCATTTACCATTAGCGTTTTGTAGCCACAATAGCATAATGATATTGTCCCGCTTGCAGAATATTCACAATTTTAAACCCACGTTGATACAGTGTTGCAGTAGCCTGGTCAACCGATAACTTGATATCCATGGATGGTCCAGGAATACCCTCTCTTTTATAAAAATCAATAATTATCAGTAACCCTTTATCATTCAAAGACTGTATTGTATTCTTCATTGCAGCATCAATTTCATTATTGTAGACAAGCCCGTGCAGAACATTAATCATAATGACTGCGTCAGCTTTAACAGGAATATCTTTTGTTATATCACCAGGCATTGGCTGCATATTTGTAAGCCGTTTTTCTTTTACTACGATATTCAGGTTATCTATTGCCTGTTCATTGTAATCCATAGCATAAATTGTTGAATCAGGAAACTTTTCAGAAAGAGCAATTGAAAAATATCCATCACCACAACCAGCATCCAGAATATGCATTCCATTTGTTATAGGAAGCTTTGCAATAAGTTCATGTGCATTTATATATACACTGCTTGATTTCCCTTTGTGTTCGTGTTTTTGCATTGGATCTCCTTATGATATTTGCTTTTAAAATGTTTTATAAATATCCACAAAGGCAATTACATAATTACCCCTGTGTAATATGCCCTATTATAATTCTATTGTAACGGAAAATTATGTATCAATAAACAAATATTTTACAGTGGACATAACAATATTGCACTATAATACTTGGTACATATACGGTATGAATAGTATACTTTGAAGATATCACCTTTACCATGAAAATCTATAAGAATATTTCCATTATTTACGAAGATAATCACATCATTGTTGTAGAAAAACCTGCAGGCATGTTAAGTCAGAAGGACTATACTGATACTGATTCGTTGCTTGAAATTCTTAAAGAATATATCAAAACCACCTATAAAAAGCCTGGCAATGTATTCCTTGGTCTTGTTCACAGGCTTGACAAACAGGTTTCCGGAATCATGGTGTATGCAAAGACATCGAAAGCCGCTTCACGTCTTTCGTCTCAATTCAGAAGCCATGATGTCATCAAGATATACTGTGCGGCACTACAAACCATCACCAGCACTGATACTGCATGGCATACAATCCATGATGCAATCATCCGACACCATGACAAAACACTGATTTCTAGTGATAACATTACTGCCATGCATGCATCACTCAAATATAAAATTATTTATACCAAACCATCCTATTCACTGGCACTGATTCAACTGTATACGGGCAAAAAGCACCAGATACGTGCACAGATGTCGCATCTTGGCATGCCCATTGCCAATGACATTAAATACGGAGCAACTTTGATATCATCGGAAACTGCAATTGCCCTGCATGCGGTGTACCTGCAATGTATTCATCCTGTTACAAAAGAACGTATATCCTTTTATTCCAAACCTCAAGGCATTATTGCTTCAATTTTTAATACCATTGACGTTGACCATGTAATTAAAAATGCATTGATCCATGAAGGCTATTCACTATAACATTTAGGGCGATAGTAACCATGATAATCAGTGCAAGCCGAAGAACTGACATCCCTGCATTCTATTCACAGTGGTTTATTGATTGCATACAAAAAGGTCATTGCTCTGTCACCAATCCATTTAATCCCAATCAGAGAAAGGAAGTATCGTTGCTGCCATCAGATGTCGATGCAATAGTCTTCTGGACGCGATATCCTGTACCACTCATGAAATATTTAGGCCAGTTGACTGATTCAGGATACCGTTACATCTTTTTATACACCATTACAGGCTATCCCAGCTGGCTTGAGCCTCATTCACCAGAACTATCGCATGCAATACAGGCATTTAAAGATGTAAGCAGGATACTGGGATCACAAAAAGTAGTATGGCGCTATGATCCGCTAGTATTTTCTAAAGAATTGGATTTTGATTTTCACATAAAAAATTTTGCTGCAATAGCACAACAATTACAGGGCTACACACAAAGAGTTATTATCAGCATTATGGAACCATACAAAAAGGTTACACGCAGGCTAAAAGTATTGCATGAAAAAGGAATTGTAACATACCCAATGAATATTTTTGGGCAAGATGAACTTTTCAAGTTTTTTACCTGCATAACGCACATAGCGTTTGATTGTGGCATGCAGATTCATAGTTGCTGCAGTAATCTCACTGAGTTTGGAATAGAAAATGGCGCATGTATTGACGGCAACCTTATCAATTCTATGTTTGGGTTAGATTTACATTTTGAAAAAGATATATACCAGCGTACCAATTGCCTGTGTGCAAAAAGTGTTGACATTGGGACATACAATACATGTAAGTTTGGTTGTTTATACTGTTACGCCAGCAGGTAATAAAAACAGTAACTATCGCCCATACTACTTTTCAAACCGAAATGACCTCACTATCTTTAAAAACGTTTCTTCATAACGGTCAAATGTATGAGGTAGTGCTGTACATGTAATAACATACACTTTATTGTTATTGAGGCAATAATACTGCAACACTTTTAATTTTAACCCACTCATAGTATATGTAAATCCTAAAATCATTGCAGGTTTGCGTGCCAGCCACGTGTTGTTTTTATACAGTAGCCTGTAATCTTTTGAATAGCTTTTTAAATTTTTTTGTGAAAGCTCAAAATATTTATCAAGAGTACTATCACCTGAAACTTCTTCAACTGTTATGGCAACATTTTCTCTGAAATCATCACGCATTCCCTCTTCAGGACTCAATGCAACAACAACAGCACCCATTTCCTGCTGCTGTATCTCCCAGTGTTTTGGGAATACAATGGAAAAATTATATTCATCACTGTAAAACCTGCCCTTCTCCTTCCGTGAACAACCGGGTAGTATCATTACACTGAATATAATGATTGATATACATAGTAAGTATTTTCGTCTCATACGTTTGCTCCAGATTGAATAGAACATATCTGTATAATACTATATAGTGTATACTTCATTTATTATAATGGTATATTACACATTCTTTAATTATATCATAAAATATTGTTAACCATTATTAGCAATGCTTTTTCTTTCATTTAATATTCTTTTTATTTCATCAAACCCTTCCCGTGTAATGGGTAGTATTGAAACAAAATACACCGAAATTAAAAAGCACAAACCTGGCGCAAATGCCATCATATATCGTATAGCTGAAACTGCAGATTGTGGCTGTGCTGTGGCACTGTTTTCAATATATCCAAAAAAAGCCAGAAAAGCTGATGCCAGTGCAATAGCTGATGCTGAAGCAACCTTATATAAAAACGTTGTAATGCCATAGAAAGCACCTTCACGTCGCACACCGTTTTTATATTCATCATATTCAATAACATCAGGTATCATGGAAAATGGGATTATCTGTGATGCTGATATGCCAACCCCTGCAAGTACACCAATGATTATTACAAACTGCAAATTATGTACTGGAGCTATCAAACATAACAAAAGCGATAGCGTAAAATATATAGCAGCAACCATATATGCTCTGCGTTTGTCAAGTTTGTCTGAAATATAAATCCACAATGGGGCTGATAGTACCGCTACAATGAGAGGTATACCCATAACAACAAAAGTCATGTCTTCTTCAATCAGAATAACATCTTTGAGGAAAAAGATGAATAGCGCCTGAATCAAATCAAACCCAATCATATTAAATAAAAACATTCCTAAAATAATCCTGAATTCATGCAAACTTAGAACAGCTTTAAACGTTTTCAAAAGACCATCATGTATGACCGCTTCAGACTGAACTCGTTCTTTAGTTCCCACAAATGTTATGAAAATCAATACTATAATTATGATACCAAAGATAACACCCATAACAGGATAGCTTGTAATATAGTGTTCTTTGCCTTTAAAGACTACATCTACAATTACCGAAACACCAACTGCTGCTATCAGATTCCCAACAAATGAAAGTGACATTCTAAAGCCTGATATGCTTGTCCGCTCATCGTAGTTTTGCGATAGCTCCGGCATCAGAGCATTGTAGGGAACTGCCACTACAGTAAAAGCAGTATTAAACAGTATGGTGATTGCTGCGTAATAACCCAACAGTATATAATGATCATGAGAGGGAACCAGCCATATTAACATGAACATAAGACCAAAAGGAATGCAACCAAACAGAAAATAAACCCTTCGCCTTCCATATTTAGATTTAGTCCTGTCAGAAATCATACCCATGAGCGGATCCGTTATGGCATCCCATGCACGAGCAATAAAAAAGATAATGCCAGCCCACTGCGCAGGTAAGCCTGCAACATTGACTAAAAAAAAATAAAAAGTAAAAACCTATTGTGGTATAGGCAATATTAATTGCTAAATCACCTAACCCATATGCAATCTTTTCAATAGTGGGGACTACATAACCTTCTTTCATTGGCAAATACCTTTTTATATTATTGATATATATCTGAATAATAAAGAATTACATGCTATATCAAACATAGAAATTTACATAAATTATTAGATTCTGAGTCCCAATGAAATCGTGATGAAGAATCTCGCCGTTTCACACACCGTATTTGCGGTTCCCGATGAAGTTAGAACATGGTAATCCCATTTATATACCTGAGACTATCACACATTGCTCGCTGTAACGTGCAATCAACGTTATTGCAAGTCACAACGTAATACCCTCACTGTCATCCTGAGGAGTCCAAACTTTAAGTCCTGATGCAATCCCGATGTAATCGGGAAGGATCTTGCCGTTTTATTACTTTATAACTGAGATTCTTCCCCCAATTATATCGGGGTCAGAATGAAAATTCTCGTTGTCTCGATATATGCCTTGCTTAGCTCCAAACACTCGACGACCTTATTATGAAAATTGATCACCAAGTGCATGCAAAGCACGTATATCGAAGTGACCGATATGTGAATATTGTTAATACAAAACTATAGTGGCAAGCAAAAATCAAGGAAAATAAATTATTTATTTCCAGGCAACCAGACTAATACTTTTTACTATCTCTTTATACTGTTCTTGACCATCATATGATGTGCCATCATTGTTACATTCATTACTTGCAAAAATATTGCCATAACCATATTCTTTTACAATTTCAACATTTGAAAAACCCGCTTTATGTAACAACGCAATATACTCACTTTTTAGAATTGCCCCAGCTATACAACTTACATACGCATCAATAGATTCTTTAATATATGGCGGTAAGGTTCCATCAAGCACAATGTCGGATATAGCCATTCTACCACCACGTTTCAATACCCGGTAAGCTTCTTTGAATACCCGTTCTTTATCAGGTGCTAAATTTATAACACAATTTGAAATTATCACATCAACTGAATTGTCATCAACAGGTAAATGTTCAATATCGCCCAGTATGAATTCAACATTATTAACTCTTAGTTTTTTTGCATTTTCTTTTGCAAGTGCTATCATTTCAGGCGTCATATCGACACCAATAACCTTGCCATGTTGCCCTACCTTTTTTGCTGCAAGAAAACAGTCTATGCCTGCACCGCTTCCTAAATCAAGAACTATCTCCCCCTGTTTCAAAGAAGCTATTGCATTGGGATTGCCACATCCCAGCCCTAAATTTGCTGAATCAAGTTCATTCATTTCATTAGCTGAATAGCCAATTTTGGAAGCAACATCTCTGGGGTTGCAACAACCAGCAGAACAACATGAAGTTTTTGAAAGGGCTATTGTGCCATAATTTTTTTGCACGATTTTTTTAATTTTTGTATTAGTATCCATACTCATTTCCCTAAATTGCTGAATACTGGAGCTATCTGTTCAAAAACAACTGAATTTAATGAATCGGCCTTTACAAAAGCAATACAACATAACGACTCAGTACTATTAAGAGTTAAAATGACAAACTTGTCTCCTGCTTTTATCCCATACTTTTCCCTGAGATCTTTTGGCAATACTAATTGCCCACGTTCATCTACCGAAACCACTGCTTCGATTGAACACGAAGAATTGCAACAGTTATTATTTTGCATAGTTTTATCCTTATTAATCATGATATAATGTTTTATCAGAATATTCTGTATTTTCTGATATTTCTGATATTGATTATTTTATTGCTGTTTTGTCAACAAAATTTTCACAAATTCTTTTTTTTGCAGAAATGTTATATGTGCTCTGACCCCTTTTACTTTTAGCAGAAAGATAATTTGACAATCTCATGCTCTGGCACTGTTCACTTTATTTCAAAATTATCAATATCATAAACCTAATATATTTTAAACAAAAGTAGTTTCCTAATACTTTGTATTAAAAGAAAAAATAATCATTTGTTTTTTTACTACATTATTATTAATTTGTTTAGCAAGAAAAATATACACTTATGAAATTATGGAGGTTCCCAATGATTAACAAAATTATGGTATTTATTATAGTTGTTTATATTACGAGTAGCAGTGCGTATGCTTTCCTTGAAAATTATAACAACTATCAATATCTCATTGGTGATAGAGCAGCTGGTTTTGGTGGAGCATATTGTGCAATTGCCAATGATAGCACTGCGCTGTGGTATAATCCTGCAGGTCTTGCAAATATTAATGACAATAGATTGAACATATCAGCCAATACCTATAGTTATCTTACCCGAAATTCCAGACAATACTGGCAAATAGAAGAATCACCTGGACAATATCAGTGCCTTGATTTAAAAGAAACCGATATTTCAGTTGTGCCAAACACCGTTGCCTATGCCCGCAGAGTAAACTGGCTGGGAAATGATGTTATTGCTTATGGATTATTTGTTCCCATCCAGGATTCAATACAGGCAACTATTGCTGGCAAAGCAACAGGTAGTGTATTAAATGTTGAACTTAATGCTTCATATAGAATCAATACAAAATCATATTATGGGGTCGCAGGATATGGAGTTAATATCACTAAAAACCTGAAACTTGGTTTATCGGCAGGTGTTGGTTACTTTCAGGGGAAAGGTGGTGCAAACATTTCAGCCTATCTTGATCCAGGTGGAACAAATCAAAGTGAAATTGCAATGATTATTGACAATGAGCTTACAGCAGTTACTGCATTTACCGGTACTGGCCTGCAATATGCTCTGACCCCCCATCACAGCATAGGTGTTTTCTACCATTCTCCCATATATAGATTGCATGCATCAAGGGAAGAAAGAACTACAAGTTATCAAGTTGGGCCAATTTTCCCAACAAATAGCTCTGAAACCACAATAAATAATGATGACTTTCGTTTTAGAATAATTCCAGCATATATTTCATTTGGATACGGATACATCAGTGAAGGCAAGTGGTCATGTACGGTTGAAGGTGTTGTTCACAATACAAATACAGATTATCCCAATAGAGTTATAAATGGGAAAGTTGGGTTGGAGATATATTTACTTGAAGATCTTATTGTACGAACGGGCTTTTTTACCGATTTTAGCCAGAAAGATACAGTAACCCAATCTTCAGAAAATGACGAAAAAAATGATTACTATGGTGCAACGTTGAGCCTTTCGTTTGGCAATGATCTTAATCCGTTGCAAAGTGACACCCTGAAAGCCAAAAATATGTGGACAACAGTTGGAATAGTATACCAGTTAGGGATTGGTGATATTCGTGGTTTCAGATTTTATACCGTTACTTCGGGCTCTGATCCTGTAATACACCAATATACCCACCGTATAAGCCTGTATATTGGTGAATCAATTGTCTTTTAAAAGGTATTGACTTTAATAACTATATTGTTTATAGTAAACTTCAGTTTATTATTACGAATACCACCATATAGGCATAACATTTTTAAGGAATTTTCATTATAGGAATCCTTTTTTAGTAATAAGTAACTATCTGATACAAATAGTATAACAACTATCACATTATCATTTGAGGTATGTTATGGGAATTCTTAAAGATGCAGGTGAATCACTGGTAAATTTTAGCGAACGGTTTTTAGATAAAACTGAAGAGCTGGCTCAAATTGCACGCATTACCATGGAAATAAAAAAGTTGGAACATTCCATAAAAGAGATATACTTGAATACTGGAAAGTATGTGTATGACCAGGTTGTAAGTGACAGGCCTATTTCAAATATGGATGATTTTATCATAAAAGCTGTCGCCACAATAAATGACTATAAAACAAAAATACAGGAAAAACAGAACGAAATACAAAAAGTTAAAGAACACTATGAATCCAAATACCATCGATAGTAAAAGCTAAAATATACTATGTCAAAAACATCATCGCGCATTGTACAGGCTATTGAAAAACAAAAAGGTTTTTTTACTCCAAACGATATTGTGTCAGCAGTATTGCTTTCCACATCAAAAAGTAAAAAATCAAAGAAAAGCACTAAAGTATCACAACGTCAGGCTCAGCAAACAGCTAACCGTGTGCAGAATGCTATTTCCACACTATACCAGTGTGGATTTCTGACCAAACAAAAGGGCAAATACAGGGTAGCACAGCCATTCAGCTTCACGGGAACATTTATTCATAGCAAAAAAGGTGACGGGATTGTGTATTTGCATGATGACATTGAAGTACACATTTACCGTGAAGATGTCAATCATGCCCGCAACAAAGATATCGTTCAGGTACAGTTAACTGATATACGTCGTGGAACGCTCTTTGGCAGGGTTACGTCAATTGTGACAGCCAACAAACAGATGTTTTTTGCACGATGTGTAAAACCAAACGGCAAATTTCGTATTCTGCAGCTTATTGATGTTCCAGGTAATATTCAGGTCATTACAAAAGAAAATATAAAACCAGGGGTTCTGGCGATAGTTACTGTAAAAAACTCTTTTATCCAAAATTATCAGGAATGCACCATCAATGCATTAATAGAACACGAAGAAGAATATGACGTACAGCGCATTGTGGGGAAGTTTTCTTTGCCTGGTGCACATCCAGAATATGAACACCTTGAAAATATTGAACAGAATGTACATCCACACGAACTGAAAAATCGCAAAGATTACCGAAAGCTTTTAACAGTAACCATTGATGGAGAAACAGCAAAAGATTTTGATGATGCCATTTCAATAGAATATAAAAATGGTGTTTATACGTTATACGTTCACATAGCCGATGTGTCTGCTTATGTATATAAAGATGATGCTATTGATAAAGAAGCATACAACCGTGGAACAAGCTATTACTTAGGCAATACCGTAATACCAATGCTACCTGAGAAGTTATCCAACGACCTGTGCTCACTCAAAGCCGGTGTTGACAGGTTAACGCTTTCGGTTATGCTGCAGTTTGATAAACACGGCAACTACCGAACACATGAAATTTACCGTGGAATCATAAACGTTGACCAGCGCTTAACGTACAACGTGGCTCAGGAAATATTGAACTCAAAAAAACGGAGTAATATAAAAGCAATGCTGGGACATGCAAAAGACCTGGCACAAAAACTTAAAGCAAAGCGATTATCCAACGGAAGAGTTGACCTGAACTTAGCTGATGCCGAGATGATATTTGACAACAACGCTTCTATTGCTGATATTGCTTTTGCCACACGACTTAACAGCCACATGATTATTGAAGAGTTTATGCTAAGCGCCAACGAAGTTGTATCACGTGTTTTGCGCCAAAACAATGTGCCAACCCTGTACCGCATTCATGAACCAATTGCCCAGGAAAAATTTATTGCACTGCAGAATTTCCTTAAGACACTGGGCATAATTCTTAAGGAAGAAGAAAATGTAGGGCTTGCTCTGCAAAGAGTTATTGATTCAGTTGCTCAAAAAGAGTATCAGCAGGTAGTTAATTTTATTGTTCTCAAATCACTGATGCAGGCATATTACGGACCTACTCCGTTAGGGCACTTTGGATTGGGCTTTAAGGATTATACACACTTTACTTCCCCTATACGACGCTATCCTGACCTGATTGTGCACAGATGCATAAAATCATTAATAGATAGAGTACAACCGCCCTATTCCCCTGATGAATTAGCAGTAATTGGAGAGCAATCATCAAAATTAGAACGTTTGGCCCAATCTGCTGAACGCGACCTTTTGAAACTCAAAGCATGCAGATTGCTTGAAGAACGGGTTGGTGAGGAATTTGAAGGTATCATAAGCGGTGTTACACGATTTGGGTTTTATGTTAGTTTGCTTGACAAACCTATAGAAGGTATGGTTCCTTTGAAATTCCTGACCGATGATTATTATCTGGTTAATGAAGATGATTATACAGTAATAGGCAGGCGACTGGGAAGGCGCTTCAGGCTTGGTGACCTTGTTAAAGTACGTCTTATAAATGTTGATACTGATTTTATGCGTATAGATTTTGAAGTAGTGTAAAAGGTACAGTCATGCTAACATTACAGGCAAAAAGATTTGAAACAATATCTTCATCGGATACTGTTGCAATACTATGCACTCAGGAACAGATTGACACCAATTCGTTCATCCCGCAGCAATTATCTGATGTATTTGCAATTATCAATACTAAAACATTTAAAGCTAAACCCAATACCTATTTTTTTGCAGCACTCAAAGACAGACCGTCAATCCTTCTTGTTGGGCTTGGCAGCCACAAAGACATCACACCTGAATCGTTGCGCAATGCTGCAAGTGTTATCGTTGGTGCATGTTCAGATAAATCAGTATCGGAAGTACATATTGTTGTTCCGGAAATTAATGTTACCAACGACACAGCACGGTATATTGCTGAAGGGGTATATCTTGCAAACTATGCATTCAATCGCTACAAAACACAAAAAGAAGAAACCAGCCCATTATTGGAAAAAGCTATCCTTTTGAGTGACAATCCTGGACAACTATCGCCACTATTAAAAGAAGTAAGCATTGTATGCAGTAACACATTGCTATGTCGTGATTTGGTAAATGAAATAACCGAGAATGCCAATCCGTTAACTATTGCAAAACTTGCAAAAAAAATTGCTGCACAATCAAAAATAAAATGCACTGTATATAACAAAAAAGATATTGAAAAAATGAAGATGGGCCTGCTTTTGGCGGTAAGCCAGGGTAGTAAGTATCCACCACAACTTATTGTGATGCATTACAGGGGTGCACCTTCCAAAAAGGACTCAATTGCTCTTGTTGGCAAAGGCATAACCTTTGACACAGGCGGCATTAATTTAAAACCATCAGGACACATTGAAACTATGCGCACTGATATGGCTGGTGCAGCAGCCTGTTTATATACCATAAACGCCATTGCACAGATGAAGTTGCCAATCAATGTATATGCGGTTATACCACTTGCTGAAAATATGATTTCACACACCGCATATAAACCCGGGGATGTATTTACTGCATATAATGGCAAAACTGTTGAAATAGGCAACACTGATGCTGAAGGGCGTCTGATACTGGCTGATGCGTTATCTTTCACTGAAAAAAAATTAAAACCAAAAGCTATCATTGACATTGCCACATTAACCGGCGCATGTATCGTAAGTTTTGGGGAGATAGTAGCTGCATATTTAACCAGTGATGAATCATTATCCACTGCGCTGTTTAATGCTTCAGAATCTACCGGTGAAAAAATATGGCGTATGCCATTATATAAAGAATACAATGAAGAAATCAAATCAGATATTGCTGATATAGTTAATGTCCCTGCTGTACGAAATGCTGGAACAATTATTGGCGCAACATTTTTAAAAAATTTTATTGAAAACACTCCATGGGCTCATATTGATATAGCTGGCACATCATGGTATTCTAAGAAGCGTGGATACAATCCAAAGAATGCAACCGGATTTGGTGTACGATTGTTATATGAATTTGCAAAAAGTGTTGCCTTGAAATAAGGAAATCCGTATATTAGATTACACTATCACAATGGAGGAGCTTACATGTATTCAACAAAAGAATTAATAGACATAGCCATTGGTATTGAAGAAACAGGATTTTATTTTTATTCCACGTTCAAAAATAAATTTAAAGATGAATCATTTAAACAGATTTTTCAGTTCTTAGCCGATGAAGAATTACGGCATAAAGGCGTATTTTCCGATATGCTTAAGGAATTAAAAGACACTCAGGGTTTGTTTACCGAAGAATACTATTCCTATTTGAAGGCAATAGGCACAACACGAGTATTTGCAAATAAAGATGATATTGATAAAATAGCACCTTCACTTCATCAGCCATTAGATATAATCAAAATAGCAATGGACGCTGAGCGCGATTCTATAGTATGGTATTCTGAATTGAAAGAAATATACCGCAATGATGCAAAAGCAAAAAACATACTGGAACGGCTTATCAATGAAGAACGCAAACATGTACTTACGCTTCTGGATTTGAAAGAGAAACTAATCATGTAGCATGATCTAATCATTTTCTAGTTATGCTAATAAATCATTATGGTGCACTCAATTAATTTCCGATCACGAACGCCGTAACCTGGTATAACAGTGCCACCATGAGTGTATATTGTCTTCACCGTTTGCCCCATGCAATCGTATTGATATGTGGTTGGATGTGTCATTGACACTGGTGTATAGGCAGTGCTTCCCCTGCCTCAAAATATGGTTTCCCCTGCGCAATGACTCTCCCCTGAGTATCGTACACATTTGCTCCGCTTACCGTAAAGCCATAACTACCGTTCACCTGCGCCTGCGTCTTTACCTGCATTTCCCTGCCAGGTCCATCAGCAAATCGCACTACCGCTATCACCTCGTTGTAACCTGCTCCACTGCGATTGTGTGTGGCGATAGTTACTGGTGTACTAATCATTGCCTGGTATTATCGATTAACGAAATATTTTGTCTTTAGCAATTACATGTGTCTGAAACAACAAACTTTATTTTTGAGTATATTCGCAAATACTGTATTGCTACATTTTCCTTTCTGCGCTTAAATTGTCCTTGAAAATTGAGTCAGCATATCATAGTAAAGCTGGTACACAAATACTTCTGGAGGGGAATCATGAATATAGAAACTACCACCTGCATTGCCCATGAAAATTTAAAACTGCTACAGGATTATGCTGATATCTACAAACTATCGCTTCACACGTTTATTATTAATTTTATTAACTATGTGATGTCATACAAAAAGATTCCGGTGAAAAGCTGCAAGCGGCTTACATACCGAAAGCGCTATGAAAGCTGGAAGCGGGTGCATCTTTATCTATATGAGAATGAGTATGAGTTTTTGATGGATGCGCGCAAAGTGTGCAAGATGTCCATTGCCAAGGTTATTTCCTACTGTATTGAAAACTATCTTTTTGATTTTCTTGCAGCACTTGATAGTGAGGATAATACCGATAACTATCGATTTAGTGGCTACACATTTATGTTTTATTTAGAAAATGGTATACAATGCTGTCGATTTTACTGGGGACCACACCCTGAATTGGTGAAATACGTCATGCAGTAACCACTTACATTGTTATAAGATCATGCAACGTAAAATTTATTTTTTCCTACCAAAGTTAACAAGGGGCTACCTTTCTATTACGTAAATTCTAAATTTTGTAATACTACAGATATTTATCATTGACAAATAACTTTAGCCAAATAATTTGGTTGGCAACCAATATTTTACATCTCCAGCCAAAGTATTGGTCTGGTCAAACTAAACAGATACTATTTAATCCATAGAAAGGGGGATTGGAAGCCTATGAGTTTGTATCAAAAAGTGTATGATGAATCTATTAATAATCCGGAAAAGTTTTGGTCAGAGGCCGCAAGGAATATTCACTGGTATAAACCATTTACTAAAGTACTTGATGATTCCCGTAAGCCTTTTTATCGATGGTTTGTAGGTGGACAGGTCAACACATGTTATAATGCGCTTGACCGCCATGTTGAAGGTGGTAAGGGTAATCAGGTTGCACTTATATACGATAGTCCTGTTACGGATACTATCGCAAAGTTTACATATAAGGAGATGCTTGATAAGGTTTCAATATTTGCTGCTGCTTTACAGAAATATGGGATTAAAAAAGGTGACCGGGTTATTATCTACATGCCCATGATACCTGAAGCACCTGTTGCAATGCTTGCATGTGCGCGAATAGGAGCAATTCACTCGGTGGTGTTTGGTGGATTTGCACCAAATGAATTAGCAATACGAATTGATGACGCTAAACCAAAGCTTATTGTATCTGCTTCATGTGGTATTGAAGGTAAAAAAGTTATAGAATACAAACCTCTTCTTGACAAAGCAATTGAAATAGCCAATCATAAACCTGAACATTGCATTATTTTCCAGCGCCCTCAGGTCACATCACCTCTTATGCCGGGAAGAGATATAGATTGGAATGATGCTATAAGCGGAGTGAAACCTGCCGAATGTGTACCGGTTGAATCAACCGATCCATTATATATACTATACACTTCCGGGACCACTGGAATTCCTAAAGGTGTTGTGCGGGATAATGGCGGGCATGCTGTTGCATTATACTGGAGCATGAAAAATATCTACGGTATTGAACCGGGTGATGTTTGGTGGGCAGCTTCTGATGTTGGCTGGGTTGTTGGGCATTCATACATTGTATATGGGCCATTATTGTATGGTGCAACAACAATTCTGTACGAAGGTAAACCTGTTGGAACACCTGATGCAGGAGCATTCTGGCGTGTTATTTCCCAACATAAAGTAAAAGCATTATTCACTGCTCCCACTGCTTTCAGAGCAATTAAAAAAGAAGACTCCAGTGGAGAATTTTTCAAAAAGTATGACTTATCTCAGTTCAAATATTTATTTTTAGCAGGTGAGCGCCTTGACCCGGATACATATTACTGGGCATCAAATCTATTACAAAAACCAGTCATTGATCACTGGTGGCAAACTGAAACCGGTTGGCCTATTGCTGCAAATTGTGTTGGCATAGAATTGCTACCAATCAAAGCAGGCTCTCCAACTAAACCAGTTCCAGGCTATCAGGTACATATTATCAACGATGAAGGCAAACAGTTGCCCAATGGAACTGAAGGTATTGTCGTAATAAAACTTCCACTTCCTCCCGGGACACTTCCAACATTATGGCAGAATGACGATAAATTCCGTGAGTCATATCTGGACATATATGATGGATATTACTTCACCGGCGATGGCGGATACTATGATGAAGACGGATATCTGTTTATAATGGGGAGGATTGATGACGTTATCAATGTTGCTGGCCACAGACTTTCAACAGGTGCCATGGAAGAAGTTATTTCAAAACATCCAGATGTTGCTGAGTGTGCTGTCATTGGAGTGGAAGATAGCTTTAAAGGCCAATTACCTGTTGGATTTGTTGTATTGAAAGAAGGCACAACTAAAAGTCATGATCAGATTAAGAATGATCTGGCACAGATGGTTCGTGAGCAGATTGGTGCTGTTGCCTGTTATAAAACAACACTGATAGTTCAGCGTTTACCCAAAACCCGTTCCGGTAAAATTCTGCGTGGCACCATGCGAAAAATTGCTGATAAAAAGCCTTATACAACCCCATCAACTATTGATGATCCAGCAATTCTGGATGAAATTAAGGACGCTCTATCAAAGGTAATAGTTAGCGCATAGTAGATAAAATAAAGGGGTCAACTTAAAAAATGGTCGTAGAGAGTATTCTATAAGCATTCTATTATTATCCGCTCATTTTGGTATAATGCGGTCGTCTGGATATGATTGCTAGTGCAATCACCAGACGGCCGCTCTATATAGGTCACAGACTGCCAGATATTTGCCACAAAATGTGGCAAAAATATTTAGACGAGCACAAAGAAATTTTTATCATAACTACTTTTTTTAAACTACCTCTTTTCTATTCAATTTTATTTGTATTTGTCCAAATATTCATTTCCCCAGCTTTCTTAATTAATTCATCTCTGAAGTCTGGATGAGCAATGCTGATCAATGCTTCTGCTCTTTCCCATGTTGATTTTCCCTTGAGCTGTACTGCGCCATATTCTGTTACAACATACTGAACAATGGATCGAGGAACCGTGACAATGGAACCCTGCGGCAATGTGGGTACAATCCTTGATACCAAACTACCATCTTTATCCTTATATGTTGAAGATAGACAAATAAATCCTTTCCCACCATGAGAACCAAATGCACCAAAAATAAAATCAAGCTGCCCGCCAGTACCAGATTTATGAGCTATCCCCGCTGACTCTGAACAAACCTGGCTGAATAAATCAACAGCAATAGCATTGTTAACCGCAACCACTTTATCATTGAGAGCTATAATTCTTGGGTCATTAATATAATTAACAGGATACGAAGCACATGTTGGGTTGTGATGCAGGAAGTCATATAATTTATTTGTACCCATGGCAAAAGTGTAGCTCATCTTATACTTATCAATATTCTTTTTTGCCCCTGTCACTCTACCTGCATGGTATAAGTCAACATATGAGTCAACAAGCATCTCAGTATGAACTCCTA
>ERZ795045.1478-NODE-1478-length-26190-cov-16.382629_pt1 | contig 26190 bp, 30 predicted proteins | sample MGYA00375129_ERZ795045 | MGnify/ENA primary metagenome ERZ795045 (study PRJEB30174, sample SAMN05720166) | activated sludge metagenome | isolation source: anaerobic digester from wastewater treatment plant | place: Japan | collected 2015-05-15 ...
TATTATTATTAGCTATTATTACTATTAGCTATTATTACTATTATTAGCTATTATTATTATTATTAGCTATTATTATTATTATTATTAATTATTATGCGCTTATGGGTCTATCAGAGTGCTATTTGGGTGCCTGTTGGCATAGAATAAATCCACCATATACTGTGTATTTCTCTGTCGATGGCTAATGTTGATAGACGCACAATTCTTGGTAAGAAATTGCTAAAACGGTTAGATTCTCTTCTGTCGACAGAGAAGATTGAGTTTTCAGCATACTACCTGAATCGTGTCGTCCCAAAATTCAGGAATAGGTACGGAATAAACCTACCAACGACAGAAGAAAGCTTACGGGAATTGGTTAAATTTATCATAGACAACCTGCCCACGACAGAGGACAGGGAAGAATTTGCTTCTCTCTGTCGTATTGGCATGTGTATTGCTAAGGTTTTCTGCCGAAACTGGACTCGATACGCATACCGGAGGTTCGAAAAACAACTTGAGGAGGCGATTGAAAAACTCCCCAGACTTGGAGTATGTACTGGGTATCCTTGGATTTGGGACGAGTTCAAAGAAGAAATTCAAAGTCCTCTGTCCGATTCACTCCGATGTCGTCCCTTCACTTTCTTGCGATTTAGAGAAGGACGTGTGGTATTGTCACGGCTGCGGAAAAGGCGGAGGCCCAGTAGAGTTGTACGCATTTGCGAAACGGATAGGGAGAAAACAGGCGATGAAAGAACTTGGACTGGAAACACAGGAAACAATGAGCGAATATGAGTTCTATTTCTCTGTCGAAAGACGGCAAAAAGCATTTGAGATCGCAAAGGAATTTCGCTCTGTCGAATACCATGCAATCCTAGAATGCTCTTCTGTCGGAGCTTTACTACCTGGAGATAGCCGGCCTGATAAAGCGCATGAGGGGCCTGCTGTAGTTTTTAGGAGCCAAATCAACGGTAAAACAGTTGGGCTCCAGTTCTACTATGGCGCAAAAAGGTACGTCACATTTGGAAAGAGGGCTGTTTTTGTAGCGTCTAGGCCTAATTATGGCGAATCTCTCTATGTCGTAGATGGCTGTTTTGACGCACTCGCTTTGGCCAGTGCTGTTGCAGCATGTGCAACATTTGGGGTGAATGCAAAACGAGAGCAAATTGACTATCTTGTGTCGATGACAAACAGGTTTGTCCTATGTCCAGACAACACCACTGCTGAGAAAATAACCATGCTTATGCTTGGTATTGAGCTTTTGAGAAGGGGTTGTTCTGTCGACATTGCATGTGGAGCAGGTCTTGGAGAAGCAAAAGACATTGACGAATATCTCTCGAAAAACGACGACTTTTCACCGCTAGAAAGGAGAAAGACGGCCATAGAAATCCTTGACGAGATGAGTAACAAGGGCCTTATTTTGCGCTATTTATCTGGCAAGAAAACAGTTGATGGTATCAAGGCCGTCGATGTTGTAGCTGAGCTTTTAGATTTACCTAAAGGGTTGTTCAATGGGGCGAAAACGAAAGGTTGTAACTGATTCTTCTGTCGATTACCAGAATATTTCTCTCGAAGAGCTGTTGCAGCAGCTAGATAAGGTCACACAGCAATACGATGCCATTATCGAGAGGATCAGGACCTCTGGAGAAGACAAGGATGTTTTGGATGTTTGCAAGGTAGAGCTAAACGTGCTGAAATCAAAGCAGTCTTTTATCCAAAAAGCTATAGATCAGCTACATAAACAACGCCTAACTGCTATTTCTACTGGTCATTTGATCATTGAGATTGTCGACTCTACTGGGACTACGAGATCTAAGAGGCTGCTTCTCGAAAAGGGTGGTAAGATTTGAGGAAGATACGCTGGTCATATTTGCCGTGGCAGTCGGAATTGCGCAAGCAAATGATCCGCGAACAAACAAAATTGTGTGTGCTCTGCTGTGGGGCTCGATCTGGTAAGGACGTCTTTGCCAGGCAATTTGTCGCAGAAATGGCCTTGCGTATTGCCGACGAAAGGGCCAGAGAAGGCATAGTTCTAAACCCGATGGTGAACATTTGGGTTGTCGCACCAAGACGTGCTATGTACTCAGATTTGCGACACGGGTTTTACCAGCTATTGCCCTCAGATTACCAGAGATATGACTCTAAACTTGACATTCTGCATTGGCCTGGAGATATTCAGATAAAATTCAAGTCAACCGCTGAACCAGAGAATTTGGTCGCTGAGGGTGTCGATTTTCTGATATACACAGAATGCACTCGTGATCAGCGTGGCTATGTCGCATGGCACGAATCACTAACACCACGGCTAAAGTCGCCAGGCAGATACGGATTAGCTATACTAACTGGGACTCCTCGCAACTATATCGAGGACAGAGATAACTGGGTGAAAAAACTGTTTTTCGACATTCGAGAAGGTAGAGTCCAGGGCGTCGCACTAAATCTCCCAACGAGTTGCAACCCGCTTATGGCTGGTGCTATAAAAGACCTGCAGAATATTATGCCGAGGCGGATGTTTCTATCCGAGATTATGGCGCAGTGGCTTGACGACGAAGACTCAAGGCCATTCCCTCTGTCACAGATAACACAAGCTGTTGGTGCGCCACATGGCAAAAGAGCTTCTCGTCATGTCATTGCTATTGACCCAGCACGGTATCATGACGCAACAGCTATTGTTGTTGGGTATAAGGACGATAGCGGCAAGATTGTTTTGTGTGATTGCGAGGAGATTGTAGGTGCCGATTTGGCTACGCAGATGTCTAGAATAACGAAACTTGCGAAGACTTATTCTGCAGACATTATTATCGACAGAACAGGAATAGGAACTTTCATGTATGATGAATTGCAGAGGTTGTTTCGTGGTCGCAGAGTGGATGGAATAAGTTTTACTCATGACACTAAAATGTCAATGACAAATTTGTTAGCAAGCAGGTTCGAGTCTGCTGCAATTTCTCTAGATCTGCCACCCGAGAAGGCAACGGCATTGATTGAATCTCTTGCTAATTTTGGCATGGAGATTGACGACAGGGGGAAAGTTCGGGTAGGTGGTGAAAAGGACGATTTGGCTTGCGCTGCCATGTTGGCTTGCGTTAGACTGTCGAGCGAGGTTGAGAGAAATGTTGCTCGCGGTGGTATCTCGTTGAGAGATTTTTTCAGGTTTTAGGAGGCGTGAATGTACCCAGGCATTCTTGAAACAATTAGGCGGATAGTTGAGAAGGAAATAACGCTGCAAGAGCTGTATTCGAAGGAATATCAAACAGCTTACTCATACCTGTTTTCTAAATTCGTCGTCATTGATTTGGTCACACCAATTGCGTCGATTATCCGTGGTGCCGCTTATGATGTGAGAAAGAGCTTTACGGTTACATCTGATCAGTTGTCTGCAGATGATGTCTCAGCCCTCAATAATATCGTCCGTTCTGAAGAGTGGAATAAGCTGTGGGGCGCTGTTGTCAATGACATTTTGATTTATGGGCGAGCGTTTGTTAGGCCATTTATCGACGAAACCGGCAGAATGAGGTTCTGGAGGATTCCCCCATTCGCAGAGACAAAAACAAACCCGATAACTGGCGAGTTGCTATATCTGAAGGCTGATTGGCGTGGCACCGTATCTCAGTGGAGCGCTGTTTATGACACCGAAAGAATTCTTGAGATAAACGACGGAGTTGTTGTCCTTGATCAGGCAAATGACCTAGGAGTTGTGCCAGCAGTCTTTGTGCGGTCGCCTAATGTTGGATCAAACTCAGACTACCCAATCCCAGTTACTTTCCCTGCTGTTTCACTGTCTATTTTGGCGACGATGTACGTAAATGACGTTACTGTTCTGTCGCATTTGCAAAGCTTCTCAACTCTCGTTATTACAGGCGCAGAAAGCGACGATGTTACACTGTCTCCAGCGCATGTTATTTCAATGTCAAATCCTCAAGCGAATGCGCAGTGGATTACTCCGCAGTCTAAAATAGCTGACATCGACGCCATTTCGGACAAAATGCTTTATCGTGCTGCTATTCTCTGTGGCTTGCCTCCTGATATTGTGCGTTTTGACACTGGTATTGCTGGGTCTGCCGCTGGGTCTGCCGCGGTGCGATATGCAGCGCTTCGAAATGTGGCTTCTCGAATAAGAGCGGAAATTACTGATGGGATGAAAGAGGCACTTAGCCTTCTGTTAGCAATGCGCTATGGCGTTTCAAAGGACGAGGCGTTCCAAATGTATTCGCTCGATGCGCGCTATGAAACAGATGTCTCAGCGCAAATTACAACTCAGGACGTAGAGGCATGGCGTAGGGCGGTGGAGTATAAGTTGGTGGACTTCGAGACGGCTCGCCGGTACTTCAACCCTGATGAGGTACCAGAAAAAACAGCACAAGCCAATGAGGACTATGAAAACGCATTTGGTGGTGCTGCGATGATAAAGAATTATGACAACATGATTGGTGTAATCTAACAACGATAGGAGGTAGTTATGGCTGAAGAGAACGTTATCCAAGATCAACCAACAGAACAGGCGGATGCCCAGGAAACAGCAAGTGGTACAACGAAAGAGGACGTTGATAAGCTCATGAGCGCTTTGCGCAAGGAGCGTGAAGAGCGTAAAAAGCTCGAGAAGGCTCTTTCTGAGCTAAAACGGTCTGAGCAACAGGCACAGCAACCTCAACAGCAGCAGACCGAAGAATTTGAGGTTTTGCGTCGTAGGGTTATCGAGCTCGAGACCGAGGTTATGCGTAGAGATACGATTGACCAGATTGTATCAGCTCTCGAGCGCAAAAATCTTACTGTTGACAGGTCAAAACTTGAGGACCTTGCTAAAAAGATCGCTATAGACGACAAGGATTCTTTTTGGGCGACAATTGAGGATTTGGCAGAAGCTATTGCCAAACCCAGACAGTCTACAGCGGCTCAATCTACTCTAGGGCAGGTGACAATGAACCAAAAACAGCAGTTCGTGCAACAGGACGTTAGGACAATGTCGAATGGGCAGCTGATAACTGCTCTTGCCGAGGCTAAATCACAGCAGGAATTCAACGCTTATCTGAATGAGCTTCGCAACAGAGTCGATTTGTCGGCTGTTGTTTCGTTGCCAAAAGTTATTGTTGGCGCGAATAATAACCAGTGATTATTGTATGGTAAGTTTGCCGCGGCACAAGGTGTGATACCTGGCTAGTATGGCGTGATGCCACAATGCGGCAGTTGTAACAAAATACTAGCTGGGAGGTAATACAATGGCTTCTACACTTGGACCACGTATCACGGTCCCTGAGCTTTTCTCCGTACTTGGCTCGACTTATGTTGAGCAGTACACTCGCATGCTTGAGTCGTTTGGCGTTCAACCAGCGACGGTTCAGGCAGATGCTACTCCGACAGACAAAATCGTTGTGACGCAGTTCGCTGGGCTTTCTGCTAACCCAGATGGCACTGGTACTCCGTCGCTTACACCAAAGAATTATGCCGATCCACTGGCCACTGTAGCTCCGTCGTTCGTCAAGACCGTTACTGAGACGGTAACTCTGACGGCTAATAAATTCAAGCTCGTTGATGACAAGGAGATCTTTACGGGCTTCGCCAAGAATGCCGGTTCCATTACTGGCAACCCACTTGGACTAGTTGCCCGTACTGTTGCTGATCAGTTCCTCAATGCGATGGAGAACGACCTCATCGCAAAGATCACTGGCACGACATGCAAGGTCGTTTATACGTCGCAGGAACCAGCGGGGAAAAATTCAAATTATACTGACAATGTCTTCTCTGTTAATGAGCTTGTAAAGGCAGCTACAGCTCTTGCTGGGCGGCGACTGCTTAGCTCTCGATTCTCCCTGATTTGCCACCCGAACATCTTTGCTAAGATGGCGACAGGCGCTTGGCCGGATATTTATAAGCTGTCGAACCAGCTTGCTGTAGCTAATACGCTTACCGCTGGCGGCATTCAGTTCCTGCAGGTACTTCTGTCGGATAAATGCCCGTATGACCCTGTCACTGAGCTGTATACCAGCTATCTCCTGATGGATAACGCGGTTAACTATTACGTCCACACCTGGGAGATTGATTTCAATCCTTACGGGTGGGGGACATATCCTGTTTATCTGCGCCCATCGGATGAGGCCATTGATCCTGCGTCTGGTGCTAGGATTTGGTTCTTTGAGGGGAAATGGGCGTTCCACATCCCTGATTACGGAACCAATAACTATCGCATTTGCGAATTCAAGGCCAAGACGAAGGGCAAGACGGAGGATTCTTCTTCTGGTTCTGATTCTGGTTCTGGTTCTGGTGGTGGTGACTAGCATCGTAGGTTGTGCTGGAGGCGTAATTGTTGGTGGATTGGGGGCATAGCAACTGCCGTGCCCCCGTTTTTTCTATTGTGGGTGAGACATGCTAGATTACGCTAATACAATAAGAGACAAAGCGGTTGACGCAGAGCTTAAGCTGCGCAAATACTATGACGAGCTGTCTAGTGTAATCGATCTTTACGCCAATGCGAGACGTGATGGCGACACAGAGAAGGCAAAGGAATACAGGAAGGCAATAATCTCTCTTATTGTCGCTGCTATTATGAGTTTAGGATATGCTTATTACTATGCCGTCATAGAGGCTGGCAAGATATTTTACGAGATTGACGAAACAATAGTTAGGTTGGGAAATGCTGCGATAACAGAAATTGTATCCCGAGTTACAGAAAGAACGATTGGCGAGATTTCTGAAATCCTTGAGAGTGGCGTTCCGGAGAATGTCCTCTCAAAGCTTGGCGAGGTGTCTAGCGGTATTGCTAGGGCCACGGGACAAGTTGGTGGGCATGTCACAAGGGTTGGCGCCGTAACATCTTCTCCGCTTGATGGTGGTGTTGACGAATTTATTGGCTATCTCATAGCTGTTGGGATTGGCGCCATTTCAAGTCAATATGCACCAGCTCAATATGTCTACATCCATCTCAACAATATGGAGGGTATTTGCTCTCAATGCGCCCCATTTGTGGGCAGGGTATGCAATGGCATTGGTACTGATGGTGTTCCGGTTCCACCGCAGCATAAGAATTGTCGGTGCGCATTGGTCCCATATGTTCCTGGCGCGATGCAAGTTGAAAACGATCCTATAGCAAATCTGAGAAAACTAACGTATTCTGATTTGAGCAAAATCATTGGTCCAATTAGGGTTGATTTGCTAAGGAGTGGTAAGTTGAGAATAGATGATCTTTTCGCCGATAATTATTCTAGGCTAAAGACTCTTGAGGAGCTTGGGTTCAACAAAGCAGGGAGGCCTTTATGATAAAACTTGTAACTGTAACTGATGTTGGTAAGGCTATTGCACCAATAGACGGGATGCGGCCAAATGCATTCTCCAAATTTTCTAATTGCCAGGATATTATTGACAGTGCAACGCAGTATGTGCTTGGTTATTTGCCGCAGCCTTATGTTAACCTGCTAAGACGAGCTAATGGCGTTGTTTTGGATACGGATAGGCTCCAAGTTGATAACTCTGGTAAATGGATTTTACCTAGGCCACTAACTGGCGAATGGTCGTCATATATTCTGTTTATGGCTGGTGATAAGGATGCAAATGGCGAGTACACATATGGCGACCAGATTGTTACTCCAGAGTCAATAATTGACAAGCCGAACAACCAGATTTTGCAGCCAGGGATTTATGTTCTTGATGTCGTATTTGGGGATAATCAGACGGCGAGTTGCCCGTTCGTTCTCAAACAACTTATTGTCGATGAATGCATTCTCCGTTATTATGAGTCGTTGCCTGAGTACTTTGCCAACCAGATCATGCTTAGGCTATATGAGGCTAAGAGGATGCAGCATTCTGAAGAACTCGTGTCATTGCGCACAGGGCGACTCAGGATTGATGATTGGGACGGTATGACAATTGCAACAAAGAAGAAAAATAGAGAGATTAACTCTTATATAGCGAGGTATTTTGCATGATTGATTTTTTACAAATTATTAATGATACAGAGACTGCGGTAAAAACACTTTCGTTGAGTTGTGATCTATTCCAACGCGTTGATTTTGACGCAATAGACAGAGGTGGCGTTGCTAGTGATGTAACAATCCAATATTTGACGCCGTATCCTGTCACAGCTCGAGTTGATACATTTGTCCCGCCAAACGCATTTATCCGTTGGCGTGGTCAGTGTTTTGTTATTATACGTAAGCGTGGGCAAATAGACTCCGAGGCTGTTATTTCGACTATTGTAAAGAGGATGGTATCTGCGCTTTTGGCTGGTGGCGGATGTGGTGACAGTTCTGTTGGGATAGATGTTTCTCTCGCAGAAGAGCTTGATTACTGTCGCATTTACAATATCACACTTGAGTGGGAGACAAGAGAGTGAGCTTTCGGGATTTTGCCAGGTCATATAGACTTGATAAGCATTTGAGGCAGGTTCCAGTACGGGTGCTCACGCTGTATGCAAAAGAGTGGCGGCGGTTTCAGGGGATATGGCCGAAATTGCGGCGGAGAACAATTCTCAAAAAAGCTGACTATGGGTTGATGCCATATATTTGGACGGAAACAGGTAGGACATTGGCGGATTTCGTGCATGCTAAGGGGACAGCGAAGGTCGACATGCGTGGTGTGCGGGGAGATGTTAGGTTTATTAGGCATTATGATTCCGAAAAGCTTGCGATAAACCAAGAAATTAGACCATGGCCAAAGATCACGAATTCTCCAATTATGCTTAGGGCATTGTGGGATTTGCTAATTGGCGCGTTCCAGTCGTATGGGTTGCCAATGGAGCGGATGAAGGCAATGTCGCAAGGAATAGTCCAGAAATCAATTGAGCCCTATTCTGGTGAAGAAGGTGACTACGAAATGGATAAAATCCCATACAGATTCCCCTTGAAGAAGTATGACAGATCGCCGTGGTATACGAGAAGGAGAAAGCGCGCTATGATGAGCGCTTTGGCTAGCAAAGAGTTCAAAAGCAGATACTATGGAGGCAAAAAATGAAGTACTTTGTTTTAAGAGATAGATTCCTTGAGATGATGGTAATTGCCACTGGAAAACGCTATGTGTTTGTCAGAAACAAGCATGATGGAGAGCGATATACTGAGGATTTGCAGGTTTACTCTAGTGGCAGTATTGAGGATCGCTTTCTCGAGCCGTTGTTTCAAAATGGTGCACTTATTGAGGTCGAAAAAACAGATGATGCAATAAGTGCTGATGAGTGTGAGGGGAGAACAAAAGTTTTCGACGAAGCCCTTGGGTTGGTTTTGAGAGGGTGAATAACATGGCGAGTTTCTTATTTCATATTGTGATTTTATGTAGGAGGTAAATTATGGCACACGGTTATGCTTGCCCAATAGTTAAGATCGGCAGTACGACAGTTAGCGGGGTTACTGGGTTTTCAGCCCGTCCGAATATTGAGCTAATCAAAGAGACCAATACTTGTGATGGGCCAATTATTATTGGTGAGAAGAATGAGGAGCATTCTATTGAAATCTCATTCTGCGATCTCACTGGGATGGCCTCTCCGCCAGATACGGCAACGATTGAGCTCAAATTCGGGAAATTTACCAGCACAGCTACACCGACGATTAGTTACACTAACTGTCGGCGGTCTTCAGGGTCTATCCCAACGGTAAACGTCAGTGGAACGAATCCTGCTGAGTTTTCAGTGACATACGAGACTACAGGAGACTCTCTGCTTACTGTTGCTCTGTCGTAACAGATAATTACAGGAGGATTCGATGGAAACGGTTACATTGACTTGCGGTCGGCAGGTAACTATTCACGACTTAGCCTTTGGGAAGCGTTCAAAGCGGTTGCTTGAGATTGCCGACATTTTGTCGAAGTCTATGACTGATGGAGTGCAATCGTTTATCGATCATGCCGGCGAAATCGCGGAATTTCTGTCGTTGGCGACAAAAGGCGAGATAAGCATTGATGAGGCTAAGGCGTTGATTGACAACGATGACTTTACAATAAAGGACTTCTCTGCAGTGTTTCTCGCCATTTTTGAGCCGGCAACAGAGCCAGAGCAAGAAAAAAAAATATCTACATAGCTGAGGTGGCATTGGTGGCTCTTGGCGCTGGAGTGTCATATTTTGACATGAAGGAGAGGCTTGAAAGGGATGAAATAAGCTTAGAAGAGCATGATGTGCTGATGAATATGGGGGCCAGTAGGGTCCCTGAATTTGTAACAGGGTATTTGAAAAAAGAAATATCAGCAATGCAGCTTGAGAAGACGCTCAGCGATGTAGACAATATTGTCCCAGATTGGGTAAGGAGACGGGCTGATGGCTAATGCTGATTATGAGATCATATTAGGCATAAATGACGAGAAGATCATCAGCGGAATAGCAGAGATCAACCGCAGGCTTACCCAACTTGTTAATCGTACTTATGGCATTAGGATAAAGCTATCCCAGATTAACACAAGTGAAGCCTTATCACAACTCAAATCGGCGCTAGCGTCTAAATCTTACAAGGTTGATATTATTCCAACCATTTCGCAGCAGTCAAAAAAAGCACTGTCTGCGTATGCTGCAAAAGCCAACCTGAAGATGAAGGTTGACGCGGCACTGTCGAATACATCGTTCGCAACGATTCGCAGACAGCTTCTCAGCAGGACGTTCAAGATTAATGTTACTCCAGTTTTTGGGAAGCCCCCGCTTAATTTGCCAGGTGCCGCTGGGCAAGGCCAGGCGGCTGCTGCAAATGCAACACAAAGGGTTGTAAGAACAAATTATTATGGCAACAGATGGACGTCTCTTTTGTTTCAGGGGGCCCACATTGCTCTACGTAGCCTTGCACACCAGTTTCTTGCTGTCGCTGGCGTTACTACTGCTGTTATCTCCGCGTTCAAACAGTTTATGGGGCAGCTACGTGAGGGTGTGGCAGGAAGGCGCCAGGCGGCTGTCGCCAATATATTTGCTTCTAGAGGTCTTATCAGGCCAAATGATTATGCCAGGATACGAGCTGCGGCTCTGGAGTTTGCTACGTCCTACGGTGCTACGGAGCCTATCTCAGCTATACGTGGCACTCTACTTAAATTAACTGCACAAACAGGATCTTTAGAAGAGGCGATTGCTCGATATAGATTCGCTCTTGACGTCACGACGGCTGGTTATTCTGATGTCGAGACAATATTGACCGCTTTGTCTAAGGCTGGCGCCGAAAACATTAGGATGTTCAAGCAGATAGCCAACGCAATGGGCATTAAGGTCACTGGGAGTGATATAAACTCTGTTATTTCCCAGATAGACGAAAAATTGCGCGGTATCGCCAAGGTGTCTGATGAGGCTGAGGGGGCAATAGATAGCTTCTTTGATGCATTCAAAACACGGACGCAGCAGTACAAGATCCAAGAGAGTGCAGCTAATATAGGTGATGCTGTTGTTGGATTATTTGCCCCAATTTTAGGGCCGATTATGAACCTAACTGAGCTTGCTATTGAGGGGTTTGTTAGAATGATCCAAATAGCACAGACTTTTTGGGTTTACATGAAGGAGCTGTTTGTTGACAAGATAGCGAAATTGTTAGGCTGGCTCAAATCTCGCTTTACTGGCGACAAATCTTACAAGGATGCAGCGTGGGCTAAGGAACAGGCGAGAAACAAAGAACTGGCAGACATAGACAGAGAGGCGCAAAAACAAATAGAGGGCGTGCGCCGTTGGTGGGCAGTTCTTAATCCGGAAGAGCGTGCCCAGAAGGTAGCAAGACCTTATTTCGCCGTCCTCGAGAAAGCCAAGGCAACTGGTTTATTGGAGGCGTTCCGAGTCAAGGTGGAGTCAAGCTTTGACAAGGAGGCTGCGGCGAGAGAATTTGCACGGTCTCAAGGCTGGGATGTTGAGAAATTGATCGCAGAGGCTGAGGGTAGGGCAACAAAGGCGGTGAACGACGTAAGAACACCGCGGGTCTCTGGCACGACGGTGAACTTCTACTTCGGGGCCAGCACTCCAAAGGCTGCGTTTAGCGGAGGTAGCCTATGAGGGGTCATGAGATACAATTTGGCAGTACAGAGCTCTCACCAACAGGGTGTTTCTGCAAAATAGAATCGCTCCGCATTGAGCCACAGTCTTTGCGCTTTACCGAATACTGGCCTGTTAACTCTTATTATTCCATACGCAGGGTAACCGGAATAAATCCGGCAAAGATAGAGGTGGTTGTCAAGTATTATTATGATGACATAGATGTTTACAACAGTGTCGTTTTGCCGATGATAAACTCTCTTATTTCTAACATGCTGCAGAACACGGAATATAAGGGGGAACTGAAAATTAGAAGGTGCTCCAGCGGGTCGTGGAAGAGTTTTGGTAATGTAAGGTTCATAGCGGCAGAGGTCACTGGTACAGACCAAGCTGTAAATAGATACGGGGTGAATGGTGCAAGTGGGTGGTCTGGTATTTGTTCTGTAAGGTACACATTCGAGAGACGAGGTGATGAGTAATGTGGTTTCCTGGCATATTAAATTGGAATGATAGCTATCCAGCACCAGAGATAAAGGATTACGGCGTTTACACGGGAAACTTCTACGAGAGCGGAACTATCCCAGTAAATGGCGTTTGTAGGCTTGATTATGTAGCAGATATTAACACTCTTAGTGTTAGTGTCGGAAGTTCGCCAATACCAGTCAAGCCGCTTGGGGCACCAATCTCACCGAGCTACGTCGTTTACGATCAATCGCGCGGCATTCTGTATTTTCACGAGAGTTTTGCGGATCTTTCGTGCGAGGTAGCATACACCCGCCATTTCGGCTCTTACATGAATGCTCAGTCACTCACCGAATACATGAAGTATTACGGGCGGCAGTATAGGACATTGCCGTTTGTGAAAACAGTTATCCCAAACAAAGAACTGAAGTGGGTCATAAAGGCGTTCAATAACGGGTCTACATATTGGGATGAGGCAGATCCGAGTTATCCAAACAACTATGTACCTGCTGGAACAACGCAAGCACAATCTCCAAATGTTGGGCCTTATATTGTGACAGATCTAAATGCTACTGTGCCAGCACTATCATCTAACTTTAACTACAAGGCGACATACACAAACGAAAGATTCCCGAGAGACGCAAACATGGCTATTCACTGCGATGTCCCAATAAGCAAATTGCCACCGATGTCTATTGTTAGGTTCGAATATTCCGACTCATTTGTTTCTGACAGGGCGGCTGCGACTGGTACAATAGGCATTAGAAGGAGGTTTTATTTCTTCGTCGCTAATGCCAACCGAATTGTTGAGTGGGTTTACCCCATTGGGATGTATGTAGGTGATGTGCAGTTCAGTACGTCATATTCGCCAAATACTGTTGTAACAGATTCGCCGTCGTTATTTGAATTTGAAGTTCAAAAGTCTGGCAATGATATCTATGTAACGCCGAGCTTTTACGGGAGGACAACTTGGAACGCTGGCAATTTATTCAATGGTTGGTCAAATATTACAACGCGAAACAAGTCATATAGTAGCGCGAATGTCCCCAATGGCTACGCTGGGCTTTTTGTTGTATATTATAGGACTGTTCCGTCTCAAAGTTTCCAATCAAGCCCGAGCGGCGTAACGACGACAATGTGTCTTATCCCACTGCACCTGACAATGAGAGTGGAGGAGATGCTGAATGTTTAGCGTTGTGCCAATGGGGTTTACGCAGCTTGATAGGGACCTGTTTTATTGGGTTGATAACAACAGGATTTTTGTCGACTGTGATATTCCGCATGTTTTTGTTGCGATTTACAACGATGGTTATTTGCAGTCGGTGCACAAAAGTCCTTGTAAGGTTGCGGAATTTGTTGGCACATTGAACAAGCCAAGTGTGTGGGCATTTCAAAAGAGCAATGTGCCGCCGTTTGTCGACCCGCTCTATCATTCGTTTCTGCCTAAGAGGATACTATTTAGGGTCCCGTATGACACAACAGATGTTCAGATTTCGGACGGCAGCGGTAATTGGCATGATATGAGAATGGTTAGGACTGTTTATGTCCCAATGCAGAGTGGGATTTCAATCTGTATGCTGCCTGCTAATGTGTTGCTTGGTGTTCCAGAAACAACTTATACAAATGGCGCGATCGCCACAATGTACCTTTCCTCTCAACAAACAGGGGATCTGTATTTATATCACGATTTCGACCCAGATTTTGCAGCATTTGACTTTTTCGGTACGTTTGGCTTGCTTTCTAACCCAGGTAGAAATTTTAGCGCTTCTGCATATACTATCTATGATATAGACTTTGATTCTATCAGTAATCCAACGACACCAGAATCACCAGAACCAGAATCACCAGAACCAGAATCACCAGAACCAGAACCAGAACCAGAAGAAGAAGAATCCTCCGTTATACGTTACAAGCTCGAGGGCGAGAGTACATATAGGCAGTTTAGTGTAAGTTCTATTTCGGACAATGGCATTGAGCATATTGAGCTCACAGACCAAAGGATCCAGTGGGTCTACCAAAATGACGAGCAGGAAATTGTTTATTCGTCTGACGGGAATACTGTGGCGGTTTTTTCGACTGAGACTGGAGAAGTTGTTGCTGCTGGGCAAAACAACTCATCCACAATTACGACCAGTGGCAATTATGTCGCTTATGGATTTGGCAGTTACGGGTTGCACTTGCCAAGAGTTGCACAAAAGGATTCTGTTATTGTTCCAACACCGCGTTATTACACAGCTAATGTTGTTTATGATGGGGTAGACTATATTGAAATAACTGGAGTTGGGTTATCGTCGTTCAATGCTGGGATTTACCTGAACACTGGTTATGCCGGCACAATCTCTGTCCCGTCTGCGTTATATACTGTTGGTGCGCCTGATGAGGTTACCATAACTATAGAGCCGATAAAGGATAGTGCTGTGCCAGCGAGATATTATCCAGGTCCCGCAACTACAGTTAGGTTGGATACTGTTATCGGTAACGAGACTGTGGAGGGTGGCATTATATGATTATATCCAAACCATCCTGCACTGTGTACATAGAGCAAAATAACGGTTATTATGCCGATGTGTCGCAGTATATTGGGCTAATAGAGCTCAAAAGAGGCGAGCTTGGGACTACCGCAAAGTTTGCATATTATCCCTATGGTACAGCGACAAACCTGTTTTCGATCTCTGCTGGCACTCTGTACTTTAATGATCAGCGTAAGCGTTTGATCAAATGCTATATCGGCTCAAGCCTGGTATTTGTCGGCAAAATCGTGAATTTTGAGTACGATTACGAAAAGGGCGTTATCTATCTCGTCGCACAATCGCCTTTTGCCCAGATAGCTAATAGGCCAATCGGAGATAGTCTTACTAGGATAATTAGTTCAGATGGGACTGGAGTAATTGTATCTGGAAGCCCGACACGGATAAGACCATACAAATATATTGAGTTTTTCGCCAATGATGTCGCCAATCTCGTCAGGAAAATGTCTAATGAATCACTGTCTATAAATGTGGTTGGGTTGAGAAATGTTGTTGAAAGAGCGAAAAATACATATCTTAGTGATACATACGGGCCGACAGTAAGCGCTGAAATCCCATCTCAGGATCAGACCGGCAACTGGATTACATTTGGTGTGTCGCTGCCGGTTCTCATCAATACGAGTGTGAACGACAAAACGGTTGCTGAAGTCCTGACTTTTCTGGCATCATTGGCTGGGATAGAGGGGTTTTATGAGAGATTCTTGAGCAATGGCACAGCAGAGCTTGTACCGTCGTCACAAGCAATAGCCCAGGATCGCGGCCACTCATTTGTTTTTTGGGGTGCTCCATCGCCGAACACTCTCGAAATCGTTGAGAGCTATAAAACGACGAAACCAACATACGACGCTATAGAGGTTGTGTCGGATAACATTGTTACGCCAATAACGTTGACGAACTGGGCCTATGTGCCTGTCGATGTCATTGAAAACGATACCGGCCGCAAAAACGAGAAAACGAATCTGCTTGTTATGGGGCTCGAGATCGTTTATGACAAGACCCAGCCTGCTGTCCCATGGCCGCAAAATAAAGAGCTTATAAGATCATTGCTAAAAGCCTGTTTGATACGTGAGGGCGGGACAATTGATCTTGCTATACCTGTGCCGCCAGAGTGGATGATGGCAATGTTTGATAACCCGCAAAAGTACAACCTCATGAATGTTTCAAATGTTTCATACGAGGACGAGAGCTTGTGGGATCTATGGGTGCAGGCTAGGCAGTTCTTGGTTGAGAACAATGGTGACGTGGACTTTCTGTTTTCCAATCAAACTTATGAGGGGCATGGGGAGTTCCAATTTGTATTGGTGCAAAAGCTCTATTCTATGTTTACTGCTATGCCCTGGCTCGGGTTTTTCAACTTCTGCATGCGTGGTGACAATAAGCTAAGGTTGAGATTACCGTCGTGGCTGAGCGGTGCAGAGATTGTTGAGTCGTTCAAGGTAACAGATAATTACCAGTTTGGCTTGTCAGCAGCAGTCATTTCTGTCGATAGCAAGGGCAACAAATGCGTGACTAATATAGACCGCGTATCTGTCGACCAAACGCTTGGCGAGATAACTCTGGAGTCAGACGCCATTACGCCAACAATCAATAAGGTAACAATTGGCGGGTCTACGTATTATCTGTTTACCATGCCGATGATTGCAGTAACGCTACTTGTGAAGACTGGGATCAGGGCTGTATATAGGATTCCTCTTACGATGACTGACCCAAATAGTCCAAATTACAACCCTTATGTCATTGAGCGAAAAGATGCGAAAATGCTTGTTATGCCTGGCCTGCTTGCGTCGTACTATAGCAGTGCCGGCGTAGATATGGCTTGTGTTGACACGCTTCAGTATGATTTGTCGCCGAGTGATAAATATGACTTTATCCTAAAAATGCCGCAGCTATCATCTTACTATTACCAGGATGCATATAGTTATGGGCTGAATTGTGGCGCTCTGATGTTTTCTGCAACAGTGAGCGGTGAGGAAACCAATGAAACGACGGTGCTATTCACGCTTGACGCGACAAGAATTTCTTCGCATGGCAACTATTTTCAGTGGTTGATGGCGAATCTTGGGTTTACCCTGCAGCAGTGGTACAATGCAAGTGCCATATATGATTCGACAAGTCTATTGAGATGGTATGCTGATAACACTTATTCTCTCATATCAACCGCAAATGGTAGCAGGGAGGAAATAACAATAAAAATCCCATATATTGACACTGTGATGAACCCTGGAGATAGATTGGCAATCAATTTTGGTGATTCAATAGGAAAGAATTACTGGGCAATAAAGCAGATGAGCGTGAACATCGATGAGTGCTATACGGAATATTCTCTCTCGCAAGCGCTACTCGACAAGCCAGAGGGCGTTGAGCTTGAGTTTAGGGGAACTATAGGCGTGGGGGATTTGAAGTATGTCATTTAGCGGCAATTTTTTGCTAATCGAGAAATATTCTCAGGTCGACAATATCACGAAATTCCGCATTGTGACGGAAGAAGGCAAATATGCGAAATATCATGACGGCACAGAAATTATCGTTTACACTGATAAACGCTATTATGGTGATAGGTATTATGTTCTTGGAGCTGCCCTGTCGACAAAAAACTACAATGGATGCCGCATAACTGGGCGATTTGTCCCAGCGATTTCATCGGAATTAACGATCAATCTTGGGATAGTGTATGACTGATGGGCTGGATAGTAAATAAAGGGCTATTATACGACGATGCGGAAAAAGAATCGCTGAAGGTTGACACCTATGAACCTGCTGGGGCTAGTGCTCAGTGGCTTCCAGAGGATGCGGTCCCTAAATGCCCTACTGCCTGCAATGGCTGCTCACTAAAATCATCTCATAATCCTGTAGAACCATTTGGTGGTGTCGAGTTCAGGTCAATTGACCCAGATAGATGTGTTTCTCTGTCGAAGCTTAGGCGCATGCACTGGCTGCTGTGGTATCAGCACTTTTTGCATACAGGCATGCTGCTGTGGGTAGACGCATTGGGGTGGAATCACAGTCTTTTCAACGGGGTGAGGAGCCTCAATTTTAGTGATTTCTTTCAATTTACCATAGAGCGGGTTGGTGACAAGCGGTGGATTTTATCTGCACCAAATAATACAGCTTATAACTATCCAATCTATGGGTTCCGAGTACGGACCGAGTTTGGCTGGTATGCGTATGGCGTAAAAATGGGTGCTGTGCAAGTTGGCGACGTGATAGTCTTTGAGCCAGCGTCGCTTGCACATTACAACGTCCAGCTCGTTATTACTCGTATTTGCGGGTTTGTGCAACGCGGCACAACATACGGCGTTGTTATAGAGACAAGCGCAGATGCTGCAAATTACAATATTAGAGAGGATGGGTATGCCACATTAGATGTTGTCCAATGCCGCGTCTACAGAGAGGGCGCAGATCCCCCGAGGTGGATTGAGCAGATGATAACAGTCTCTGCGCATGTCGAGAGATGGGTTGAGTGGCTAAATGACCAAGAGAAGCCGAAACCATGCAAGCATGCGGTCCCAGTCATGAATAAAGACTGTAATTATCTGAGACGTCTAACTGACCCGACTAAAGAGGAAGGTGAAAACATAGAGCGCGATGGTTGGGCGATTGATAAAGATGGCAGGTGTTGGTATTGTGAAAAGATTCATGATTGGCGTCTTGTGAATGACCAAATCGAGTATTATCAGGCGTCTAAGATAAGCGAGTTTGAGCCGGCGTGTGCCAATACCGCATGTGATTCTTACGAGCCATTTGACATATTTGAGGCGCATAAACACCTGTCACAGGTTATTGCTGGGATAACGATTGCTGTCGATAAAGGCGCCAAGAATGAAAGCCCAGACCCGCCACGTTACTACTTTACGAGGGTTGACCAACCAAGCCTGTACCAACTGACAACCAAGACTATTTTCAATCAGCTACCAAATCCGATATTGCACACTGAAGTGCCGCAGTGGTATCTCACGACTGGAATAGGTGCTGGCATAAGATGCGATATAACAAGCACTGATATAATCGCTGTGGATGATGCTGTGAATAATTTGGGCACATATATGTATTGGTGGAATTCCCCGAATTCTCGAGGATGGCTTGAGGATATAGCTGAGGGGAAACATGAGTTCATGTTGTGGGGCAACCCGCCGAGTTGGTCTCACAATAGGGATCGTGCAACAAGAGTTTTTGGGGCAGACTGGGTGTTACGCAACAGTGAAGGGCTATGTTGCATGAGGGTTGGCCAGGGGATGGCCTGGACCCCTAGGTTTAGGAAACAGAGATTTTGGATCCCAGCGATTACTGTTGGGCGGAATTACGATGGCGGTTGGTATACCGTCACCTGGGATAGCTCGAGCTGCATTATTGAGCTAAAGCGGTTTGTCCAGAGTGGTAAAACGCCAAAGACACTGTGCTCAAGGAGCGTTGTCTCAGCCGAAAACGTTGGCTGGAATAGGTGGAAACTGAGCTTGGCGCATGACACACACATGACTCTAGGATATGATCCAAATACAAACACCTACTTCCCAGTTAGTTATCTCGCTGGTGGTGGTGAGGGATTCCCACTGCCTGATAATTTGCATTTTGTTTCTCCGTTGGACAATTTAGCGTGCCGTGGGTTTGCCACTGGCGGTGTAAGAGAGGGTAATCTGGTCAAGATAACGACAGCAGAAGGAGAGCGCTGGGGCTATGTAGAGTGGGCGCAAGCCTGTGGAGGGGCACTGTATGGCGATAACCAACAGATACCAGGCCTTACCACGGATAACACGCAGTTCCCCACAGACATTTTCAGGCTTGATGTTGTTCAATGCGTAATTTTTGGGGATACGCCAACATTCGAAGACTCCACTATAGAGGTTTACTCTGATTCTCCGCCGCTTTTAGGCAGTGAAACTGTTGCAGTTGTAAAAAAGAGCGATGGGAGTACTATTTCAACTGGCATAACGTTGTCTCCGCCATTTAGGATCTATTTGGGACGTGGTGGAATAGAAAATGCTATTGGAGCTAATGGCGAATTCTGTGTAAGCGTGGAGAGTGCATAATGGCGTGGATTGACAATAGGGGTATAGTTACGAGAAAAACCTGGAATAGACTCGTAGATTGGTTAGACGCGTCAAACACTTGCCTAACCAGTTTCACGGGAGGAGCACAACAGGTTATAGGGACCAGATTCGCAGCTTACAAGGTGTATGGTGACGGAATATGGGGGTGTGATAAAGGCCATGTGGCCGCTGATTATACGTTTGCTTCTCGGGCTCGCGACGTGCTTACGGTTCATGCATTCGACAAGTTCCCAGGTTGCACCCCAGCTCTATGGCAGGCAGGAGAGATACAGAATTACCTAGGCTGTATCCCGTTTAGCTATGAACGTGGTGATGTGTGGCTCTGGGCAGACAAACATCCGTATGAGTTAGGCGATGTGCGTGAGCCGTGGCAATATCCCAATGCATTTGATATTACGCAGCCACAATACTGTGATTTGTATGCAGAGATACACAAGTTTGTACCGCATGTCTATGCACAACGGCGTCCTGGGGCTAGTGGAGTTGTAAGGTTTTTACATGGTGTGCTCATAAATGGTGTTGAGCACTACCCACAAATCCAAATCGAGAGCATGGAGTATCCACCAGCAGATCCTCCGTTTTCCTGCGCGCTAGAGTTTCTCCCGCATTACATTGCTCCTCCGCCACAGGTTCTGAGACTCCCAGATGGCGCTAAGATCAATGTCGCGAAGGCAAAGATCACAGCCACAAACCCGAATTATATCAATAGTGTTTGGCATTTTGAAAAGAACGGCGGTAGCTGGCAGGGGGTGTGGGATTATGGAATCGTTTCACAGTCTTTTGTCGTTCCAGTTACATTGATGTTTATGGGTGTTTTGAAACGTCCATTTACCAGAGAGGACACACTGATCAACTGGAAATACTATTTTACTCCCTTGCCTTTCTCCTGGCAAATTAGCCAGACTTCACAGGTTATTGATGTTACCAATCTCATGCAATGGATGTTGGATAATAGGGGCAAAACTGGGTATCTTGGATATGCGCTTGTAGCAACTCTAACACCAGGTTTTACGTCTCAGAGTAATGTCCAAGCTGCCCTGTCGTCATATTGCCTCAATATTGGTGTTGGGCAGGTTGTTCCGGCCGATCCGCCTTGGGCTTACTGGTTACTAAACGGTTGGTCAGAGGAGATTACATTGTCGAGTTTAGGGGTTGAGTCAATCTATTTAGAGTACACATTGCCAAAAGATTTTTCGAAACACGTTGTAGAATATCGTAATGTGTCACCAATGGAGTTAGAGTAATGAGAGTAGCAGAGATAATGAAAAAGCAGTTTATAGCCGATTTCTGCGGGTTTTCCTGTGCAGTTGACGGAATACTTGGGCCTGCGACAAAAAAGGCCTTGGAAAGGCTGGAAAAGGCCTTATCGGCTAAAGACAAGCTTGTAAGCGACAGACACAGGTTAGTTACGGATAATGTGTTTGGCACGTTCAGCTCATGGATAGGGGCAGGCGCATTCTCTCTCATCGCATATAGCGAGGGCGGCGGTAGGGCGTATTATGACAGAGAGTGCTCTAGGGGCTGTATCCCGTCGCCACAATCAGGAATAACTATCGGGCTTGGGTTTGACTGTGGCTATGAGTCGCCAGATAATCTAAGGCGTTATTGGGAGAAAAAGCTTAAGCCCTCTGTTATAGATGTATTGGCTAATAGCCACGGCAAATACGGGGAGAGCGCCACAAAATATTTGTTAAGAGCACCGTTTTTCATCCCCTACGAGACGGCATGTATTGTATTGGCGCAACAGATGAATGACATGGTCCCAGAGGTGATCCAATGGATAACTGGCGGGAAAAGTGATATGCCAAACATCACAAACGAGCAGTTTGGCGTTATTCTGTCGTTACTGTACAATCGTGGCTTTTCTGTCGTTGGAGATCGAAGAAAGGAAATGAGACAAATTCAGTCCGATTTGAGAGCCGGAAAAACGAAAGACGTCGGGAAACATTTGCGATCAATGAAGCGATTATGGGAGAAGCGATTATGGGGGGGTTTAGGCGGCTTGCTAAGGCGCAGAGACGCTGAGGCAAGATTATGGGACGACGAGGAGGCAAATAAGAGATGACAAGCGGCTTCGAGGAGATCATGTTTTTGCTCAATACTCTTCAAAGGTTTTGGTCTGTTGGCGGAGGCCTTTTTCTGACATTTGTCCTGTTTTTATACATTCTTGTCATTTTGCCGAACAAATATGTGTCAAAAAGCGACATTGAGAAACTGTTCCCATACGAGAATGGGTCAAAGTTGGTCGTTAGGCATGGGGAATTGCAGGAGATAATTGAGCGTCATGAGGCAGAATGTGCCAAGTTGAACAGTGCTCGGCTTGATGCAATTTCTGAGAGGCTCGACCGCATAGAATCGCGTCTTGATGAGGTTGTCCGCGTTATAATGGGTAGGTTAGAAAAATGAGATTTCTGAGGTGGTTATTGGCACATATCGCTTTCTTTAGTGTCTCAGAGGGTCGCGGGATTGGGCTCAGGTTTCGTCTTGGCAGATACAAGGACAAAAAATAGTGGAACGGTATTTGCTCTTTCCGAGAACAGAAAATTCATTTCACAAAAGGAGATCAAAAATGACGTTCCAGAAGAAAGCGCAAAAGCGCGATAAAGGCAATGGACTTGGCTTTGCTGAGAAAAGCATTGCAAGGTATATTGTCGATGCTATTCAGTCATTCGGCAGCGTTTCGCGAGATGAGCTGCCAGCGTTCATGCTAATCCATAGTGGATCTGTCCCAGAGGGCGTGAAGCCGACGTGGGGGCTCAGATACTACCCAAAGTCAAAGGCCAACCGCGATGCTGTTGCTGTATATCAGCATGTTGGCGATGACGTGGTAACGTTTTATGTGGCAGAGCAACGTGGCGACAGCGTGAATACTCTCGTTATCAAGTTTGACCGCGCCTCGTACAAAGGCTGGCTTGGCGCATGTGTGACTTACGGTGTTCTCGAGTATCTGAGGGCAGCGAAAATGTATGTACCGCAAAACATTATCGAGCAAGAAACAGGCTCGGGAATCCCGACGCAAGACCAGGCTGAAGATCTGGGACAAGGAATGCCTTTCTAATGTTTGGCCGCCGGCAAAATAATTCGGTCACTTTGGCAGGGCGTTCGAATAAACGTCGGCGGCCATTCTATATTCTTGCAAAAGGAGGTTGGTTAACATGAAGAGCAGAACAAAAATCGCGGCGTTAGTTGCAACTCTCGTTGCTATTGTCAACGTCGTTGTGTCTACGCTGGTAAGCATTGGTGTCATTAGCCAGGAGATCGGAAATAGCATTTTCGACCTCCTAAACGCGCTGTGGGGGTTGCTTGCAGCGCTTGGACTTGGGTATTTGCGTGATGCAGTTCAGAAAGTGGGGGGACAAGGCCGGTGAAAATGGTTCTTCTTCTTCTGGTAACTAGCATCGTAGGTTGTGCTGTTTGGAAGGCTAACAATAGCAAGCTCGTGGCATACCCGCCATATAGGATTACTACTGATGGCAAGACTGCGACTGCTGAACTTGGCTTTGGACTTGCTCCGGTTACGGTTCACACTGATAACGTGATAAGCCAGACATTGCCGCGAAAGCCATTTGGGTTTGTGAGGTAGTGCTATAGGTGAGCCTATTATACAGGATCGGCTGGAAGCTTGGTTGGCGCTCTTCAGCGGGTGTCCACCTTGAGCCAGCAAATGATTACTATACATTCAGGCAACATCTTTCTGTTGGGGCAGCTCCGGATTTGCATATTATCGGGGTTGCCCCCAAACATATTATTGTGTTCACGACTAAGAGCGAAGAGGCAGCCAGGTGTTTAGCGACACTTGGGCTTTTTACTTATAAACACTGGGGGGAGTATTACACTGTCGCAAGGCTGACAAGTGGAACTGAACGCGAAACGCGAGAGAGCGTCACAATTGAATTCTCTGGCCACAGCTACAGAGTTCTTGCGCCAGATGAGTTTATTCCTATGTCGGAGTATACTGAGCTGATGCACGGCTCGTTTGAGTCTCCGGCGCATATTCCACAGCAGCTTTTAGACTCTCTTATCTACGCTGGCGTTGTCTCTGGGGCACCGTCGAGTGGGAAGAAGATTGCAGTCAGTAAAACTCAGAGAATCCTGTCGACGTGGAAAGAGAAATACCAGCTTCGTGGTGACAGCGGGTCACTATTATCAGCTCAGGAATGCGCAAGCGGGCTTTTCTCTGATCTCGTCAGGGCTGACGTGCCGACAGAAGAGATTATGCGGTGCATGCGCGAGTTCCAGTCCTGCGTCCCAAGCTCAATTGCTCGAGAGGTTTCCGGCTTTATTGATGCCCTTATCAGGACGTGGGGCTCAAAAGCAATTGTTTCTGTCGGGCCAAATAGTGCTGATAGGTGGGAGCGCCTTGAGGATGTAAATGTTGTTACGGAATTGACAGACGGCGGGTTTCTCCCGCACGGTGCCAGCGTTTGGTGGTCAAAAGTCGAGGGCGTGGCAGCTCGAGCTGCAGCGGTCTACATGGAGGGGCTAAAACTCGACAAAGCTCTGTATAGTGTGATCCCGCACAAGATCTTCTCGAAATACATTGTGTTGGCTACGGGAATGCCCCGCTCACAGGTCTCCCAGTTTGTCTCAAATAGCTGTCCATCTGTAGATGAGGTGCTTTACTCAGATTCAATGGCCACAATTTCGGGCAGGGATTTTGAGCTCGTGAACAAGATCACTGGCTCTAAGAATGTGTCGGTTTTGCTCATCGGATGGCCAGATCAGGTTTTGAATAGGCCGAATTTGCGTCTTATTGACTCAATACTGGCTGGGAACCTGTCGATTGGGTGTGTCATACCGATGCAGCGGAAAAACCCGCCTATGCATTGGGGTGTCCCCACGGTAAGGGTAAACGGAACCGACGATGGGGTCTATGTTCTCACGGTTACATCGCCGCTAATGCGCCCAACGAGAATTGCGTATTTTGATATTGCTGACCCCAGACGGGCAAAGGCTCTTGGACGTGGAGATGTTGGGTTCGCCAAATTGGTCGCATTGGTCGTGATGGCAGAGTTGGCCAGAATTCAGAAGTCAGATGCGAAATATCTTTCAGAACGTCTTGGGTTCTCTCTTTCGACAGTTCAAACAGTACTAATTAGGGCCAAGATCAACGGCTATATCGAGCAGATTGGGAGGTGGTACATGATCACTGACAAGGGCAGGGCGTTTGTCCTAAACATCATTGACGATCTGCCAGAGACCGACGTAAACATTTGCGGGATAGTTCCTGGTGAAACAAAGCAAATCAAAGCGATTGCGGGTGAATTAGTCAGACCAGAAGCTGAATTGGAGATTACGGATGTCAAAGATACGGTTATACGCGATAGGTGATGTTCACATTGGTTCTCTGTCGTGCGATATTCCAAAGCTTAGAAAACTGGTTCAAGCGATCCAAAGCGACAAAGAAGCAAAGGTGCTGTTGCTTGGAGACATTTTTGAGATCGCTGAGAACGGCGGTAAAACAAGTGATCCGTTCGACGTAAGACCCAATGAGCTCGAGCTTGCTGTCGATATTCTGTCGCCAATCAGACGGAAGATCATTGGCGGGATTACGGGGAATCATGAGATGAGAATTCTAAGGAGATTCAACTGGGACCCGTGCAAGATTCTGTGTGAATCATTGGGAGTTCAGTACTTCGGTCAAATGACAGAAATCGTGCTAAATACACACAGAATTTTTGCTCACCACGGGGCTGGTGGCGGCCGCCTTCTTGGGGCGCACCTCAATGCCCTGTGGCGTCTGGCAGAGATTTGCCGTGATGCAGATCTGTATATCTGTGGCCACCTGCATACGCCGTGCTTTGCCAGCCGTACTGCAATCATACGCGGCGAACCACGGCAGCAGTGCTTTTGGGGAGTTTCCTCTTGGCTCCCTTGGCCAGAATACGCCAAAGCCAAGGCGCTGCCGCCAGGCAGCATGTGCCTACAGTATGTAGAAATATGGAATGGCATAGCCTACCACCAAATGCCAATTTAGTACTGGAATTTTATCTTTAGATAGTCAGGCACCGGCTTCTTTTGTGTGTGTATCAAGTCCCATAACGTCATAACGACGCAATGAGTGGATGCGCTATAGGTTATCTTGCTGTTGTCTCGTGTGTCCTCAATTGTCACGGCTTTTGGTCGTTTCATGTACTTTCTCCTTTCATTGTTTTTTTTCGGCTTGTGACAGAAAACATGCTAAATATAGCACACGTCGTGCCCATGGTCTTCGGCGTCGAAGGACACACCGACACAACCCCCGCCAGCCGCAAGCAACTGGCACGCTCTTTGCTA
>ERZ795045.1481-NODE-1481-length-26168-cov-9.696856_pt1 | contig 26168 bp, 28 predicted proteins | sample MGYA00375129_ERZ795045 | MGnify/ENA primary metagenome ERZ795045 (study PRJEB30174, sample SAMN05720166) | activated sludge metagenome | isolation source: anaerobic digester from wastewater treatment plant | place: Japan | collected 2015-05-15 ...
GATTATTTGAAGAATAAGGAGGAAGATATAAAATGTCAGATGGTAATAATGTCACGAAGATAAAAGTTATAGGTATTGGAGGGGGAGGAGTAAATGCAGTAGACAGGATTATTGAGTCAAATCTTAATGGAGTAGATTTTATTGCTATAAACACTGATTTACAGGCACTTAACAAGTCAAAAGCGGAGAGAAAGATTCAGATAGGGGCAGAATTGACTAAAGGTTTAGGTGCAGGAGCTGACCCTAACATCGGAAGACAGGCTGCTGAAGAAAGTAAAGAAGATATAATGCTTGCGGTAGAGGGAGCGGATATGGTATTCATTACTGCCGGTATGGGGGGAGGGACAGGCAGCGGTGCAGCTCCAATCATTGCTCAGCTTTCACGTGAAGCTAAAATCCTTACCGTAGCTGTTGTTACCAAGCCATTTTCTTTTGAAGGAAGAAGGAGGATGATTGTTGCTGAACAGGCCATAGATGAACTCAGGGATAAAGTGGATGCACTTATTGTTATTCCAAATGATAAATTATTAGCTGTAAGTAGCAAGTCCACTACCATAATAGAAGCTTTCAAGATGGCAGATGAAGTCCTCAAAGCTGGGGTTCAGGGTATAGTAGATATAATAATTACTCCGGGGATTATAAATCCTGACTTTGCCGATGTAAGGACAATTATGCAGAATTCAGGTTCTGCAATTATGGGTATAGGGGAGGCTTCTGGAGAGCAGAGGGCTGTAGAGGCAGCCAGTAAGGCAATCTCAAATCCTCTTCTGGAAGATAAGATCGATGGAGCTAAGGGGGTATTATTTAATGTTACTGGAGGAGAGGATTTAACCTTGACAGAGGCGTACGAGGCGGCAGAAGTTATAGGTAAGAGTGCCGACAGTGATGCTAATATAATATTTGGAGCAGTTATAGATCCCAAAATGGAAGGTAAGATCAGGATAACAGTTATAGCTACTGGTTTTGAAAACAGGGCTAAGAGACCTGTCAAGAAGAGTCCTCAGGGGTTAGAAGGGGTGATAATAAATCCAGAAATCCTGGATATCCCTCCTTTCTTAAGGGGTAGATAGGGGGGAAGAGGACAAGTTACGTCTATAAGTTGGGAATATAGAAGAGATAGAGAATTATTACGCCAGAGAGAGGGAGGTATAGAAAGCCGGGTAAAGGATTATTCTTTTGGACTTGTATACCCCAATACCTATGAGGTGGGTATGTCCAATCTTGCAATCCATCTGTTGTACAGACTCATTAATTCACATCCCTACTTCTCCTGCGAGAGGTTCTTTCTCTCTCAAGATGAAATTGTGCCTCTATCTATAGAGAGTTTAAAACCATTAAATGAATTTGATGTTATAGGAATTTCTATATCTTATGAACTGGACTATTTTAACGTTATAAAGATTTTAGAGAGCTCTCATATCCCTGTTTTTGCTAAAGATAGGGATTTAAGTTATCCATTAATTATAGGCGGTGGAGCCTGTATGAATTATAACCCCGAACCTATAGCGGATATCTTCGATCTTATCCTTATAGGAGAGGCTGAGGATGCTATAAAGGAGATTCTGGATAGATATATAGATATGAAAGATGCTGTCAGATCCAAGGATGATTTGCTCTTCTCTTTTTTAGACATAGAAGGCGTATATATACCTGAATTTTATAAGGATGGAAAACCTCTGGTGGATAGGGCTCCCAGAAAGGTAAAGAGAAGAGTATTTAGGGATTTTGACAGAGAGACAGCTTGTAGTTATATATACTCTCCAGATGCGGTATTTGGAGATATGTTTTTGATAGAGATAGAGAGAGGATGTCCTATGAAGTGTAAGTTTTGTGTGGCAGGAAATATATATTCTCCCTGCAGGATAAAATCTCTGGATACTGTGAAAGATACCATACTAAAATATGGAGGGAAGTATAAGAAGATTGGTCTTATGGGTCCACTGGTTGGAGGAATACCTTATATAGAGGAGCTTCTCAAATGGCTGATAGGCTTAAATTTCCAGGTAAGTGTCTCTTCTTTAAGAGTTTCCACTCTGAATATGAAGTTTCTGGAGCTTTTGAAACTCGCTGGGGAGTCTACCATTACCATAGCTCCAGAGTTTTTAGACGAGAAATTAAGGGCAGAGATTGGGAAAAAAGAGAGCAATGAGAAAATACTGGAAGTGCTGGAAACGCTGCTGAAGTTTGGATTCAGGGATGTAAAATTTTATATGATTTTCGGATATGGGGACTATGAAATAGAGCTTAGGTCTCTGGAAATATTCAAGAAATATTTAACTCAGCTTTTAAAAGACTATAAGGCTAATGTCGTATTTAATTTTCAGCCCCTTGTTCCCAAGCCATTCACGCCCCTTCAAAATTATAACATCCCTGACAGGAGAGTCCTTCAAAGCCAGAAGAGGAGAATAATGGATACTCTTAAACACGACAGAATAAAGGTGAGAGTAGCCAGTATCAGAGAAGCGTTAATAGAAGCAGCGCTTTCCAGGGGTGGAAGGGATATGCTCCCTCTGATCCTGAAAGGTGATAAGAGAGGTATTTTCAGTGTCACCAGTGCTGGTATACCTTGGAGTTTTATTGAGATATGAAGGTAATAAAAAAGATACTCTGGAGGATTGCTCTGGGATTATTAATATATATATGTTCCATCCAGCCCATACTATGGAAGTATACACTGGAGACATTTAAACCTGCTCGTTCCAGTATAGAGAGGATTGTTAATATTAAAGGGCTGGTCCTGCATAGAGAGGAACTCGTAACAGCACCTGTCAGTGGTATCTTTTTGAGATTAAAGAAAGATAATGAAAGGGTGGGAAAGGGAGAGAAACTGGCTGTTATATTTCCCACTATAGAAGATTATAATTCTTATGTTAAAGAGATCGATAGGATAGAAAAATATTATGAAGGAATCATCAAGGAGCGTATGGAGACTATTAAACTTAAAGAGCAGGATATAGAGAAGATTTATAAGGAATTGGCTAAAGAGGGGGATATACTTAATAGCCTTGTCTTAAATAGGCAGGATATAGGTGAAAGAGTAAAAAAATTGGGTAGTCTGAATAATCGTATAAATTCTCTGAAGACAGAAGTCGAGAAATTAAATGCTGATGTGGAGAGTTTGGTTAAAGAAAGAGATAAGAAGATAAAAGAGTTCAAAGAGAAAGTTATCTCTCTTAATTCCGTTGTTTTATCCAGCTCGGCAGGTTTAGTTGTATTCGCTACAGACTCAAAAGAAAGTCTAAGGAGTAGTATAATTGAAGGTAAGATGGAGAGTCTGGGGAAGAATTTTAATTATATATTGGGGAAACCAAAGATAACTTCAGATGGAGATATGGTAAAAAAGGGAGAGCCTCTGGGAAAGATAATAGATAATTTAGAACAGTTTGCTATACTCTATGTTGTACCCGATGGAGTAGCAGGTCTTCCGCATAATAACCTGGATATATATATAGGGGACGGACCTGTAAGCCTGGAACTTTTAAAATGGATAAAAGAAGGTTCCAATGAGATATGGTTTTGTACGGTAAGGGATAAGAGGTATATCGAGTCCAGTTATTTTTCTCTGGATGTTAAGATTGGAGATATAGAAGGTATGGTTGTTCCCAGAGAATTGATAAAAGAAGAGAATAATAAATCCTATATCCTTATACTGAATAAGGATTCTATAGAGAAGAGGATTGTGAAGATACTGGGAGGGAATAGAGAGAGAGTAGTTTTGGATAATATAAAGGAAGGGGAGATACTGGTAAGAAATTGAATGTTAAATCCGCAGATAAAGGAGGTAAGATAACAAAATGGGGTTAATTAATAAACTCAAGAGATTTTTAGGTCTTGTAGATGAAGATGAATTTGAAGCTATTGATGAGTCTTTAGGTACTTCAAGTAAGGTTTTCCCGATAACCTCCAGGAAGAAAAAGGAGGGGGAACCTGTCACTGTATTTATATACGGTCTGAATAACTTCAGCGAAGTTCAGCGTGTTGTAAATGAGGTAAAACTATCCAAGATAGTGCTTGTTAATTTCGAATCTGCATCTAAAGAGGAGGCTGTAAAAGCTCTGGATTTTGTTAGTGGAGCTATATATGCCTTGGAGGGAAGGCTTGAGAAGATAGGGGATTATGTATTTCTTGCTGTCCCCAAAGGTATAGATGTTGAAGACTCAACTCTAACCCAGGATACCTATCCTCATAATACTTCAAGGATATGATATAATTTTCAGGCAGGACCTTTTATCGATATTGGAGGGATATTAAGCCTATGAAACCTAAATATACACGGCTAAGGGGGGTAAGAGATATATTACCCGAAGAACTGATACACTGGAGAGATGTTGAACTTAAGGCTCGAGAGATATTCAGAAGATATAATTATAAGGAGATTGAAACACCCATAATAGAACCTGCCGAAATATTTATCCGGACTGTTGGAGAAGAAACTGATATAGTAAGGAAAGAGATGTATATCTTTAAAGATCGTGGAGATAGATTGGTGGCTTTAAGACCTGAAGGTACCGCTCCTGTCGTCAGGGCTTTTCTCGAAAATAAACTTTATACCCCTGGTAAGGTGTCCAAGTTTTATTATATAGGTGATATGTTCAGATACGATAGACCCCAGGCTGGTAGGCAGAGAGAATTCCACCAGATAGGTATAGAGGCATTGGGAGAGGCTTCTTATATCTTAGATGTGGAGGTTATATCTCTCCTGCTGTCATTCTTAAATGAGCTGGGATTAAAAAATATAACTCTCCTATTGAACAGTGTGGGTTGTCCCAACTGCAGAACAGTATATAGCAGTGCTTTAAGAGAATTCTTTGCCTCCAGAGTTGAAATGTTATGCGAAGACTGTAAGGAGAGATTGGGGAGAAATCCTCTCAGAATTTTAGACTGTAAGGTTGATACCTGCAGAGATATAGCAGGTGATGCTCCATCAATAATGGATTATCTCTGTGAGGATTGTAAGGAACATTTCGATAAGGTAAAAGAGGCATTAACTTCTGCAGGTATTCCATATATTCTTGATAATAGACTTGTTAGAGGGTTAGACTACTATACCAAAACTGCATTTGAGGTAAAGGCAGAAGGATTTGATTTCTCTATTGGTGGTGGAGGAAGGTATGATGGTCTGGTAAAGGAGTTAGGAGGTCCGGATATCCCTGGCATCGGTTTTGCCATCGGAATGGAGAGACTTTTGGAAGTCCTCGGAGGTAGTGGGCTCCTACTTAGTAAAATGGAAGTCCCTGATTATTTCATAGCATACGAACCTGACCTGGTAAGAGACGCCATTATCTTTGCAGAGAGATTAAGAAGTAGAGGATTTACAGTGGAGATCAGTTATACATCTAAAGCCTTAAAATCTCAACTCAGAGAAGCAGATAGGAGTAAGTCCAGAAAGGCAGTAATAATTAAGAATGAGTTATGGATTAACAACAGGGTTATACTGAAAGATATGACTACCGGAGAACAGCAGGAGGTAGAATCCATTAAATTGGAGGTATGTAAGTTTGAATAAGGAATTTAAGAGGACAGAATACTGTGGAGAGTTGAATATAGATGATGTTGGTAGGCAGGTAGTTTTAAATGGATGGGTGAATAGACGTAGAGACCACGGTGGACTTATCTTTGTAGATCTGAGAGACAGGACAGGTATAGTACAGCTTGTTTTTGATCCTAAACACAATAATGACTCATTCGAACTGGCCCAGCAGTTAAAGAATGAATGGGTTATAGGCATAAAAGGGAAGATAAATAAGAGACCTGAAGGTTCAGAAAATTTAAAGATTCCTACCGGTGAAATAGAGATTCTGGTAGATAAACTTACCGTATTCTCCAGGTCGAATATCTTACCATTCAACGTGAATGAAGAGGAAGATGTTGATGAGTATACCAGATTAAGGTATAGATTCCTGGATCTGAGAAGACCAAGACTGCAGAAAAACATAGAGTTAAGACACAGGGTCAGTCAAATTGTGAGGAAATATCTTTCTGATTCCGGGTTCTGGGAAGTGGAAACCCCTATGCTTACCAGAAGCACCCCCGAAGGTGCCAGGGATTATTTGGTTCCCAGCAGAGTCCATAAGGGGAAATTTTATGCACTGCCACAATCACCTCAACTTTTCAAGCAGATGCTGATGGTTTCGGGTATAGATAGATACTTCCAGATAGCAAGGTGTTTTAGAGACGAGGACTTAAGGGCTGATAGACAGCCTGAATTTACCCAGATAGATTTGGAAGCTTCTTTCATAGACGAAGAAGATATCTTCAGTATAATTGAAGGTCTGATGTACTCAATTTTCAAGGGGGCTCTCGATATTGAACTTACCCTGCCATTCCCCAGGATGAGCTACCGGGAGGCTTATACAAGGTTTGGTACAGATAGACCAGATATCAGGTACGATACAGAGTTATATGATGTTTCAGATATACTCAATAAGATAAGTTTTCCTCCATTCCAGGATAAAGAGGTTATAGCTATAAGGGTATCCGGTAGAGGGGATATAACCAGAAAGGGTATAGATGAACTTACCGATTCTGCCAGAGCCCTTGGTGCAAAGGGATTAGCCTGGCTCAGTCTACAGGATGAGCCCAGAGGACCATTTAGTAAGTTTCTCAATGGTCATATCCTGGATCGATTAAAGACTATTACCAATTCTGATAAAGGAGACCTCCTCTTATTTATAGCCGATGAGCCCGGTATAGCCAGGGTGACTATGGGGAGGTTCAGATTAGAGATAAATAGGAGATTCTTTCAGCCAAATACCCAGTATGCGTTTCTCTGGATAGTTGATTTTCCTCTTTTCTCGTTCAATAAAGATGAGAACAGGATAGAGGCAGAGCATCATCCGTTTACCTCTCCTAAAGACGAAGATATCCACCTTTTAGAGACAGAACCATTGAAAGTAAGGGCTAATGCGTATGATCTGGTGTTAAATGGAGTCGAGCTGGGCAGTGGAAGTATAAGAAATAGTGATCCAGAAATGCAGAAAAGGGTCTTCTCTATTTTAGGTATAGATGAGACAGATGCTTATAAAAAGTTTGGATTTCTTCTGGAAGCACTCTCTTACGGTGCTCCACCTCATGGAGGGATGGCTTTGGGTCTTGACAGGATAGTAGCAATTATGGCTGGTGAGGAGAGTATAAGAGAGGTTCTGGCATTCCCTAAAACTCAGAATGCCTTTTGCCCTCTTACAGAGGCTCCTTCAGAGGTTGACGAAAACCAGCTTAAAGAACTGGGTATCTCGATAAGAAAGGAGGAGGTCTTATAGGGTATGAATTACATTCTTTTACCGTCCTTATTGCTCGGTGTTATAGGGGTTGGGGTTGGTATTATGTTATCTTTAGCCCATAAGGCATTTTTTGTAGAGACATCTGAACTTCAACAGAGAATAAGAGCTGCTCTGCCTGGTGCAAATTGCGGCGCCTGTGGATATGCTGGTTGCGACGGACTGGCAGAGGCAATATCTAAAGGTATAGCCCCTGCTAATAGCTGTCCGGTTGGAGGAGAAAACGCTGCAGAAGCGATAGCCTCTATTCTTGGGATAGAGGTATCCTCTGTTCAGGAGACCAAACTGATATTTTTATGTTCTGGAGATAAAGACAAGGTCTCCAGAAAGTTTGAATATACAGGGGTTGAAGATTGTTCTGCCCGTCTGATACTCTGGAATGGTGAGATTAGCTGCCAGTATGGGTGTCTTGGTGGTGGAACGTGTGTAAAAAGTTGTCCTTTCTCTGCATTGAGTATGGGGGAAAATGGACTCCCAGTAATAGATTATCTGAAGTGTAAAACCTGTGGTATCTGCGTTCAGGTCTGCCCCAGGCACCTCTTTGCTTTAGTCCCAGAAAATACCAAGGTTATAGTAGCCTGTAGTGCAAAAGGACTTACCGGAAGGGATACAAGAAAGGTATGTTCGGCAGGATGTATAAAATGCGGACAATGCGCCAGGGTTTGTCCGGTAAATGCTATAAAAATGGAGAATAACTGGCCGGTAATAGATCAGGATGTGTGTATTGCCTGCGGAGCTTGCATCGAAAAGTGTCCAGTGCATGTTATGTATCTCGTCGTTTAAAAATTTATCTCTCCGTAATAGCTGGTGTTTCAGTTATCTTTATACTTTTCTATGGATACAGCAATGTAAAGACTTATAACTTCAAGGCAACTACCTTTGTAATGGATACACTTGTAAGTATAGAGATAGAAGGTCCAAGAGGAGGAGAGGACATAATTAATAATGGGATGAAGATATTCCAGAATCTCCAGGATAAGTTCGATGTGAACCTGGATACAAGTGAGGTCTCTAAAATAAATGCCTCTTCCGGGTTGGGTCCGGTGGAGGTGTCAGATGATACCCTGGATGTGATAAAGAGTTCCATAGAATTCTCTGAGATTTCCGATGGTGCCTTTGATATAACTATAGGGGTAATAACTAAAGAATGGGGGTTTACAGTAGGTAAATATAGATTACCAGAAGATAAAGTAATAAGAGAGCTTCTAAAGCTGGTAGATTATAAGAATATAGATATATCTGATTCAAAAGTAGAACTAAAAAAAAGAGGTATGTATTTGGATCTGGGGGGGATAGCCAAGGGATACGCTGTAGATAAGGTCTATGACTTTTTAAAATCTAAGAATATCAAAGAGGCTATTATAGATGCTGGGGGAACGATAAGGACTATAGGAACTGGGAAGGTATGGAAGATAGGCATAAAGGATCCAGATGGCAGGAGGGATGTTATAGGTATCCTGAGTCTTGAATCCGGGTTAGCGGTCGCTACATCTGGTGATTATGAGAGATATTTTGTAGAAAATGGGGTTAGATATCATCATTTACTGGACCCCAGGACTGGATACCCCGCTAATCTCTGCAGGAGTGTTACTGTAGTAAGCGATAGTGCTGCTGAATCTGACGCCCTATCCACTGCGATATTTGTTCTGGGTCCTGAGAAAGGTTTAGAGCTTGCAGAAAGACTGGGGCTTGGAACTGTTATAGTTGATAAGTATGGTGATATTATAGTTTCAGATAACTTGAGTAAAGAGTTTGTAAGGTATGACGACTAAACGTTTAATAAGATTATCTATGATGTTAGCCATGGCTCTGATCCTTGGGCTCATAGAGAGCAGTTTACCACCATTACCTGTGCCTGGAGTAAAGCTGGGTCTGGCAAATATAGTAAATTTAATAATTTTATATACCGATGGATTTTTTGAAAGCCTATCTATCGCTGTAATTAGGGTTCTTTTGGTTTCTATCTTTTGTGGGAGTCTTTTTTCTATTACTTTCTACATATCTTTAAGCGGCGCAATAGCCAGTGTTATAGGTATGTTTTTAATATATAATCTTTTTCATAATGAAATATCGACTATAACTGTAAGCTCCTTCGGCGCCTTTATCCATATATCAGCCCAATTGCTAACTGTAAGCATACTTATGAATACCTGGGATATTTTATATCTTTTTCCTCTCCTCAGCATCCTGGGGGTCGCTACTGGAGTTATCACCGGAATAATATCCTCATATATTTTGAGATTAAGGTTATGAGATTGATTTTAGCATCCAGCTCTCCCAGGAGGATAGAATTATTAAGTAAGCTTGGAGCAGAGTTTGAAGTCATCCCAAGTAATATAATAGAACCTTCCCCATCTCCAGAAGAAGACCCTATCAGTTTTGCTAAGAATCTCTCATTTCTAAAGGCTTATAACGTTTACCAGTTAATAGAAGAAGGCGTGATTTTAGGGGTTGATACAATTGTAGAGATAAATAATTTAATACTGGGGAAACCAAAGGACAGAGAAGAGGCAAGGTATATGTTGAGATTACTCTCCGGTAATACCCATAGAGTAATCTCAGGGTTTACCATTATAGATAAGAAAAGAGAAAAGTGGGTCTCAGATGTTGCAATTACTGCGGTAAAGTTCCGCAGATTAAAATATGATGATATTGAAAATTATCTGGATACCGAGGATTACATAGATAAAGCTGGAGCTTATGCCATTCAGGGTTTTGGTAGCACTCTGGTAGAATATATAAGAGGATGTTATTATAATGTGGTTGGATTTCCGATAGAGAGAATTATGGGAGCATTGAAACTTTTCTTAATGGAGGAGAAAAGATGAACATTCTTTCTAAAGATATAGGAATAGATTTGGGCACATCAAACACGGTGGTATTTTTAAAAGGAAGAGGTATTGTATTAAGAGAGCCCACTGTTATAGCTGTCAGTATAGGTAGTTATGATATCCTGGCAGTTGGTGCAGAGGCAAAGAGGATGCTGGGAAGAACCCCAAGTGATATTATAGCTATAAGACCAATGAAGGACGGTGTTATAGCTAATTTTGAAATAACTCAGACCATGCTGGAATACTTTATAAGTAAATCTCAGGGAAGGAGAGGTCTCCTTAGACCAAGAGTGGTGATAGGTATACCCAGTGGTAGCACCGAGGTAGAGAGAAGGGCGGTTCATGAGGCAGCTATGAAAGCTGGAGCCAGAGACGTTTACCTGGTAGACGAGCCAATGGCAGCCGCTATTGGGGCTGGTTTACCGGTAGCTGAGCCTAGAGGCAGTATGATAGTAGATATGGGTGGAGGTACAACAGAGATAGCGGTCATATCGCTGGGTGGTATAGTGACTTCCAAGTCTATCAGAGTGGCTGGTGATGAGATGGACGATGCAATTATCCAGCATATAAAAAAAGAATATAATTTACTTATAGGAGAAAGGACCGCGGAAGAGGTTAAGATGAAGATAGGTTCTGCCTATCCATTGGATGAAGAGATTACTATGGAGATAAAGGGGAGAGATCTATTAAGCGGTCTTCCAAAGACGATAGAAATTGATAGTGAAGAGATAAGAAACGCATTGCAACCGGTGGTTGCTGCAATTATTGATGCTGTAAAATCGGCATTAGAAGCCACTCCACCTGAACTGGCGAGTGATATAGTAGAGAGAGGTATCATCCTGGCAGGAGGTGGAGCACTGTTAAAAGGGATAGATAGAATTATCTCTCAAAACACAGAGATGCCAGTATTTGTGGCTGATGATCCATTGTCCTGTGTAGCTCTTGGTACCGGTAAAATGCTGGAAGAGGTAGCGATCTTGAAAAGGGTTACCTCTTATAGAGGAAAAGGAGGGAGACTCTGAAGAATATCATTATAGCTCTTATAGTATTATCTCTAGCCCTTTTTATGTTTTTCATAGATACGGTTGGTACCAGGGGTGAAAATCCTGTCGCTAAGATTTTGAATTTTATAAGGGATGTTGGTGGATTTATCTCCAGAATAAAGGTATCTATGGAGGAATCTTTTATTTCTGCGTATATGTTTCTGGAGAGACAATCCCATCTTGTCCAGTATAGTAGAAACCTGGAACTTCAGATAGCAAGATTGAAAACAGAGAATAATGTGCTTACTAATCAGGCAGAAGAATTGAAAAGACTAGAGATAACCTCTGGTTTTAAGGAGAGAAATAGAAGATTTAATCTTACAGGGGCAAAGATAATAAGAAGAGAACCTGCACAATGGCTGAATACAGTTCTATTAGATCGCGGTAAGGTTGATGGAGTAAGTCCTAATATGGTTGTTATAAATGAAAGCGGTCTGGTTGGAAAGGTAATCTCAGTTAGCAGTTATACTTCCAGGGTTTTACTTATACTGGACTCAGGGAATACCGTTAGCGTAAAAATAAAAAGGAATAACCTTATGGGTGTCCTGAAAGGGAACGGTGATGGGACTTGTAGTTTGCTTTATATACCTTCTGGAGAAGATGTTAAAATAGGAGATATCGTTGTTACTTCAGAAGCAAGTGAGTTATATCCAAGTGGTATAATGGTGGGAAAGGTGATTGATGTTAAGGAAATGGCTGGAGAGATATTTTTAGATATCACCGTCACACCATCAGTGAATTTCTCAAGCATATATTACTTATGGATTATAAAATAGAATGGATCTGAGAGAAAGAATAATCTGGATACTGATTAATACTGGCTGGATTCTTTTGGGAAGTCTTCTGAATATATTTTATCCCAATATCTTTTCTATAAACAACCTGCTTCCCAATTTTCTCATTATCTTTTCGGTAATAATTTCTTTTAATGAGGGATTTATAGACGTAATGCCCATAATTATTCTCGGAGGAATTATTGACAGTATCTGGAGGTGGATAAATCCCGGAATAAATACTCTGAGCCTTATAGTTGCTTGTGGAATGATCTACTTTATCTTCCATAGACTCTGGAAGAGCAGGTGGACTGTTATCCTGTCTGTTTTTTTGGCTACGATAATCTATTTCCTGATCAGTTATCCGCTTATATATACTGAGAGGATAGGTATTTTTACTTATAGCGATGCGTTAAATTTTGGATTGATCCAGGGATTATATAATACTTTCTGGTGCTCCATTTTTATCCTGTTTGCAAAAAACTTCTTCAGATAGATGAAGACAAGAGTTTTTATAGTTTACATCTTTATATTGTGTTTAAGTATTATACTGACCGTAAAGCTCTATCAGATTCAAATTATAGATGGACCTCACTACAGAGAACTTGCTGAGGGTAACAGAATTAGAATATTACCGGTGTCTGCCCCCAGAGGAGAGATACTTGACAGAAAAGGTAAGGTATTGGCAAAGAATAGAGCCAGTTTTGCTGTTTATGTTATACCTTTTGAAGGGAACAGGGAGGAATCTCTGAAAATATTAAGTGGGATAATTGGTATCCCCTATGCGGAGATAAAGGGAAAACTGGATAAGGCTTCTAATAGTTTGCAACCGGTGAATATACTTCCAGATGCCAGTATAGAGATTGTAGGGAAGATAAAAGAGTTAGAGGATAAACTACCTGGAGTTTTAGTAGTAACAGATGTGATCAGAGATTATCCTTATAAAAATATCGCCTCTCATATCCTGGGATATATAGGAGAGGTTTCCAGTGAAGAGATGAAGATATTTCAGGAAGATGGGGTAAGAATGGGCGATACTATAGGCAAGGCTGGAATTGAGAGGGGGTATCAGGTAGCACTTATGGGGGTAAGAGGAGGGGAACAGGTAGAGGTAGATGCTATGGGAAGACCCATAAAGGTGCTTGGTACGGTTCCCCCAATTCCTGGTTCGACTCTTGTAACGACCATAGATCTGGACCTGCAAAGAATAGCTACAGAATCTTTAAAGAGAAGGGGGTTACCGGGAGCTATAGTTGCGATAGACCCTCAAAATGGAGATATCCTGGCTATGGTAAGCAGTCCAGACTATGACCCTAATAGCTTTGCCAAAGGGATAAGTGCAAAAGAGTGGGAGAGACTCCTCTCTCCTGAAAGACCTCTTCTAAATAGAGCCATATCTGCTGTTTATCCACCTGGTTCTACTTTTAAGGTAGCTGTTGCTCTGGCTGCTCTGGCTGAGGATATAGTAAATGAAGATTCAGTATTTTACTGCCCTGGGTCAATGGTTATAGGAAATCGTAGATTTAAATGCTGGACTTCTCATGGAAGGATAGACTTTTTGGATGCAATAGCTGACTCCTGCGATGTGTCTTTTTATACTATGGGGATTAAAGTTGGAGCAGAAAAGATAGCCAGGTATGCAAGATTGCTTGGATTGGGAGATCTAACTGGGGTAGATATCCCTGGTGAAACAAGAGGGCTTATACCTGAACCTTCCTGGAAAAAGGAACCGTGGTATATAGGAGATACAGCTAATATGTCTATAGGACAGGGATATGTCCAGGTTACTCCAATACAGATGGCTGTCCTTGCAAGTACGGTAGCAAATGGCGGCAAGGTATATAAACCGAGGGTCGTCTCAGAGATAGTAAATCAGGATGGGACTAAGACCTCACAGCCAGCGGTGCTTGTAAGAGACTTGTCTAAATTTAAAAAAGAAATTGCTATAATTAAGAAGGGTATGAAGATGGTTGTAGATACTGGTACAGGGACTTCAGCCAGAGTTAATGGAATAAGTGTTGCCGGGAAAACAGGAACAGCAGAAAATTTCCCCACTAAAAGTAATCCTCAAGGAAAGGACCATGCCTGGTTTATTGCATACGCCCCGACGGATAATCCGAAGATAGCACTATCTATAGTTGTGGAACAGGGGGGACACGGAGGGTCCACTTCTGCTCCTATCGCAGCTGAAATAATCAGTTATTATTTAACCGGTAAGAGTATAATAAAAGGAGGAGAATGGAAGGGAGACTGAGATGGGCATCACAGTAAAGGGAGAAAGAAATTATCTGATTATAAAGATAGATGGTGAAGTCGGAGAGGATGACATTGAAAATTTTAAGACTCAGCTGGATAGAAATAAGAACTTCTTTAGAAGGGGTAAAGTTCTTATAAAATATAGTGGAGAGAGTATACCCAGTAGTCTTCTGAACAGGATAATTACTTTATTATCTGATATTGAAGATGTAAACATTATAGGTGTTTTTACTGAGAATACCATGCAGAATGAGAGCAGTGCAATAGTGATAAAAAGAACCCTTCGTTCTGGGCAGAGTATAAGTTATAATGGAGACGTGGTAATAGTAGGGGATGTAAATGCAGGAGCAGAAGTTGTAGCCGAAGGGGATATAATAGTATTGGGAGCACTGAGAGGACTGGCTCATGCCGGTGCTATGGGAGATAGAGATGCTACGATATATGCAATGGAATTTTCTCCTGTACAGATAAGAATAGCTGACGTTATAGCCAGGTCAGCTGGAGAAGTGAAAAATAATCCCGTCCCGGAAATTGCCAGAATTAAAGATAATGGTATTATTATCGAATCTTTTCCTCATGGAGGTATAAGGTAATTATGGGTAAGACTATTGTGATAACTTCAGGTAAGGGTGGAGTAGGAAAAACGACTGCTGTTGCCAATATAGGTTCAGCACTGGCATCTATGGATCAGAAGGTTGTTCTTGTAGATGCAGATATAGGTCTTAGAAATCTTGATGTTGTTTTAGGATTGGAAAATCGTATAGTATATGATATTGTGGACGTGGTTGAGGGAAGAGCAAAGTTAAGGCAGGCACTTATAAAAGATAAGAGATTCCCTAATTTATGCCTTCTTCCAGCAGCTCAGACCAGAGATAAAGAGGCTGTTTCCCCAGAAGATATGATAAGATTATGTAGAGACTTGAGAGAGGAATTTGATTTTATCATTATAGATTCTCCTGCTGGAATAGAGAGGGGATTTAAAAATGCAGTAACTCCGGCAGATCTTGCCATAATTGTAACTACCCCTGAGGTCTCAGCGGTAAGAGATGCTGACAGGATAGTAGGACTTTTAGAGGCTATGGAAAAAGAGGAGAGTAAACTTATAGTCAACAGGGTAAGGACCAAACTGGTTAGCAGGGGAGATATGTTAAGCGTAGAAGACGTACTGGATATCCTCTCTATCGACCTTATAGGGGTGATTCCAGAGGATGAACATATAATTATATCGACCAATAGAGGAGAACCTCTAATAAATAACAACAGTGCCCCAGCCGGAAGGAGCTTCCTGGATATTGCAAGACGTATCCTGGGTGAAGATGTCCCTATAAATATGTATACCGAAGATGAGAACCTGTTTACCAGGCTCAAGCGTCTTATAGGATGGAGGTAGGGATGAGTACAATAATAGAGAGCATAAAGAGATTATTTGCTCATGAGACATCCAGCAAAGAGATTGCCAAAGAGAGATTGAAGCTGGTGCTTATTCATGACAGGAGCAGTATCTCTCCAGAGATAATAGAACAGATTAAAGAAGAGATGATACAGGTTATCTCCAAACATCTGGAGATTGATAGAGGTGGGATGGATTTCTCTTTAGAGGGAGAAGAGGATTCTATAGCACTGATGGTTAGTATTCCTATAAAGGGGATGAAGAGAAATAAGAAAAAGAGTAGAGATTGATTTTCCTTCTCTTATTCTGATACTCTTAGCCTTTATCTTGTCAGGTATAGGTATCATAGCAATATATAGTGCTACCTACTGGAAGGGTCCTGATCTCTGGGATAAGCAGTTTATTTCAGTCCTGCTGACTATTCCTGTAGTTATAATCTTCAGATATATAGATTATAAGATACTAGTAAGGTTTGCCCCCTATATCTATCTGGTTTCTCTACTGTTTCTCGGGGCTACCCTGGTTCTGGCTTCACCTGTAAAGGGTGCCAGAAGATGGTTATATATAGGAGGATTTAACTTTCAGCCGTCAGAATTAATAAAATTGGCTCTTATATTAGTTTTAGCTGATCTTATAGAAGCCAAAAAGGGTGAATGGAGTGAACTCTTCTTGTTTATAACCTGTTTAGGATTAACACTTATACCGTTCCTGATTACTGCTATGCAGCCAGACCTTGGGACTGCTGTTATCTTGATGGTTATATTTATGGTGACTATCTTTGTTTCTCAGATTCGAATAAGATATATCATTTTTCTGATAGGATTGGGGATTACAAGTATCCCATTAGCCTGGAAATACCTTCTGATGGATTATCAAAAGGAGAGGATACTCACCTTTTTAGATCCGAATAGAGACCCTCTTGGTGCCGGTTATCATATTATACAGTCCAAGTTAGCTATAGGCTCTGGAGGACTCCTAGGATACGGATTTCTTAACGGACCACAGAATAGATTAAAATTCATTCCGGAACAGCATACCGATTTTATATTCTCTTTAATAGGGGAAGAATTCGGTTTTATCGGATCTTTACTGGTTATTATCCTTTTTCTTTTCCTGTTTACAGTGGGGTTATATATATCATCCAGGAGTGATACTAAAGCAGGTCTACTGATGGGTGTGGGAATTATTTCTATGCTCTGTGTCCATGTATTTATAAATATAGGTATGACCATAGGTTTATTACCAGTTACAGGGATACCACTGCCGTTCATAAGTTATGGAAGGAGTGGATTGATGGTCAATATGATGGGAATTGGGATCCTTTCTTCCATAAGTAAAAGGAGAGTGAGATGAACTATCCATTTGATCTACTTTATAGAATAAGGAAACCGGCAAGTTATATCGGGAATGAATACAATATAATCAGAAAAGATTTTAAAGATAAGATTAAAATAGCGCTTGCCTTCCCCGATACCTATGAAGTGGGGATGTCAAACTTGGGTTTTTCTATCATTTACAGTATTATAAATAGCAGGGAAGATTCTTTGGCAGAAAGGATATTTGCCCCATGGGTAGATATGGAAGAGGCTTTGAGGAAACGGAGGATTCCACTTCTGACTCTGGAGAGTGGTAAGACTATCAGTGATTTTGATATCCTCGCTTTTTCTATACCTTATGAATTAAACTATTCCAATATACTTACCATTTTAGACCTCTGTGGACTTCCTTTGTTATCTTCTGAGAGGGAGGGACTGCCACTTGTAATAGCTGGTGGTACCTGTACCTCACATCCCTCTCCCATCATTCCCTTTATAGATTGCTTTATAGTCGGTGATGGGGAAGAGGTTATTAACGGAATAATAGATGCATTTAAAGAATGGAAGAATAATAGCGAACAAAAAGGAGAGCTTTTAGAGTCTTTAAGCGGTATAGAAGGCATCTATGTTCCTGGCATCAGTAGATATGTCAAACGAAGGATAGTAGAAGATATTAACACAGTTCAATACCCCACTTCTCCGCTTGTACCAAACACGGAGATAGTGCATGATAGAGCTGTGGTAGAGATAATGCGTGGGTGTACTAGGGGATGCAGATTTTGTGAGGCTGGGTTCCTCTATCGTCCAGTAAGGGAGAGAAGTATAGAGAATATAAAGAGACTGTCGGAAGAGATTCTCAGATCTACCGGATATGGGGAGATTGGTTTTTTATCTCTGAGCGCCAGTGACTATAGTAATTTAGAGGGCTTGACCAGATATATAGAGGAATCATTAGTCCCCTCACACATATCTGTATCGATACCTTCTCTAAGGATAGATACTGTGTCAGGTGACTTCTACAAGGCTATAGGCGAAATAAAAAGAGGACTTACATTTGCCCCGGAGGCTGGGACTCAAAGGTTGAGGGATGTAATAAATAAAAATATAACCGAGGATGATATATTTAAGACTGTAGAACTTGTTTCCAGAGAAGGATGGAAAGCTGTGAAGTTATACTTTATGATAGGACTCCCCACTGAGACAGAAGAGGATATTCTTGGTATAGCTGACCTTCTCAATAATATAAAGAAAATGTATAAGAAAATAGAATTAAACGTGAGTGTCTCTGTGTTTGTTCCCAAGCCCCATACCCCTTTCCAGTGGGCAGGGCAGATAACCCCGGAAGAAGCGAAGAAGAAGATTACACTTATAAGGAAGAATTTAGTCAGAAGAGATATTAATATGAGCTGGCATGACCCCAGAGTAAGTCTTCTTGAGGGTATACTATCAAGAGGTGGTGCAGAACTTGGAGATATAATTATAAAGTCATGGAGAAAAGGTGTAAGATTTGATGCCTGGACAGACCAGTTTAACTGGGATATATGGGATAGTTCCTTTATAGAAGAGGGAATTGATTTTATAGGTTATCTGAAAGAGAAGACTTTTCTGGACCCATTGCCATGGGATTTTGTTGATGCGGGAGTAAGGAAAGAGTTTCTCTGGGATGAGTATATCAGTGGACTTTCCGGTGTAAGAAGAGAGGACTGCAGAAAGGCAGGATGTTATAACTGTGGTGTTTGCTAGGGTTGAGTATAAAAAATATGGACCTCTGGTATTTATCTCTCATCTGGACCTTATACGTTGCTGGGACAGGATAACTAGAAGATCAGGAATTCCATTCAGTTTTACTGAGGGATTCCATCCCAGACCCAGATTCTCATTTGCCCCACCTCTTCCGGTAGGATTTGAGGGAGAAAGAGAACTACTGGATATAGCACTGGAATCCCCTTATTCCAGTATAAAAGAGGCTATAAATAAGGTGGTTCCATATGGGATATACGTAAATAATGTATACTTTATTGAACATTCAGACCTGGGGGATTCAATCATAGGAGGATTATACAACTTCCAGTGGATGGGAATGGTAAAAGAAGAAGATCTGGGTGAGGGATTGAAAAGTTCTGGTATTAAAGACTGGATATACTCTTCAGAGCCTCTTAATCAAGATCTGTATGGATTTTCCGGTACAAAGAATTCCCTCTCTATTCCCATTCTTTTTGTAAAGGGGTCTCCTTCACCAAAGAGAATAGTGGAGTTAATAGATGGTTTTGGCGAGAATATATGGTTAAAACTCTCTAGGAGCCTCTTATTAGAAAAGTAATACTGGGTAGATCTAATATTCCGGTCTCAAATATAGCAATTGGCACATTGCCATTTGCATCTTACAGGGATAACAGGAAAGATTTTTTATCCCTTGTCTCTTACGCCTGCAGTTTGGGAATAAACCTCTTTGATACCGCTGAGATTTATGATAACTATGAACTTCTGGGGAGAGCCCTGAAGGGGTTTGAAGATGTCTTTGTCATCACCAAATCTTATGCCATAACCAGAGAGGATGTTGATAGGAGTCTTTTGAGAGCCAGAAGATTAATGCAAAGAGATGCAGATATATTTCTTCTTCACGAGCAGGAATCTTCCCTTACTCTTAAGGGTCATATGGAAGCGCTGGAGTATTTGAATAAGTTAAAGGAAAATGGTGACCTCAGAGCAACCGGGATATCAACCCACAGGGTTGGTGGTGTAAAGGGGGCTTTAGAATATTCAGATTTAATAGATATAATTATGACTATTTTGAATTTCTCCGGGCTTGGCATAACTGATGGGAATAGAGATGATATGGAAATGGCGATTAAAGATTGTTTCTCTTTCGATATCGGGACTATAGGGATGAAAATTTTGGGAGGGGGACATCTCCTGAGAGATATAAACAGGGCATTTTCCTATGTGAGAAGGCTGGACTTCATACATTCTTTCCTTATAGGGGTGGAAGATAGAGAAGAATTGGAGATGGACATACGTCTAATTAATGAATTGATATCAGGCGATACAATTAGTGTAGTAAAGGGGAAGGAGAAATACATAGAGATAGAGCCCTGGTGTACCGGGTGCGGTCTATGTGTGGACAGATGTTCTCAGGGAGCGATAAGTATAGTGAATTGTAAAGCTGAAGTGGATAAGGAGAAATGCGTTCTATGCAGTTATTGTGCTCAGGTATGTCCCGATTTCTCTATAAAGGTAGTATGAGATACCTGGGAATAGACTTTGGTTTAAAGAGAATAGGTCTGGCTATAAGTGATGAGAGTAATAAGATAGCCTTTGGTCTGAATACACTTGAGAATAGAGGACCAAAGGACTTTTTTAACAATATTAAACTTTTAATCAATAAGTATAATATATCCAAAATAATAATCGGTTTTCCCACCAATATGGATGGTACACCTGGAAATCTCTCCAGAGAACTGTCTAAATTTATAGATACCCTTAAAAAGATACCTGAAGTGGAAATAATTACCTGGGATGAACGATTAACTTCGGTTGAAGGGGGAAGAATAGCAAGAGAGCTCGGGAAGAAAGATAAGGGCACAATAGACAGGATTGCAGCTACGTTGATCCTGCAGAGTTATCTTGACTATATAAATCGTTTAACTACCCCCGAAGGTCCTTCCACCTTATAAGTTTTATCCCCTCTTCCTGTAAGACCTTCCACAGCTTTTCATCCTGGTATAGTTTAAATTCCATATAGCGTTTTTCCCAGTGGGGATTTATAGCCTTCAGCTCTTCAGTATTTAGCCCTGGATGAATATAAAGCTCATTTATCCCTGGCTTTAGATTTCTCAAAATACTGATCACTCTCTCCTTAAAAGATGTGTAATCCTCCCCATCTTCAAGAGAAAAAGAATAAGAAATCAGATGGTCTATTAATTTTATCCCATTTTGATCTGCTATGTCGATCATCTTTTCATAGTTAGAAATAGCTGCTTCAGGTAACCCCTGCTTCATCTCCTCATCCAAGATTTTTGGTAATCTGAATGGGAAATTATACCTCTGACAGAACTCAAATATTATATCTAGGAAGCTATTCCCAAACGTCAGCCCATAGAGACTCCCCATATGATTATCCAGATGGGAGGGATTTATCCCAAGTTTTACTGCAAGGTCTATCTGATTCTTAATCTCTTCTCTCACATCTTCCCTGTTAGCTCTGAGTTCTACATCTTCGGACCTCTCCGGGAAATACCCCTCTTCAGTTATCAGAGAATCCACAATTTTATTCTTTGTTACCGGTCCCCACTTATAATACTTCCATTCACTTGTGAATGTTAAGTGCACTCCGATATCTATATCTGGATGAGAACGGTAATACTCAGCCACCTCTTTGACCCATGGACAGGGAGTCATCAAAGTACTAGAAGATATAAATCCATCTTCAAACAACTTAAAAATTGCCTCATTTGAAGAGTGACACATCCCAAGGTCATCCGCATTGATTATCAGATATCTCTCATTTCCGGAAAACTTATCCATAATCTTATACTCTCCTTTCCAAATGAAGAGGTTTCTTTTCCTGTTTTTTAATCCACATATACTGGTCATATATTAAATTCAGCATATCTTTATCCACACCCTCTATCTCCTCTGGAGTTTTTCCTTCTTCAAAAGCCTTCAGTATCCTGTCCAGATCTCCATACGATATACCTATGGAGAATTCATCAGTGATACCAGGTATCAGGTCTGGTGTTGGCTCTTTCTCTATTATCTTCTCCGGTAGATTCAGGAACTTGGCAAATTCCATTACCTCTGTCTTATACAAGTGACTTATTGGAGCTATATCAGAGGCATCATCTCCATATCTGACATAAAATCCAATGAGCTTTTCTGTCAGATTTATACATCCGGCAGTCAGATAGTTCATCTTTTCTGCAAAAAAATATAGAAGTGTCATCCTTACCCTATGTTTTATACTGTAATAAGCTTTACCTCTGTTAAACCAGTATAATTTCGGATCTACTCGATCTTTGATACTGAAGAATAGAGGCTTACCTAGTACATTCTCATAATGTTTATATATCCCCTTTATTTTTTTCTCTTTTAATATCCTGGAGGGTATCATCCACAGTGGCACATCTCTATACACTCCTGTAGCCCAGAGTATTTCTGTTATAGGTAAGACCTTACATCTGATTCTGAGGTTTTTTGCCACCATCAAGGCATCTTTCCTGGATGAAGGATCTGAATCCAGCTCGGGCATAATCAGGGCAAAGATCTTATCTATACCCACTGCTTCTTTAAGCAGATATGCGACCACTGTAGAGTCTATGCCCCCACTCAAGCCGATAACAAAACCATCTTTATCTTCTTCTGACAGTTTAGAGCTTATAAAGCTTATAATCCTCTCTTTCTCTTCAGTAAAGTCCATAACAAGTTAATTATAGCTACTTTTTGTTCAGATTTCTACTATTGTCAATGGAAGGAAATGAAACATATGAGCTGTATCCTGTAGGGGCAATTCATGAATTGCCCCTACAGGATCGTCTTTTATAATAATAACACCATGCCTTTATCCTTCCTCCCCCACCTCAGGGGAGGATAGAGGTGGGGGCACTATCTTACTTTTCACCCTCACCCCTCCCCTCTCCCATCGAGGGAGAGGGAGAAAGAAGAACTTCCGTCAAGGGAGAGGGGAATAGGTCAGAACTATTTACCCATGACAATATCACAGAACGTTAACAACTATTTGAGTTTGTATAAGGTTTATGATAAAATTAGAATACTATAAATCTATTAATCAGGAGGGGAAAGATGGAAGAAAAGCTTAATCAAGAGGGGAAGATGGAAGAAAAATCTAACCAAGAAGTAAAGGCAGAAGAGAAACCTATAGATAAATTTTCTCAGATGGTGGGTTCGGCAGCCCAGAAGCTCGGAGAGGGTTTGAGCCAGATTGCACAAAGACTTGGGAAAGAGACGAGCAAAATGGCACGCATAGCCGGATTAAAGGCGGATATTTTTAGATTGCAAAATGATAAAAGGAGCAAGCTGGAAGAGCTTGGGAATAAGGTTTTATCTCTTTACAAAGAGGATAAGTTATCTGCCGATAACCTTGAGGCTCTAAAGGATAATATTAACTCTATACTGGAGATAGAGAAAGAGATCGATTTGAAGAATTCCGAGATAAAAAAGATACAGGAAGAAGAGAAGATGACCGACGAAGAGGTCTCTCAGATCCCTATGGGTTAAATAGATAAACAGGCTATTGACATACAACTGCAAAAATGATACTATATTCAGCTGTAATATTGGAGGTGACTAATGCCTACTATTAACCAGTTAGTTAGATTTGGTAGAGAAAAAGTAAAAGTAAAAACAAAGGCTCCAGCACTACAAGGATGCCCTCAGAAACGTGGGGTATGTGTCCGTGTAGGGACTATGACCCCTAAGAAGCCTAATTCGGCGTTAAGAAAGATTGCCAGAGTAAGGCTTTCTAATGGGATGGAGGTAACTGCATACATACCCGGTATCGGGCATAATCTACAGGAACACTCGGTAGTCCTTATACGAGGGGGAAGGGTCAAGGACCTTCCTGGAATTCGTTATCACATAATTAGAGGCACTTTAGATACTGCAGGTGTCGAGAATAGAAGGCAGGGTCGTTCCAAGTATGGAGCTAAAAGACCAAAGTCTTAGGAGGTTTGTAGATGCCACGTAAAGGACCTGTGCCAAAAAGGGATATACCACCGGATTTGGTATATCAAAGTGAACTGGTAGCAAAATTTATAAATAAGATAATGCTGGATGGGAAGAAGACAAAGGCAGAAAAGATAGTATATTCTTCTCTTAAGAATTTAGAGGAGAGATTAGGCAAATCTGGAGCGGAGATTCTGGAGCAGGCTATAGAGAATGTTAGACCTTTAGTAGCGGTAAGACCCAGAAGGGTTGGAGGAGCCACCTATCAGGTTCCTATTGAAGTGGATCTTGAAAAGGGAAGAGCTCTGGCTATAAGATGGATTATCGATGCATTCAGGAATAGGGGTGGTAAGAGTTCGGTGGAGAAACTTACCGCTGAACTCTTAGATGCATATAATAAAGTTGGAACTGCAATAAAGAAGCGGGAAGATACCCATAAGATGGCTGAGGCTAACAGGGCATTCTCTCATTATCGATGGTAGGTGAGAAGATTGGAGGAAAAGTTATTGCTGGAGAAGACAAGGAATATAGGAATAGTGGCACATATAGATGCAGGAAAGACTACAACTACGGAAAGGATACTGTTCTATACCGGTAAGGTTTATAAGATAGGAGAAGTAGACGAAGGTTCTGCCACTATGGACTGGATGCCTCAGGAGAAGGAAAGAGGAATTACCATCAGCTCAGCAGTAACCACATGTTACTGGCGTGAACATCGGATAAATATAATTGATACACCCGGGCACGTGGATTTTACAGCTGAGGTAGAGAGAGCCTTGAGGGTACTGGATGGAATAGTTGCTATATTCTGTGGGGTTGCAGGGGTTCAACCTCAATCTGAGACGGTATGGAGACAGGCTTCTAAATACAAGATTCCGAGGATAGTCTATGTAAATAAAATGGACAGGTCTGGTGCTAACTTCCTTCGTGTAGTTAATATGATAAGGGAGAGGCTTAGTGCTAACGCAGTTCCTGTTCAGCTCCCTATTGGAGAAGAGGATAAGTTTAAGGGAGTAATAGACCTGATAGAGATGAAAGCTATATATTACTATGATGAGATGGGTCTGGCGATGGAAGTCACAGATATCCCGGAGGAATTTCTAGAACAATCGTTAAGACAGCGTGAGATTCTTCTGGAAAACCTGGCAGAGCTGGATGATACTATAATGGGTAAGTATCTTGAAGGTGAAGAGATCACAAAAGAAGAAATAATCAATGCTTTGAGAAGGAATACTATAGATAATAAAATAATCCCTGTGCTCTGCGGGACATCTTATAAGAATAAGGGTATACAACCTCTTTTAGATGCTATAGTAGACTTCCTGCCAAGTCCTCTGGATATACCTCCGGTTGAAGGTATAAATCCCCTGACTCAGCAAAAAGAGTATAGAGAAACTTCTTCTACCGCCCCACTATCTGCTCTAGCTTTTAAAATAGTTGCTGACCCATATGTTGGCAAGCTTACATATGTAAGAGTCTATTCTGGCAAGTTAGTTCCTGGGTCATATGTATTTAATATTAATAAGAACAGGAAAGAACGTATAGCCAGGATATTAAGGATGCATGCCAATAAACGTGAAGAACTGGATATGCTTGGAGCGGGAGACCTGGGGGCTCTGGTTGGGCTTAAAGATACTGTAACCGGAGAGACGCTCTGCGATGAAAAATATCCTATACTTTTGGAACCGATGTCCTTCCCGGAACCTGTTATTTCTATAGCTGTAGAACCAAAGACCAGAGAAGACGAAGAAAAACTTCAGTCCGCATTGAGCAAGCTTACAGATGAAGACCCGACATTAAAATGGAAAGTGGATGAAGAGACAGGACAGTCTATCCTTAGCGGAATGGGAGAATTACATCTTGAGATAATAATAGATAGACTTTTAAGGGAGTTTAATGTTGGAGTAAATGTTGGAAGACCTCAGGTAGCTTATAAAGAAACAATAAGAGAGAAAGCAATTGCAGAGGGCAGATATATAAGACAAACCGGTGGAAGAGGACAGTACGGTCATGTATGGTTAGAGGTGGAGCCACTGGAACGGGGTAAGGGGCGTGAATTTGTTAATAAAATTGTTGGAGGGGTAATCCCAAAAGAATTTATCCCGGCTATAGAAGCTGGTGTGATGGAAGCCCTAGATGGTGGTATCTATGCTGGCTATCCTGTTATAGATATAAGAGTCACTCTCTTTGATGGCTCTTATCACGAGGTTGACTCAAGTGAAATGGCTTTTAAGATAGCCGCTTCCCAGGCTGTGAAAGCTGCTATCCTTAAGGCTAATCCTATAATCCTGGAGCCTATAATGAAGGTTGAGGTTATTATACCAGATAACTATACAGGAGAGGTTATGAGCGATCTTATGGCTCGAAGGGCACATATAAAGGATATGGAGTTAGATGGAAGTACAAGAGTGATAAGAGTTCTTGTTCCACTCAATGAAATGTTTGGATATGCAACTGACCTCAGGTCATTGACTCAGGGTAGAGGAAGTTATACTATGGAATTCTCCCATTATGGAGAGGTTCCACAGGGAATATTGGAAGGAGGTAAGATAAGTAAATATGGCTAAGCAGAAGTTTGAAAGGACCAAGCCCCATATAAAT
>ERZ795045.1484-NODE-1484-length-26118-cov-10.100986_pt1 | contig 26118 bp, 28 predicted proteins | sample MGYA00375129_ERZ795045 | MGnify/ENA primary metagenome ERZ795045 (study PRJEB30174, sample SAMN05720166) | activated sludge metagenome | isolation source: anaerobic digester from wastewater treatment plant | place: Japan | collected 2015-05-15 ...
CCATAATTAAGTATATCAGAATAGATATACCTTTTCAAGTGACTGACTTCCAGCTGAAACTATCGTCAAGAATATAGTCTTTAAACTTAGAGATATCTATCCCTGTCTTCACCACCCTCTCTATATGGACGGCGTCTCTTCTATCCCCCAGGAGTATAGCCCCTATAAGCTTATTATCCTTTATAACAAATTTTTTATACAGATTTTTCTCTTCATTTATATAACCAAAAACCTCGCATAATGTATCCGGATTTACCGTCCCTATAGAGAACAGATCTATCCCCGCCACCTTCAATATATTGGAAGGGACAGTCCCCCTGTACTCCTTATTTTCCCCCAGTATATTACTGGCAACTATCTTAGCCTGGTCCAGAGCCGGAGGGATTATTCCATATACCATCCCATTCCACTCCGCCACATCTCCCAGCGCATATATATTCTCTACCGATGTCCTGAGAAAACTATCTACAACCACCCCTCTGTTCACATTAAGCCCACCATTTTTTGCCAGATCTGTACTGCTCTTTATACCTGCCGTTATAACAACGGTATCCCCCTTAAAAACCCTCCCATCTCTGGTCTTTACACCTGAAACCTCTATATCCCCGGAGATCTCATCTGTTGGAGTACCGGTGAATATCTCCAACCCCCTATCTTCCAGGATTTTTTTAAGGAGGTTCCCGCCAACCTCGTCCAGCTGTCGGGGTAAAAGCCAGGGAAGAATCTCTATAACTTTTGTCTTGACACCAGAGCTCTGTAATGCTGCTGCTATCTCAAGTCCGAGGAGTCCTCCTCCTATTGCAATGACCTCTCCCGACCTTTTTACCCTCTCTTTAAGGTTTAAAACATCATCCAGCCAGCGTATACTGAAGACACCTCTTTTATCAATACCCCTTATAGGAGGAAGAGAAGGAACCGCTCCATTAGCCAGGACCAGAAAATCATATTTAATCCTCTCTCCATTAAAAAGAGATATCTCTTTCTCTTCAGGGCGTAGCTCTTTTACAGGTGAATTCAGATGGACATTTATATTATGTTCTTCATACCAGCTCTCCTTATAAAAGAATATCTCCTCAAGAATAACTTTATCTGCCAGGAGGTCTATAAGTCTGGGACGCGGGTAGTAATGGTAATGTTCATCTGTAAATATATCTATCTCAATATCATTATCCAGTGATCTCAAATTACTGGCTGTATTTACGCCAGAGACACCATTTCCTATAACTACCACTTTCATCTTAAAACCATCTCCTTAAACATAGGTTTTTGTTTCTAATAATATCACAAAAGATACCGATCTGTGTTAAAATAATCTCTAATGAAATCAATCGGGTGGGGGCTTTATGGAAAGAAGATTAGCAGAATTACCCTTACATAATGGGAAGGCTCCTGGATGGCTGTTCCAGCGGATGAAGAGACTTGCCAGGGAGATAATATCCCTTTTTCTTATAGAGGGAAAAACAGATGAGCTTATAAGGAATCTGGCAGACCCATACTGGTTTCAGTCCCTGGGATGTGTACTTGGCTTTGACTGGCATTCCAGTGGACTTACAACCACCACCGGGGCTGCCCTCAAAGAAGGGTTAAGAGAATTATCACTTGAATCAGGACTATTCATAGTTGGGGGGAAGGGTAAAACAGCATTAAATACCCCGGAAGAGATAAAAAGACTGGCTGATAAATCGGGGTTTGATGCTGATAGATGGATAAATATAAGCAGACTGGTGGCAAGGGTGGATAACAATGCAGTGCAGGATGGATACCAGCTCTACTTCCATCTTCTAGTATTCACCGAAGATGGAAGGTGGGGCATAGTACAGCAGGGTATGAATACGGATAACAGATATGCCAGGAGATATCACTGGCTTGGAGAAGAGGTAAAAAGTTTTGTAAATGAACCACATAAGGCTATATGTACAGAGAGATTTGAGGATATTGTCCTTAATCTTACCGCAAGAGAGAGCGGGGATACAAGAGATATCATAACCAGACTGAGTCAGCAGACACCAGATAAAACTGTTAAAGAGTGGGAGAATGTTATTCTTCATCTCCCTCAGCATCATCCGGTAGATATTAAAGAGATACAGCCTAAAAATTTGCGTTCTATACTTCTTGATACGTACAGTAATCCACCAGAGGATTTTCAGGAACTTCTTCTCCATAAAGGCGTTGGAGCGAAGACTCTGAGAGCATTATCTCTCATAAGTGAACTGGTATATAAACAACCCCCCAGTTTCAGTGATCCGGCAAGATTCAGTTTTGCCCACGGAGGTAAGGACGGATACCCTTATCCAGTTGATAAAAAACTGTATGATACATCTATAGATATCCTTGAGAGGGCTGTAAAGAAAGCAAAACTGGGTCAGAGAGAAGAGCTGAATGCGTTAAAAAGACTATCCCTATTTTACTGATGGAGGTAAGATGAACAGGGTTATCTTTGAAAAAGATATAAATAATGTGAAGATAAAGGTTATAGAGGGAGATATTACAGAAGAAGATGTGGAGTGCATAGTAAATCCTGCAAACAGTTATCTGCAGCATGGTGGAGGGGTTGCTGGCGCCATAGTGAGAAGGGGTGGCATGGTGATACAGAAAGAGAGCGACGAATATATAGAACTACATGGACCAGTTCCAGTAGGAGAGGCTACTATTACCTCAGGTGGAAAACTAAAAGCCAGGTATATTATACATACGGTAGGTCCAAGATGGGGAGAGGGGGATGAGGAAGAAAAACTCAGGAGAGCTATAAGAAGTGTTCTGGAACTGGCATCTGAGAGAGGAATCAGGAGTATAAGTATACCGGCAGTGAGCTGTGGGATATTTGGGTTTCCTCAGGAAAAGGGGACAAAGATCATTGTTGATACGATAATAAATTATATTAAAGAGAAAAAGAATCCTTTTATAGAGATACATCTTATAGGACTGGGAAGAGATGTCACAGAACTATTTAAAAAACATCTAGAGGGAAAAGAATGAACTATACAATAGTTAAGATGGATAGTAGAAAAAGTATAGCCCTGATTGCTCATGATAACAAGAAGGGAGAGCTCCTGGAATGGGCAAAAAATAATAGAGAGATACTAATCCAGCATGAATTATACGCTACAGCCACAACGGGAAGGTTACTGGAAGAGAAATTGGGACTCAATATTACAAAGTTTAAAAGTGGACCCCTAGGTGGAGACCAGCAGATAGGAGCAATGATTGCTGATGGAAAGATTGATATGCTTGTGTTTTTCTGGGACCCACTTGAGCCACTTCCCCACGACCCAGACATAAAAGCCCTGCTAAGGATAGCAACAGTATGGAATATACCAATAGCCACCAATCTTTCATCTGCAGACTTTATCATCTCTTCTCCATTTATACCAGGGGAGTATAAAAGATCTGTACCGGAGATATGAGAAGAAGACTATCTCTGATAAGCACCATAATTATCAGTATAATTCTCGGTTTTATTATTCTTGGGTCTGTAACCGGTTATGTAATCTTCTTCAGAAGTAACAAACATAGTTTACTCCAGGCTTATGAGTATCTCGACAGTATAACCAGACTGATATCCCAAGATGTGAGTTCTCTACTGGAAGAAAAGATCAGATTATTAACACTGACAAGGGAAGAGTTTTTCGATGGAAGTATAAGCGAGAATCTGCTGGAAAACCTCTCCAATTTATTTGACCGTGGTATTATGTATATCGATGAAAATGGAATCGTTAAAAAAGCCTATTCCAGATATGAATTTGAACTCATGGGGAAAGATGTTAGTAACAGGGAATATTTCATACAGACCAGGAAGACTTTAAAGCCGTATGTGAGCGAAGGGTTTAAGGCTATCACTGGTAGAGATGTGATGGTTATAACCGTTCCGGTAATTAAAAATAATAGTTTTAAGGGGTTGATAGCAGGATGTACAGATTTAAGAAATCAAAAGATTGGTTATCTTATCAGCTCCAGCAGGTTTTATAAAACAGGAAGGATCACAGTAATAGATTATAAGGGTACGGTTCTTTTCAGTGAAGACCCCACTGAGATAGGAAAGATATTTACCCAATTCCCCCTGTACAGGGCTGGACATAGAGAGATAAAAATCAATGGTAAAGATTACATAGTTGAAGTGAAATCAATCCCCGATACAAGATGGATGATAGTGGCAAGTATAGAAAAAGAGGATATACTCAACTATTCTTACCAGAATTTAAGATTCGGGGTTATGCTATTTATATCAATCTTTATAGCAATACTGATTCTTCTGATTCTCCTTTTAAGGAGATTGCTATCCTATCTTAAAATCCTCAGGGACATATCAATAGAATATGCAAAGGGAAACTACTCTAAGGATATCCACACCTCTCCCTTCAGAGAGATAAACGACATAATAGATGCCCTCCAGGTAATGGGAAGAGAGATAAGGGAACGGGAAGAAAAGATAAAGGAAGAGCAGAGCTATCTTTCAACCCTTTTACTGGAAATGGGAGAGGGGGTATTTATATTAAACCAGGATAAAAAGTTTGAATTTGTAAATGAAAGACTGACGGAGATGCTAGGCTACACAAAAGATGAGATAACTAGATTTAATCCTATAGAGATCTTTGCTCCTGGTTATAGAGAAAGGATATCAAAAATTTACTCTGAAGGGGAGAGACACAGGGAGAGGGCAGAACTGGTCTCTAAAGATGGGAGGAGTATCCCGGTATTATGTTCTGTAAGCCCAATAAACTTAAATAGCAGTATAACAGGTTATCTATCGGTAGTTACCGATCTAACCGAGATAGAAGAGAGAGAAAAAGAATTTCAAAGCGCACTGGAAGAGATAAAAGCTCTCAATGAAGAGTTAACCACCCGGAGTCAACAGCTGGAGATAGCCCTGGCAAGACTCGATATGAAACTGTTCGAGGTAGAAAGGGCAAAGGAGAATGCAGAAAAACTGGCTATAATAGACCCGTTAACTGGTCTGTTTAACAGAAGATACCTGGAAGAGAAGTTCAGTAATGAGTTGATAAAGGCAAAGGCTTATAATAGCTATGTATCTGTGGTAATGGCTGACATAGACCATTTTAAAAGGATAAACGATACCTACGGGCATAAGGTGGGGGATGAAGTCTTAAAAAATCTGGCGCTTATATTCAGGGCTAATATACGGGAGGATGACACAGTTGCCAGATATGGGGGAGAAGAGTTTGTAATAATATTACACAACGTGGATAAATATGACGCATATGAAGTTGCCGAGAGGATAAGAGGGGAGATAGAAGAGACATCATTTGAAGAGATAGGCATTCCGGAGAAAGTCACCGTAAGTTTTGGTATATCAAGTTTCCCTGAGGATGGAGAAGAACTTACAGACCTCTTGATAAAGGCAGATCAGGCATTATATCAGGCAAAATCACTTGGAAGAAACAGGGTTGAAGTATATACCAAACCATCTGAGTCCATACATTTCTAATATTAAAGTTTTTTAATTTAAATCCGATTATAAAGTTATTGAATAAAGATTGTGGGGGTTTATTATGGAAAATAAACCAATAGATAGTATAAGCGAGAATATAAAAGCGCTAGTTTTAAATCCCAGACCGAAGATAAAGCCATCAGAGACAGATATGAATGAAGTGAAAGGTTTTGAATTTATAGATATGCACTTCAGGTTTAAGCTTCATAAGCCTACCAACGAGGTAATTGTCCAGATTGTAGACTCTCAGACAGGAGAGGTATTAAAAGAGTTTCCACCAGAGAAAATACTGAATATGGTATCAGAGTTTTTAAAGATGTCCGGTTTTATTATAGACAAAAAAGTATAGGGGGTATTTATGGCTGACTCATTATTTAATATATGGGGTTTAGCTTCAGGGATAGATACCAATAGCATTATAGAGTCTATGGTTACAGTTGCAAAGACTCCGGTTATCAGATATCAAAATCAACAGTCAGAGATACAGTGGAAACAGGAGATATGGAGTACAATAAATACAAGGCTTCAGAACCTCCAATCGGCTGTATCTATCCTTACCGACAAGAATAGTATTGTCGGCAAAAGAGGCATCTCCTCTAATGATAATGTATTATCAGTCTCTACTACAGGTGCTGCTCCTCTAGGGACATATACATTTGAAGTTGTTGACATAGCCATGGCTCATACAGTTACCAGCAATGTCTATGCAAGCAGGTCTGAGAAGATTTCATTCTCAGATGGACTTATAACAATAAATGGTAAGACAATCTCTGTTGGCACCCAGGCTTCACTTTTAGATATAGCTCAGGCTATAAATCAGGATGTGGATATAGGACAAAAGGTGTATGCCAGTGTAGTACAGGTATCTTCCAGTGACTTCAGACTGGTCATAACCTCAAAGAATACCGGCACTACAAACAGTATAACATTTGGGGGTGAAAGTAACGATGTTCTTATCTCTCTGGGGATTGTGGGTGAGGCTAAGAGTAATACCTACGCATCTTATACCGAGCCCATCTCATTTGAGACCGGCGAGATAACGATAAATGGAGAGACCATAAACATAGGAACATCTGCATCCCTGCAGGATATAGTAGATGCAATAAATAATGATCTGGAGATAAGTACTAAGGTAAAAGCAAGGATAACTCAGGAGGAGTCTTCATACAGGGTCTCTCTTATATCTCTTACAGGCTCCATAGAGACGCTTGACTTCTCTGGGGGTAATGATGTATTGAAGACAATAGGCGTTCTTGACTCATCCGGGACATTGGTCAATCCGAATAATACTGGTGGGGCAACAACACAGCTGGCAAAGGATTTAGAGCTTACAGTCTCCGGGATATCCGGTACAATTATAAGGCAGAGTAATACAGTGACAGACCTGTTTGAAGGGGTAACTTTAAACATAAAAAATACCGGAACATCTACAGTTACAGTGGTCTATGATACATCTCAAGCTATAAGCAATATAGAGAACTTCGTGAATGTGTATAATGATACCCTTTCCTATATCAGGACAAAGCTTACCGAAGAGAGGGAAGAAGGTATAGATTTTCTCTCCGAGGCGGACAAGGAGAAGATGACAAGCTTTGAAATCGAACAGCACAATGAAAAATTAAAGGTGGGTCTTTTGAGGAATGACTCGACATTGATAGAGATAGAGGACCAGTTAAGGTCCATTGTTACCGGCATGGTAAAGAATGATACAAATACTCCTCTTACCTCAACCATAAGGTCTCTTGAGGATATAGGAATTTCCATAGGCAATCCTGGAGAGGTTTCAATAGATGAGATATTAGCTGGTAAACTGACTATAGATTATGAGGCATTGAACAAAGCCCTGACGGAATCACCTGAGACCGTGGCAGACCTGTTCTCCAAATCATACGTGTATGTCCAGGATGAGGTACCACAGGGGACTATAGATGGGACAAATACCAGGTTCACATTAAACAACAAATCGATATCCTATGATATAAGACCCATGGTATATTCAGACGGAGTATTGCTCACACAGGTATTTGGAGAGACCACCCCGGAACCAGGACAATTTAAGCTGGATTATACTACTGGAACACTTATACTAGGAGAGGCTCCAACTTCAAGTGTCAAGGTCTCTTACGGATATAACACAACAGGAGAGACGGCAGGGATTGCAGTAAGGATAAACAATCTGGTAACAAATTACACAAAAGATATAACTGGAATTATCCCATATACGATAAATACACTTACTACAGAGTACAAGGAACTTAATGAACTGATAAGTGATACAAACATAAGGCTCTCTCTCTATGAAGAGAATCTCATAAGGCAGTTTGTCGCCCTGGAAGAGGCGATTGCAAAGGTGCAATCTCAGAGTAGCTTTCTTTCCAGTTATCTTACAGGACTACAGAAACAAGGAGGTAGCAAATAATGGCGGTAATAAGTCCCTATAATCAGTATGAGGTAACTAAAGTTCTGACCAGTTCACCTCTGGAGCAGGTTATTTTGCTCTATAAAAAGAGTATAAACCTCCTGGAAGGGGCTCTGGAAAACCTTGATGAGGATGAATTATTATTCAGTGAGAATATTGGTAAGGCTTGCCGGATAATAGAATATCTATTAAGTGTCCTGAATCTGGAAGGGGGAGGTGTTATAGCAGAAAATCTTGCCAAACTTTACCAGTATTCGATCCTTACCCTGACTACCAGTAACATAAATAGAGACAGAGATGGTATAGAAGAGGTAAAGGGGATATTAACTGGACTTTTAGAGGGATGGGAGGGTATAAGAAAGTGAGTAAAAAAGAATTATTAGAAAGATTATCAGAGATAGATAAAAAAATACTCTCTCTTTTTATCCCTGTTGAGATATCTGATCTGGTTATGGAGAGAGAAAAGCTTTTAGAGTCTGTACTTGAGATAGAATTAAGTCTGCAAGAGTGTTACGCCCTGGAGGAATCTAACAGAAAGATAATGCAACACCTGAAAGAGATAGAGATGGACCTGGAGAGAAGGCTTGGAGAGCTGAAGCAATATTCAAGCCTCTATAAAAGCTACTACCTGTCAAGGTATAACTTAAAAGATAACCTGTTGAGTGAAAGGGTATGATGTAAAATCCCGGGTCCTCTTTAAATCTCGTACTCGTCTTTTCTCTTGAAAAATCTGGATAGACCTGAAGGGTACGCCTCTTTGGACTCCATAACAAAGCTTCTCAGCTGTCCTATCCATCCTATAACGTCAAGCTTTATATCTGCATCTATACTTCCATCATACCTCAGAAGTGCCTCCCATATCTCCTCTAAGCTCATCCCAACACCGGCATCTCTGCATATTGCAATTACCCTCTCTACAAAGTGTATATCTCCGATACTCAGATGTTCCTTTATCCTGGCAGGGTACTGATTATAATAATACCCATATGTATGGGTTTTTTTCTTCCGCCAGAGGAATCTCATAGAAACTAATCATACCTTCCGTACCTTTCTACCGTCTCCCACATAGAAAGAAGGTTCTCTGGCTTTACCTTACTGTGTATCGAGTTACTTGAAGAAATAATATATCTCCCGCCGGGCTTCATCCTCTCAAGCACTGACCTCACCTCATCAACCAGAGCCTCTTTTGACCACTCTGTCAATGGAGCCCCACAGTTTACTCCACCCATAACAGTAAGGTTGGTAAACCTATTCTTCACTGCCAGGATATCCATACCGGCACTTATATCAAGTGGGTGAAGGGCAGATATTCCGGTAGAGACCATATCATCAATAATGGCATTTATATTCCCGCAGCAGTGCTTGAAACAGAAGGCACCTTTAGATCTGACAGACTGTACAATCCTTCTTATACCAGGTAAGAAAAATTCTCTGAAAGATCTTGGAGACATCATGGGTCCATTACTGGCACCATAATCATCACCAAGTATTATAAAATCAGCCCCCAATTCTATAGCCTTCTCGGCTATCGCTATGTTATGTCTTACCGATATATCAACTAACCTGTGAACAAGTGCTGGATTTTCTATCGTATCTATAAATAACTGTTCTGCCCCTCTCAGATAGAGAGGATAATTTAACGCATCGTGGAGATGCATCCCTATAAACTTCTTGCCCTTAAATCTCTTCACTATTTCTCTTAGCTCTTCGTATCTTCTCTCTTTATATGGGTCAGGAGCCTCATAATGCTCAAGGTCTTCTGGTGTCTTTATCGGACCTTCCAGTGGTATAGAAACCTCTTCTTCAGTATACTGTCTTACCACTCCCCACTCATTTACAATAATCTTATTCTCCGGATTTATAATCTTTTCTTCGTATAACTTTGATGGTGTATTTGTCAATACTATATCTATTGGGTATCTCTCACAGAAATCCAGATAGTCTTCTCTTCCAGTTATCTTTCTGATCACCTTTCTATCTATCAAGAGTTCGAATATCGGAACCCTGTCAGGTATCCTCCCCGAGATTACCGCTAAAACTCTCTCATAAGAATTCATCTATCCCTCCTCCATTATAATGGTAACCGGACCATCATTTACGAGTGATACTTCCATATGCTCTCCAAAGATACCCTCTTTTACTGTAATGCCACTCTCCCTTAAGATCTGATTAAACTTATTCCAGAGTTCGATGGCGGTATCTCTTCCAGCAGCTCTTTCAAAACCAGGACGGCGTCCTCTGGATGTATCTCCATAAAGGGTAAACTGAGATACGGAGAGTATCTCTCCCCCAACATCCTTTAGACTCAGATTCATCTTGCCATTTTCATCCTCAAAGACCCTGAGATATGGAATCTTTTTAGCCATCTCACCTATCTCTCTTTCAGTATCTGTCTTACTTATACCAACCAGAAGAAGGAATCCCTTCCCTATACTGGAGATGACATTACCATCCACCTTTACATCAGCAGACTTTACTCGCTGTATCACCACTCTCATCTATGAATGCCTCCCAACCGTAATAACATCCCTTACCCCTTTTATAGCCCTCATAATAGCTTCACAGTGATGGATATTCTGTACCTCAAGTACTATATATATGTTCACTCTTCCATTCTTTACAACAGCTCTTGTATCGTATACGTTACTTCCAAGATTGGAGACCTCGGTGAGTATGTCTTTTAACAGTCCCATCCTATCCCTAGCATACACATCTATTCGAGCATTAAATCGGTGAATATTATCGACATTCCAGTATACATTGATCAGTTTCTCTTCAGGAAGATTTTTTACGTTCACACACTCTTTCCTGTGGACTGTAATCCCTCTTCCCTGAGAGACATAACCTATAATCTCATCTCCAGGCAGGGGACTGCAGCAACGTGCCAACCTTACAAGGAGATTATCTACCCCATCAACAGATATCCCTAATCCCTCATCTCTCCTTGGTAATCCAACTACCCGTTCCTCCTTTGTACTCTTCTGTAATACCTGCTGTATCTGAGAAGAGGTAATCTCTCCATTTCCCACAGCAAGGAAAAGAGCCTCTGGAGTATCCAGATTAAACGCCTCAAGCAGGGGTACCCACTCAAGCTCCCTTATCTTATCAGGTAAGTCCCCCTGGATTCTCTTAAGCTCTCTCTCTAGAGTCTCCTTCCCCCTCACAATATTCTCTTCCTTCTGCAGCCTCTTAAAGTACTGTCTTATCCTGTTCCTAGCAGAGTTGGTGGCTACAAAGGAGAGCCAGTCGAGGCTTGGGGTAGCAGATTTAGATGTGAGTATCTCCACGATCTCGCCACTTTTAAGTTCATAATTCAGAGAGACTATTCTGCCATTTACTTTAGCCCCAACACAGTGATTTCCAACCTCAGTATGGATACGAAATGCAAAATCTACCGGGGTAGAACCTTTGGGCAGAGATACAACATCACCCTTGGGGGTAAAGACAAAGACCTCATCTTCAAAGAGGTCTACCCTGACCTGTTCTACGAACTCTCTGGCATCCTGCAGGTCCTTCTGCCACTCTAAGAGCTGTCTCAGCCAGGAGAGTTTCATATCAAATTCCTTATCAGTCTTTCCCTCTTTATAGCTCCAGTGAGCCGCTATACCATATTCGGCAACTCTATGCATCTCGAATGTCCTTATCTGAACCTCCAGTGGCTCTCCTTTAGGACCTATAACAGTGGTGTGTAGACTCTGATACATATTGGATTTTGGAACCGCAATATAGTCTTTAAACCTGCCAGGAATAGGCTTCCAGAGAGAATGGACTATACCAAGAACCGCATAACAGTCCTTTGTGGTTTCTACTATAACCCTGATACCAAGCAGGTCGTATATCTGATCAAACTCAAGATTATCCCTCTTCATCTTTGAATATATACTGTAGAGATGCTTTGGACGTCCCTGTATATCTGCCTTGATCCCCAAGGTTTCCAGATTAGACTTTATTATAGAGATAGCCTCTTCTATCTGCTCCTCCCTCTCTTTTCTCGTCTTAGCCACCAATCTGGAGATCTCCCTATACTTCTCAGACTCCAGGTACTTGAAGCTGAGGTCTTCCAGTTCCCACTTTATTCTCCACATACCCAGCCTGTGTGCTAGAGGGGCAAATATATCGAGAGTCTCTTTTGCTATTATCTTCTGTTTTTCTACCGGGAGATAGGAGAGCGTTCTCATATTGTGCAATCTGTCGGCAAGTTTTATAAATATAACCCGCACATCTTTAGCCATAGCAAGGAACATCTTACGGAGATTTTCAGCCTGACGTTCCTCTCCGGTCAGTCCTGTAAGTCTATTTAATTTTGTAACACCATCCACAAGACTGGCGACCTCAGGACCAAACCTTTTTTCTATCTCTTCTATGGAGACATCAGTATCCTCCACCACATCATGAAGGAGCGAAGAGGCAATAGTAACTGCATCAACATCCATACCGGATAGAATTTTAGCTACCTCCAGAGGATGGACAAAAAACTCCTCCCCTGACCTTCTCTTCTGCCCATTATGGGCAGCAAGAGAAAATTCGTAGGCAGATATTATGAGATTTTTACCGTCTTTATCAAATTTCTCTAGAATTTCAAAAGGGAATAGACATCATATCCTTTTAACTGCTCCCTCGCATTAAATTCGGTAAGCTCAACCAGAAAGACAAAACCAACCACTATACCACCTGATCTTTCAATCAAATTTTTACAGGCTATAGCAGTACCACCGGTAGCTATAAGGTCATCAGCTATCAGGACCTTCTCACCGGGCTTTATAGCATCTCTATGCATCTCCAGTACATTGGTCCCATACTCCAGGGAGTATTCTTCTCTTATGCTATCGTATGGTAACTTCCCGGGCTTTCTTATAGGGACAAAACCTGCAGATAGCTCTATAGCCAGAGGAGCTCCTATTATAAATCCTCTGGCCTCAACAGCTGACACTAGATCAACATTACAATCTCTAAAGTTATCAGCCAGCCCAGAGACCGCAGTTTTAAAAGCATCTCTATCCTTAAGTAATGGAGTAATATCTCTAAAAAGTACTCCCTTCACAGGGAAATCTGGAATACTTCTTATATACCTTACAAGTTCATCTACTTCCACTTTTCAATCCTCCTATTCCTATTATCTTGCCCATACCCTTTATGCTGTAGACCAGGTCTATAGGGCTATCTGTAGGTATAGTATCATCTGAGGCAGAGACCTCAAAGATATTTCCATTCTCTTCTATTATAATTCTTTTTGAATTATTTTGCATTTCCTTTCCGATAACATTTACTCCTCTGGCAATAAAAACAGGTCTTGGATTCCCCACTCCGAATGGCTCAAGAAGCATCAGTTGATTTATAAAGATGGGGGTTATATCGCTTAAAGGCAACTCGGCATCGATCTCCACCAGTTCTTCATGATCACCTATCTTTATACTCTCTTCCAGCAGGTCCAGTAATCTCCCTATCTCCGATTCTCTTATAGTAAAACCCAATGCGTAACGGTGTCCTCCAAACTTTAAAAAAGTATCTTTCAGACCTGCAAGTATCGAATATATATCGATTTCCTCCGGGCTTCTCACCGAGAACTTAACTGTATCATTCTCTTTCTTACCTATAAAAACAGGTCTGTTAAACATATCAACCAGTCTAGATGCCACAATCCCGAGGACACCGGAATGCCACGTTTCAGAATATTCCAGTATTGTAGATGCAATGACTTTATCCTCAAGCCTTTTCAAAACCTCATCCAGGACCTCATCAACAAGACCTCTCCTCTTCTGATTATTCTCCTCCAATCTCTCAGATATCAACCTGGCGTTTACAGGGTCCACTGTGAGTAAAAGGTCCATTGCAAGTTCTGCTGACCCCAATCTTCCGGCAGAGTTCAACCGGGGGATTAATGTCATGGCTAAAAGTTCAGCATTCATCATCCTGCCCTCTATGCCCGCCCTTTTCATCAGGGCAGAAAGTCCAACCCTTGGAGAAAATTTTAATCTCAAAAGCCCTCTCCTTACTATGGCTCTATTCTCATCGAGTAATGGGACCACATCAGCAATTGTTCCTAAAGCGACAATGTCCAGAGTCTCCTCCAGATATGTATCCTCTTCTAAAAGACTGTTTATAATAGCCCTGGCAAACTGCCAGGCAACTCCAACACCGGAGAGGTCCTTAAATGGGTATATGGAATCCTCCTTCTTTGGATCAACAATAGCGATAGCTAGGGGTAAAGTTGCAGGTGGATTATGATGATCAACAACTATCACATCTATCCCTGATGACTTGGCATAATCTATTGCTGAGACAGAAGACACACCACAGTCTAGAGTTATAATAAGAGAAAATCCACCTTCTTTTATCCTGTCTATCGCATTTATATTGAGACCATAGCCTTCAGAAAGCCTGTTGGGAATATAATAAGATACATCAAAGCCAAGACCCTTCATTGTATGAAGCACCACCGCCACTGAAGTAAGCCCATCAACATCGTAATCTCCATAGAGACATATCTTCTCCTTATCAATAGAAGCCATCTTTATCCTCGAGAGAGCTGGCTCTATATCAGGGAGTAAAAAAGGGTTAGAGACGTCTTTAACCTGGCTGGAAATAAATCTTTCAGCAGAAACAGGAGAGGAAATTCCTCTCCTGACCAAAACCTTAGCTATGGATGGGAGAACACCTAGACTTCTATAAAGGGTCTCCCACTCTGGACTATCATTAAGGACAAACTGCATTTAGAGATATTATGTTTTACTCTCTCCCTTATCCTCTCCTTGTGGGCTCTGACTCTGAGAGGTATAAAGGTTTCTCAACCTATTCTCTTTATCTATAATTTCTCTCTCTAAATTTCTAACCTTTCTTCTATTTACAAGGTCCTGAGGTATCCTTGCTATAACCGCAAGGAGAAACCCCACTACAAAAGAGAGGAAAAGAGCCAGGGCAAAACTTATCTCTGTGGTGCCAAAGAAATAATTCAGATTAACAGGATAATTATTAATCTGGACAAAAAGAGCTATAACAAAGGCAACTATAAATACTATAACCAGATATACGTAATTCACCCATTTCACCTCCTCTTCCTTTTGGTTGTGGACACCTTTCCTTTGGGGGCTGCAGGCTGACCTGCATCTGTTGCCCTGGAAGTAGGGGCAGCAGGAGTAACAGGAGTCTCCTTAATATTTTCCATCTCTCTAGTCCATTCCTTCTTTCTCATAAGTACTAATACTGGAGCTGCAATAAATATAGACGAGTAACCTCCTGTAGCTATTCCAATCATAAGCCCAAAGGCGAAATCCCTTATAGCAGACCCACCAAACAGATAAACCGCCAGGACCGCTATTACAGTTGTAAGAACAGTATTTATGCTCCTGGTCATTGTTTCTAGTAGACTTCTATTTACCAGCTGAGGGAAAGTCTCCCTGGAATCTTTAGGCTTTAACTTTAGATTTTCCCTTATCCTGTCGAAGATAACAACCGTATCGTTTATAGAGTAACCGACTATTGTAAGCAGTATGGCTATAAATGGGGTATTAACTTCTTTCTGGGTAATGATAAATACAAGTACAACCAGACATATATCATGAAGGAGAGCAACGTCTGCTGCAAGAGCCATATCAAACTTAAATCTTATGCCTATATAAATAACCTGAGCCAATAGTCCAAGTATGGTAGCTATGATGGCAGTTCTTCTCAGTTCCTGCCCTATAACTGGACCTATAAATTCCTGTCTTATCAGCTCAGCACTGTCAAAGTTATCCGATAGCTTTTTAGTTATAGCATCTCTCTGTTCATTTGTAAGCTCCTTTACCCTTATTATTACACCATTTTCATCTGTTTTCTGGATAAAGGAAGATTCTACATTTAACTCTGCCAGTAACGGTCTTATCTCTCCAACATTATCAAAACTTTTACCGAGTTTATACTCTATCAGAGTCCCACCGGTGAAATCAAGACCAAAATTAAGTCCTCTGGTAAAGAATAACAGTACTGTAGAGATGATGACTAAAACAGCTACACCTAACCATATAGAAGAGTGCTTTATTATGTTTATCTTAGAATCTTCAAAGTATCCCATAAGTTCCTCCTATATCCCAAACGTCTTAGGGCTCTTCATAATCTTCAGCTGACTGAACAGTTGAAACAGTATATGTGTAACTGTAATAGCGGTAAAAATACTGATTGCAGTCCCCAAGGCGAGCATAACAGCGAACCCTCTCACCGATCCTGTACCAAAATAAAATAAAACTGCAGATGCTATAAGAGTAGTAATCTGGGAGTCTAATATCGGTGCATAAGACCTTCTGAACCCGGCCTCTATACTGGACATTAGAGTTTTACCCTTTTTTAACTCTTCTTTTATCCTCTCAAATATAATAACATTACCATCCACCGCCATACCCACCGACATTATCAGGGCTGCAATACCTGGCAATGTAAGGGTAGCTTTAAAAACAGACACTAAACCGAGCAGAAGGGCAACATAACAGAGCAATGATATATCTGCTATAATTCCAGAAAATCTGTAATAGACCAGCATAAATCCCATTATAAGTATAACTGCGATAACAGCGGCTCTTATACTGGCATTTATAGTGTCTTTACCAAGGGTGGGTCCTACTCTTCTCATCTCTATAAGATTAAGAGGAACAGGAAGGGCACCTGCCCTCAATAACACCGCTAACTGGGTGGCAGAGTCCAGTGTAAAATTACCCTCAATCTGACCTTTTCCATCTGGTATCTCTGAATTAATCACCGGACAGCTTATAACTACCCCATCGAGAGTTATCGCCAGATATCTACCTATATTATTTCTGGTGAACTCGGCAAAAACCTTTGCTCCTTCTGGATTAAATTCTACCTCCACAACCGGTTTGCCAAATTGATCATACCCAACCCTAGCATCTTTTAAGTCTGCCCCTGTAAGTATCGTAGGCGCATCAGTTAGCTTTGTCCCCTCTTCAACATATCTTGTTCCGGTATCTTTAAACTCCAATAAAGCAGTCTTTCCTATAAGATCTATGGCAGACTGTGGGTCCTCCTGATAACCTGGAAGTTCAACAACCAGTCTTCTATCTCCTTCTCTCTGGATTATGGGCTCTGTAATACCCAGTTGATTTATTCTGGAGTCAATTATCGCCTGGACCCTGCTTAAGGTATCTCCAGTTACTTTTATCTGGGGAGTATCCTGAGCTTCAAATACAAGATGAACTCCACCTTGAAGGTCTAACCCCAATTTAACAGATTGTCTAAGAAAAACCCATACACTTAAACCAATTAACACAACAATTATCGCAACTTTAATCGGAAGTCCTATACGCATATCTCCTCCTGCTAATATAGAATCTTACTCAGAAACATAACTGTTCTCTCTTCTTTTGGATTAGAGAATATCTCTTTTGGAGAACCCTCTTCTACTATATAGCCATTATCCATAAATATTATTCTATCGGCAACCTCTCTGGCAAACCCCATCTCATGGGTAACTATAATCATGGTCATCCCATCTTTAACCAGAGAGCTCATAACATCCAGGACTTCTTTTATCATCTCTGGGTCCAACGCAGATGTAGGTTCATCAAAAAGCATTATATCTGGCTGCATTGCAAGAGCCCTGGCTATGGCAACCCTCTGTCTCTGCCCACCAGATAACTGACTCGGGTAGGCATAAAGTTTATCCTCTATCCCCATTCTGGCTAACAGTGAATTGGCTATATGTTCAGCCTCAGACCTGGAAAGTCCTTTAACCTTTACAGGAGCAAGGGTAACATTATCCAAAACATTCAGATGGTTAAACAGATTTATATGCTGAAAGACCATCCCTATTCTCTCCCTGACCCTATCTATTTCTCTCCCATCCATACGTGTAATATCTATCCCTTCAAATATCACCCTCCCGGATGTGGGTCTTTCCAGAAGATTCACACATCTTAACAGTGTACTCTTACCAGCTCCACTGGGACCTATTATTACCACCACCTCCCCCTTCTCCACAACCAGGTCTACACCCTTTAATACCTCAAGGCGTTCGAACTTTTTATATATCTTTTCTAACCTAATCACTTACGCTCATTCTCCTCTCAGTATATCTAACAATAAGAGAGAGAGGGAGAGTAATAGCAAGATACATAAGGGCAACGACAGCTAACACTTCAAAACTCCTGAAGGTCCTGCTTGTAATCTCTCTACCCACCCTCATAAGTTCTGCTATGGCTATTGTTGATGCGAGAGAAGAGTCCTTTAACATGGCGATAAACTCATTTCCCAGTGGTGGAAGTATCCTCTTAAATGCCTGGGGAAGAATTATATATCTCATTGCCTGGAGATATGAAAGTCCAAGAGACCTGGCTGCCTCCATCTGACCTCTCTCTATAGATTGTATCCCACCCCTGAATATCTCTGTGACATAGGCACCACTATTTATTCCCATAGCAATTACAGCTGAGGTAAACGGCGGCAGATTCATACCTAAAGAGGGAAGCCCAAAATATACTATGAAGAGCTGAGCAAGAAGGGGCGTCCCTCTTATAATCTCTACATAGACGGTGGAAGGGATAAAAAGGAGAGGTCTTTTCGAAACCCTCGCTATTCCACCAAATATCCCGATAAGTACCCCTATACCTACCGATATAATGGTAAGCTCAACCGTCATCAAAGTCCCCTTCCCCAGATGGGGCATTATACTCATCAAAAATGGAAAGAATGGTTCATCAGACATAGATAGTGTTACCAGCTAGCCCATTTTTTTCTGAGCTCCTCAATAACTCCCTCCTTCTTTAGCCTTGCTATGACAGTATTTACTGCCCTTAAAAGTGCCTTATCTTCTTTACGGATAGCTATACCGTACTGCTCTTTTGTAAGAAGCTTATTTATAACCTTAAGTCCGTCCGTACTTCTAACAAATGCCAGAGATGTCAGATCGTCTGTTATTACTGCATCTGCCCTTCCACTCTTCAATTCAAGAAATGCACCATCTACAGTTTCAAACTTTCTGACCTCCTTCACCCCCGGTATAGACTCTGCATAGAAATGACCGGTTGTCCCCAGCTGAACAGCCACTATCTTCCCCTGAAGGTCCTTCTCACCCTTTATCCTGTTATCATCCGCCCTTACAGTTATAAGTTGTCCAGCACTATAGTATGGGATTGAGAAGTCCACCTGCTTTGCCCTCTCTGGTGTAATGGTCATAGCAGAGATAAGAAAGTCAAACTTCTTAGCCAGGAGTGCCGGGATAATTCCATCAAAACTGGTATTTACCACTCTCAACCTTACACCCAGATAATCCGCCACAGCCTTAGCTATATCTATATCTATCCCCACTATATTACCATCCTTATCTACAAACTCAAATGGCGGATAAGCAGCATCACTTCCAACAACCAGCTCACCTCTCGCCTTTATTTCATCCACTACGGTCTTAGCCCAGGCAGAAGAGGACAAGATCATAAAAATTAACAAGAACACTACCACGTATTTGGACATAACTATATCACCTCCAGTATTTTTAAAGATTATACCACAAAAGACGATTAGAATTTAGGCAACTGCTCTTAAGTTCCTGAGAAAATCTTCATTCCTCTTGTATTTCGTGAGCTGCTCAATAAGAACCTCGGTGATATCTTCAGAGTCTATAGCGCTGAGCATCTTCCTCAATAGCCATACCTTCTTCAGCTCTTCCTCTGAATATAACAACTCTTCCTTTCTGGTACCTGACATCTTCACATCTATGGCAGGGAATATCCTCTTATCAGCCAGCCTACGGTCAAGATGTATCTCCATATTACCTGTCCCTTTGAATTCCTCATATATCACATCGTCCATCCTGCTTCCGGTATCCACCAGGGCAGTGGCTATTATGGTGAGACTCCCTCCCTCTTCTATATTTCTGGCTGACCCGAAGAATCTCTTCGGTCCTCTTAGAGCGGTGGAGTCCAAACCTCCAGATAAAGTTCTCCCTGTAGGGGGGACCACCTGGTTATAAGCCCTGGCAAGTCTGGTAAGACTATCAAGCAGAATAACCACATCCCGCTTTAACTCTACCAGTCTCTTAGCCCTTTCCAGGACAAGCTCTGCAACTCTCACATGCTGCTCTGGAGGTTCGTCAAAGGTGGAACTTACAACCTCACCTTTAACAGAACGTTCCATATCTGTTACCTCTTCAGGTCTCTCATCTATCAACAGGACTATGAGATAAACCTCAGGGTGATTTGTCGTGATACTATTGGCGATCTTCTTTAAGACAGTAGTTTTACCAGCCTTTGGTGGAGAGACGATAAGTCCTCTCTGACCCTTTCCTAAGGGGGCTACAAGGTCTATAAGCCGTGTGGTTATATCCCTTGGGTCTGCCTCCATAACCAGTCTCTCTAGAGGATAAATCGGGGTAAGGTTATCGAAATGAGGTCTAATCCTGGCTTTATCTATAGGTACCCCATTAACAGTTTCTACCCTGACTATGGCTGGATACTTCTCCTGTGTTTGAGGTAATCTTACAGGACCCCTTATCAAATCACCCACTCTAAGACCAAGACGTCTTATCTGGGATTGTGATACATATATATCCTGAGAGGTAGGTATATAACCATCATGCCTCAGGAAACCATACCCATCCGGAAGTATCTCAAGGATACCCTCCCTAATCTCTCCCATTGGCTCCTGAGGAGTTTCAGCAGGGGCTGGAGCTTTTACCTCCACCTTCTTTTCCTCCTGCTTTTCCTTCTCCTCTTTCTCCTTCAACACCTGGTATATCTTCTCTGCCAGATCTTTCTTGTGCATTCTTCTGGCACCAGTGATACCCAGCTCTTTCGCTATCTCGAATAATTCGAGTATCTTTTTGTCTCTTATCTCTTCTAATTCAGGCAAGACTTACACCTCCTAAAAAAACTTTCTTCCTTTCCATAGTTTATTCAATCTCTCCTTTATCTCTTTTTCTAAACCTTCAGAAGAAGGTTCATAATATCTCCTTCCCGAGAGCGACCCGGGAAGATAATCCTGGAACACAAAGTGGTCTGGAAAATCGTGAGGATAGAGATATCCAGAATCCTTTACATTTCTAAGATGCATAGGGACATCACCCAACACTTCATCTCTCAACTCCTCCCTCACTCTGGAGATCGCATTATAAGCAGAGTTGCTCTTTGGAGCACTGGCTATATATATGGCTGCCTGAACCAGAGGTATTATAGCTTCAGGCAATCCAACATACTCCAGAGCCTGACTGGCATTTACTGCAATTACCAGAGCCATGGGGTCTGCATTACCAACATCTTCTGCAGATTGTATTATCATTCTTCTGGCTATAAATCTCGGGTCTTCCCCAGAATCTATCATCCTCACGAGCCAGTATACACTGGCATCAGGGTCTGATCCTCTCAGACTCTTTATAAACGCAGATATAAGGTTATAGTGCTCCTCTCCGTGCTCATCATACTTGAAAAGCCTCTCAGTAAATAATCTCTCTATATCAGACGGTTCGATTGTGTCCCTGTTTTCACCTCTAACAAGAAGAGCAGATTCTTCAAGAAGATTCAGAGCCTGTCTTGCATCTCTGTTTGCATATCTCATTATAAGGGCTCTGGCAGGTTCGGTTAACCTTATATTAAAAGACCCCAGACCTTCCTCTTCGCTTATAGCTCTATCTATAATTCTAGATATATCTTCATCTGTTAACGGTTCAAGTTTTAATACCCTGCATCTTGATATCAGGGTACCGTTAAGAGTGAAGTAGGGGTTCTCAGTGGTAGCTCCAAGAAGTATTATAGTCCCATCTTCCACATATGGTAATAGCACATCCTGTTGAGCTTTGTTAAACCTATGAATCTCGTCTATAAAAAGAATAGTCTTTCTTGAATAGAGCTTCCTATCTTCCTCTGCTTTGGCAAAGGCTTTTTTTAACTCTGCTACCCCACTCAAAACCGCATTCACCTTTATAAAATTGCATCTGGAGCTTTTAGCTATTATCAATGCAAGTGTAGTCTTTCCACACCCGGGAGGACCCCAGAGGATTATAGATGGAGGAGGCTCTCCCTTCTCTATAATCCTCTTTATAAAGCCGTTATCTCCAACCAGATGTCTCTGCCCTAAAAATTCTGACAGGGTTCCTGGTCTTACCCTGGCAGCTAACGGAACTTTTTTTTCAGTACCAAAATTAAACAGATCACCCATAAATTATACTAACCTATGTCTATCGATCTTCTTACCACAGTACGGACATACCCCCCAGTTAGGCTCAACTGGCATCTTGCAGTACTGACATACCTCTGAAAGCCCCTTTCCGCAGTAAGGACAATTATCAGCATCCTTTGGAATCATCCTCCCACAGAATGGACATTTCTTCTGATTCTTCCTCTTATTCCTCCCAACGAGCCAAAAAATAAGAATAACAACTAGAAAAATTATCCATATTGCGAACAATTGCTTCCTCCCTAAACTATTAATTCTATCTCTTGGGGAAACCTAATCTTCTTATCTAAAAACCTGTCAATTAAGAAAGATATACCCATAAATAAAAAACCAGAAACAATCTTTAATAATTCAGATGAAAAAAGAAGACCTCCCAAAAAATAACCAGTAATCAACGCGATAACAGGCACGATATAAATAACAAAGGCAGACAAAATTACATACTTATCTTTTGTCCTTATTCTTACCTCATCTCCAACTTTCACATCCCTATCCACGTTAACTTTCAATAATACCGAACCGTCTGCAGATATAGGACAGATTCCACAAGACTTGCATCTTTCACTCCTTGGAACAGCAATCTCCACAGTATCTCCTTCAACCTTTACCACTTTTCCATTTGAAACTGGTTCACTTAACATCAGGTTCTATTAATTTCCCCCCTGTAACCTGAGAAGATATCATCTCAAAATTAGAATTAAAGACAAACTCGACCTGGATGAGATTAAAGCACTTCTGTCCAAGCACATCCTTACGATAGATATAATGAGTTACCCTTCCCTTTTCATCGTACTCAGGGGAAGGTTCATTCATCCTGTCCATCCTTACCCTTATCTCTTCTCCACATCTATTACACTTCACAGTATAATAAAAATTCCTGTCCTGCTGAGGGCTCTTTTGAAAGAGTCTGGAGAATAAACCCATTCAGAAATCTCCTTATTAAACCCCGCCATGCCGTATGCGCTTTGTTCCCGAACCCCGGAAACAACTTTTGTGCCTTCCCAGGAATTTCATGAAGCTCCTCTCGAAGCCTCTAATCCATTCCTGGAGTGAGGCACACCACGTGTAAGTGTTGGCTCGGAACACGTCTTGCGCAACTCGCACATGGCAGGGTTATTTTCCATTTATATAATATCATAACATAAGAATAAGTTCAATATAATCCCCCAAATCTATTTATATCCAAGAACTAATGATACTTAAAAGCGCTTTTATAAAAATACCCCACCTTTACACCTCTATACTTTTTATAGTAAAATCCACTTAAGAGTGGGAGGGATAATATGGAACAGATATCAGAAATGTCAACAATATGGAATAGCTTACTTGAAGAGCTGGAACCTGTTTTAAGCCCGGCCAGTTTTGAGACCTGGCTTAAAACGGCAAGATTGATAGAAATCAGAGATAACAGCGCACTTATAGGTGTGCCAAATACGTTTGCCAAGGAATGGCTGGAGACCAGATTATTTCCTACTTTAAAGAGCACACTATCTGCTCTTGCTGGAAAGAGTATTGATGTAAGAATCATTGTGGATGATACCCTTATAGAGAGAGAACCTGTTATAGAGGTAAAAAATGAGCAGAGAGAGCAGACCACCCCACAGCTAAATAACAGATATATATTTGATACTTTTGTGGTGGGAAGCGGAAACAGGATGGCTCATGCAGCTGCGCTTGCTGTAGCTGAAAATCCAGGTAAGGCATATAATCCTCTCTTTATATATGGAGGAGTTGGTCTGGGTAAAACACACCTGATGCAGGCGATAGGACATTATATAATTGCCAAGAAGAGAGGGCTGAAGGTTGTCTATATTTCATCAGAAAGCTTTACAAATGAGCTTATAAACTCTATAAGAGACCATACAACAGTGGAGTTTAGAGGAAAATATAGAAGTATAGACCTTCTCCTGATAGATGATATACATTTTTTAGCAGGGAAGGAAACCACCCAGGAAGAGTTCTTCCACACATTTAATGCGCTGTATGAGGCAGGTAAACAGATAGTTATATCCAGTGATCGTCCACCTAAAGAAATACCAACACTTGAAGAGAGACTTATATCCAGATTCGAATGGGGATTGACAGTTGATATACAGCCACCTGACCTGGAGACCAGGATAGCTATATTGAGGAAAAAAGCAGAACTGGACCTGATATCTGTACCTGATGAGGTTATAAACTTTATAGCCGAAAGGGTTGTATCAAATATCAGAGAGCTTGAAGGCGCACTTATAAAGGTTATAGCGTCCGCGTCCCTGACAAAAAGACCCATAACCCTTGAATTGGCTCAAGAGTGTCTGGCTCCTCTCTTTCTGAATGGTCAAGAGAAAAAGCATCCTGCTACTATCCCGGAGATACAGAAGGTGGTAGCAGAATACTACGGGATAAGTATAGATGAAATAAGGGGACAGAGAAGAACAAGGGATTCTGTCTTTCCGAGGCAAGTAGCGATGTATATATCCAGAGAATTAACCAATGCCTCTCTGCCGGCTATCGGCAGAGAGTTTGGAGGGAGAGACCACTCTACCGTTATATATGCCTATGAAAAGATCAAAGAGACAATGCGACAGGATTCAGAGGTCGCCAAAACTATCAATCAACTTATTAACAGGTTCATCAGGGTATAATTTGTGGAATCTGTGGATAGTTAAACCCTGTTATGTGGAAATTGTTGATAACCTGTGGAAAACTAACAACTTATCCACAGGTTTATCCACAGGATGCAATCCCAAAAATAAAACAATATACGAATTTATCCACAGAACTAACCGACCTACTACTGTTACTAATCTTTTAAAAGATATTAGAAGTATATATTAGTAAATCAACAGGAGGAGACATATGAAATTTTTATGTAACAGGAAAGAACTGGAAAAGATGCTTACGATAATCTCCAAGGTGATACCACCTAGGAGTACAAAGGAAGGTTTAAATTCTCTCCTTATAAAAACAGAACCACCGGATAGATTATATTTTTATGCCACCAATATAGAGATGAGTATAGAGGCAGTTTTAAACTGTAATACCGATGAATCCCAGAGTTTTCTTGTCTCTGCTAAGTTATTCAAGGATATTATAGACAGCCTCAGTACCGATTCAGTAGCTGGACTTATAGAAGATAAAACATTCGATATCATCGCTGGAGAGACCGTATATCACATACCTACTCAAAATATAATAGATTTTCCTGTACCAGAAGAATTCATACCTGAAAGGGAGATACATATAAATTCAGAGATGCTCAGGTCGGCTGTAAAAAAGGTTTTACCATTCGTTGATAAGACCAGTATAAGACCTGTACTATCCGGAGTATTCATAGACCCCAGGGAAGATGAAGTCCGGCTGGTGGCTACAGATGCAAATAGACTGGCGGTTAAAAAGATCTCTATGGAGAATATAGGGAACAGTGTTATACTACCGGCACTCAGTCTGGAGACATTTACCTCTGCAGATCTGGATGAGGAGATAGGTATGGGCTTTGGTAATTCTAAAGTGAGACTTAAAAGCAGCAATATAAGTCTCACCACTTCTATTATAGACGGGACATTCCCTCAGTATGAGAGGGTTATACCTGAAGAGTTTATCACATCTATCAGGGTAGAGCGAGATGTACTCAGAGAAGCTATAAAAAGAGTCTTACCCATATCAAGGGAGGAAGATTATGCGGTTAAGTTTGCTATAAAGAGTAGAAAACTTATTTTAAACGCCAGGTCTCCTATAGGGGTTGTCTTTGACGAACTGGATATTGAGACTGAGGGGGAAGATATAGAGATTATCTTCTCAGCTAACTATATCACCGATTTTCTATCGGTCGGGGATGGTATATTAAATATTAAGATATCTGGTGAGAAAGATCCCGCCATTTTCACATTCGATAATGACCCTGATTTTATATATGTGACGATGCCAATGGAGTCAGAATGAAGGAGGTTTATATACTCACAGAGACCATAACATTGAGCCAGTTTTTAAAATGGGCGGGTATAGCTCAAACGGGAGGAGAGGCTAAGTTACTGATCCAGCAAGGGGGAGTAACTGTAAATAATAAGGTTGAGACACAGAGAGGTAGAAAACTCAGAGAGAATGATATAATATCTGTTCA
>ERZ795045.1494-NODE-1494-length-25954-cov-5.230241_pt1 | contig 25954 bp, 20 predicted proteins | sample MGYA00375129_ERZ795045 | MGnify/ENA primary metagenome ERZ795045 (study PRJEB30174, sample SAMN05720166) | activated sludge metagenome | isolation source: anaerobic digester from wastewater treatment plant | place: Japan | collected 2015-05-15 ...
AACTGGACTCCTTCCGCTATGGAAAAGCTCAACATTGCAGCAACTTACTACAACATGAAAGTAGCCGAAAAAAACACTGGAATGAAAGATACTCTTGGAAACGAGGTTGATTTAGTTGCGACTTGGAAACACTCAGATAACCTTTCATTAAAAGGTTATTACGCTATGCTTAAGCCTGAAAAAGATAATGCTGGAACCGATGATGCTTATACTGCTCTCGGCGCGGCGTTTGTCTTAAAATTCTAATTAATAACTAATTAGAACCCCAAAACCCCTGAAGTACGAAACCTTCAGGGGTTTTTTATTTCCACTCTATTTAACCGCGCAGGTTAAACTATTGACAACCGCAAATTTATATGTTAAAACATAAAAAAATAAAATTTAACCGCGTAGGTTGGATATGGAATACGGGGATATTGTTTTTTATCATGTTTTTAATAAAAGCATTTTCGGCAATATATTTAACGAAGATAGGGATTTTGAGCGATTTAAAAAGACGATGATTTTTTACTCATATAAAGAAAACTTTACGCCTTCTTATAAAATTTTTTCAAAATCGAAAGACCAATCAAATTTTTTAAATTATACCAAAGGTCAAACTAAAATTATAAACATAATATCATACTGTCTTATGCCGAATCATTTTCACATTCTTATATCCGAAGCCAAAAATTATTTATCCAGATACCTTAATAAGCTTTTAGATAGCTATACCAAATATTTCAATATTAAGTACGGTAGAAAAGGCCCTTTATGGCAGTCAAGAACCAAAAAAATATTACTGGACAAAGACTCTTATTTCATTCATTTAACAAGATACATTCACCTAAACCCGGTAACGGCATATCTTACGGAAAAACCGGAAAACTGGAAATTTTCTTCTTATCACGAATACATAAATTCAAAAGAGGAGATTTGCGAGTATAAACGTTATTTTCCAGAAAACTACGATTTTAAAACCGAATACAGAAAATTCGTGGAAGATAGAATAGATTACCAAAGAAACCTAAAAGAGATAGAATACCTTATAAAAGAATAAGTTTTTTGTATAATTTAATTATGAGAAAGATTTACTCTTTTTTATTGATATTGGCCATTATAAAAAACGCTTATGCCGCTAAATTAGATATAACCGCGGATAACTATTTTTCGTTAAAATCTTTCTCAAATTTAATAAATGAAAATAAAAATTACAATCTTACATATTATTCCAACAATTCCGCAATATCCTTTACTCTTAAAAACATAAATTTAGAACAGACAGACAATTCGTGGATGGATGTCGGATTGGGATTTAGATTCGTTTCGGTAGAGGAATCCTCAAAAACGCTTGATTCGATATATTTAAGAGATTTATACGATTATTACGGAAAATCCTCTTATATATACGCCGATAAAGCTTATGTAAAAATATATAATTTCGCATACGACGGAGTAATAGCCACATTAGGAAAACAACCATATACCGTAGCTTCCGGACTTGTTCTTTCCGATAATTTTAGAGGTCTGGACGGCGCCAGGTTTGAAATAATAGACAAGTATTATATGGATAGCTTAGACCTTTTTTATTTCAGGTCCAATAACTTTTTTTCAGGCTCTAACGCCCCCGAAAATATATACGGAATATCCGCAAACAAATCTTTCGGAGACGGAATATGGCAGATATATTACGTTAAAGAAAAAAACTCGGACCAAACAAAAGACATATCTTTTAATTCGAAAGAAACCAATAAAAACTTTTTCGGCGTTTCTTATTATTTAGACAAAAACAACATAACTTATTCGTCCGAATTTGCGCTTCAAAAAGGAAACTCAAAAGATCTTTCCAACAATACCATAAACCATAAAGCTTACGCTTTAAACCTGAAAGCCGGATGGAAAATGAACATACCGAAATTCGGGAAAACAAACGCAAGGTTTAATTATATCAAATCCTCCGGCAATAGTTCTTCTTCTTTTAAAGAAAACAAAGCGTTTTACAGCCCTTTTTCAAAACTATACGAAGGATATGAAAGAACTGGGTTAGGGGAAATATACAAAGCATCGGTATTCGACGCATCCAAAACCTCCGATACATTAAACGGTCTTCCGGAGGGCTTAAGCGGAATCACGGCCGCGGGAATGGGAATAGACATATTAAAATCGAAAGGCGTAATATCCATAGATTACTTCGGATACAAGGCCACCCAATCTACTTCTTTAAACAAAGGAATATCATTAGGAACCGAATTAGACATAAAATACTCGTTAAAATTGGGGGAAAAAGCGAGTTTTTATGTGGTCTATGCGACATTTTCGCCCAAATCGGCTCTTAACGCTCAAGGCATAAAGTCCACAAAACTGTTTTCAATAAACGTAAAAGCAAAATTTTAATCTCTTTTTTAGACGATTATCCACAAAGAAATAATTAATTTTTTAAAAAGAGCCCACAACAAACAAGCATTTAAATGCCAATTTGCATATCCTTTGCATTTACCGTTAGCATATCCAATCAAATAAACCTTTAAGAGATTGTATTTATATAAGAAGATATCAACAATTATTGACATATAAACAGCATAAAATACATATAATTGACATATAAATCATTATAAGATATAATTATGAATATGGGTGTTGATAAAAATGTGGAAAACTGCAGGATAAAACTAAGATATCCGGACGGAATAGAGCTTGAAATAGAAGGACCCAAGGATTTCGTAATAGAACAAAAGAAAGAGCTGATTTGTGAGATCCGCCCGGAAACAAACAAGAAAACAGCCGAAAAACCTCAAAAATTAGAAGACTCGTTGGGCAAGATAATCGATTTTAAAGAAAACATTCCTTATATAAAGATAAGACTGACCGAACTGGACACAAAAATGGCCATACTTATAATACTTACCGCCTTCAAAAAATTACAAAACATAAACTCGGTAACGGCGATAACGCTATCCAGGGCTTTAAAGCTATCCGGATACCAACCCAAAAGAATAGACAGAGAAATAGCCCCGCTAATAAAAGACAAAACCTTAATAGCCCGCGGAACCAAAAGAACAAGAGAATACGCCGTAACCGAAAAAGGGCTTACCAAATCCGCGGTAAAAATATTTAACATAGACCAAAACATATCCAAAAACAGATAAACAGACCGATTCAAACCGGGAATCAAACAAAAAACTATCAAAAATAGCCGACCCAAAAGCCCGCCAAAACAACTTACGATAAGATATATTATGTTAACTTGTTTGGTTTGCGAAAGCCCCCTTAAAAACATAAAACAATTATTAACAAAAATGTAAATATAATTAAAAAATAACTATAATTTTAAAAAACTTAATAAGTTTTGTAATTTTTTATTTTTAGCAGTCTGGTTCCGTTTTTATTGTTTCCCAAAAAGTATAGTTATTTTCTTTAAATTCTAAAAAGATAGCTAAAAGTTAAGATTTTTTAAAAAAATATGAAATCGACAAAAAACCCTTGAAGAGCATAAATTAACATAAAATTTAAAATTTGAAAATCGGGGTATTTAGATACCCCCCAAATTAAATTTAAACACCGTAGAGGTTAGCCTTCTTTAATAATACAATCTAAACCAACTAAAAACCCGGATAAATTCGGGATAAAAAACCTTAAAACAGGACATGAAACAAATTACTAAAAATTAGGTCGGGAATGTCGGGGATGCGAGTAACACGATTAGGCAATAGATTGAAGATAACATATTAAAATCCGGTTTTTAAGAGATTCTTTTAATTTATTTTTTGACAACCAGATAGATGGATTTTTTAATAATCAGATAGTATAAAAAAAACCGTTTAAGAACCCATTTATTAATAAATGTTTAAAAACTTAAAAAAATTGATCAAACCATTCGAACAAAAATAATAGTCCGGGACGGATCAAACCGATAATCCGGACTATTAAAGAGACAATTTATTCCGTTTTTTTGTTTTTTATTAATATAATAGACGGGATTAACACAAAATAGCCTAAAAAAAGCAACGGGAAAGCCATAAATTTTGCCCATTCAAATCTATTTATATTAGATAGAAGTTCGTAACCGGAAAAAATCACGAGGAAGGGGAGAAAATAAGCAAAAAAATACCCAACACTCCCTTTTCTTTTTTCTTTATATTTATTATCCCCTATTCTCTTATCCCTATTCTCTATAAATTCCCCCCTTCTTCTCACCGTCCCCCCCGTTTAACACCCGCTAATCCCTAAATTTTATTTTGAGAGCTTTATTCTGGCTTTAATTTTTTCTCTCGTAAATTCCATAAAGCCTTTAAAAGACGGATCCGTTTCCGTTTTTATCTTATCGTCGAGTATTTTAACGCTTTCTTCGTTTCCTATCATACCTATTATGTTCAAAGCCATATTTCTATAGCTTGCGTTGGACGATGTTAAATATTTATACATATTATTAAGAGCAAAAGGGTCATCCATCTTGGCAAGCGACAAAGCGGATTCAAGCTGTATTTCCGGAGTATTTTCTCCGGATATAACTCTAAGATCGGTAATCGCCGATTTGATTTGCATGTCTCCCGCGGCTCTTATGGCCTCTATCCTTAAAAGGTTATTTTCGTCTTTTAAAAGTTTTAAAAAGATATCGCTCGATTTATCGGATTTAATTGAACTTAAATAATTGGCGGCGGCCACTCTTAAATTAACCGAAGCTTTTTTATCGTTTAAAGTTTTTATCATATCCTGCTCTATGTTTTTTACTCCGAAGCTTCCGAGCGTTCTTATGGCCGAAACCTTTAAATTTTCATCAGGCTCTTGCAAAGCCACTTTAACCAAAGCCTCCGGTTTTTCAAGCTTAGGCATATAGGATATCGCTATTATGCATGAATTTTTAATATCCTTATCGTTAGAAACGGAAAGCAAATTTAAAATTTTATCCGACGAGCCTTCGCTTCTCATAGTTCCAAGCGATTCTATGGCGGCCATCTTAACGAGCTTATTCTCGTCTTCAAGATACTTTTCTATAACGGGCGCATATTTTAAATCTCTCGTCTGGGCCATTTCCATAATGGTTTGTCTTCTGACTATGGGATCGGGAGAGTTTATTTTTCCGGAAAGAGTATCCTGAGCGGCGGTTTGGGCGGAGTCCGTTTTTACTTCAATAGTTTGAGGTTGAGAGGTTTTGGAAGGAGTTTGAGATTTGGTATTTTTTTTGGTTTGAGCGAAAGCGGAAACCGAAAAAACAAATACTAAAGACAAATAACAAAAAGTTTTAAATCTCATAATCCCTCCTAAAATTATTATACAAAATTACAAACCGATTCAAGCTAAAAAACGGGGCCCAAATAAAAATACATAACCTTAGCTCCGGTTTTGGTATTAAAAGACCAATCGAAAGACAAAACCATCTGATATCTTTGCAAAATAAAAGTATGAAGATTAAAACCGAACCCTACCGAATTTTTAATTTTATCGTTAAAAGAATTATTCCAACCGTAAGCGTTATCTGAAAAAATCTTAAAATAAAGAGCTTTAAAATAAAAATCGGGGAACATAAAACTCCAGTAATGGTCCATGTCGAACAAGCATAATCTCGCCTCCGCGTTATATACCAAAACATTCTTATCTTCGTTTGACGAATTATCTATAAAACCTCTAATCCCTCCGACCCCGCCGTAAGAAAACTCGGGGTTATCCTTTCCGTTTGAAACGCCGAGAAATAACCTGTTAACTACCGTAGATCTTCTCGATAGCGGAAGATATCTCAAATAATCGCTTGAAAATGAGTTATAACGAACGTTTCCCCCCGCCATATGGTCGTAATACCCCAATATAAAATTGGCGTAATAACCGTAAACCGCGGTCAAATAAAGGCCGTTTAATTTATTATTCATATAAGAAGCTATTATGCCCCGTTTTTTTTCGTTAAAACCGATATAAGGATAATCGTAAGTTTCTTTATTATTTTTATAACTGAAATAAACTCCGAAGCTTTTATATCTGTCGAAAGGATACAATAATCCGGTTAATGTTTTGATATACTCTTTGTCGTATTTTACGTCCAGAGTATTGTCATCCAGCTCGTAAGCGTTTAAAATTGAAACATCCGCCACGAATTTGGTTCTGTATCGGTTATAAAGATAAGTGGTTCTTAGATTGGTATAAGGATAGCCTGAGTTATAATTTAAAAAAGCCGAAAAGTTATGTCTTCCTAAATAATCGCTTGCCTGATAATAAGTAAAAGCAAAAAGCCCGCCTGGAGAAGAGAATAAAAGGGCCGGGAAAAAAAGATCGGTAGAGGCTTTAAATCTGTAATTTTCAAAAGCGAAATCTTTCGTTGAATTATCGCTTCTTTTAATCTCCTCTTCTTTTTTTTCGGTTTTAATTTCTTCGTATAAAATTTCTGTTTCCAATATTCTATAAACATTAACCTCTCCGTGCCTGAAATAAGAAAACAAAATCTCTCCGTCCTCATAATAAGGAGTAAATCCCCCTCCTATTAAAGACGTATGTTTGTATATTTTAGAATCCTTAATGGAATAAGAATAAATATTATAAATTTTATCTTTATCCGAAACGAAAAAAATCCTATCTTTTTCTTTATCGTAGAATATGTCGGATATGTCAATATCTAAAGAAATTCTTTTAACGCCGAAATCTTTTTTATAAAAACACAAATCGTTTTTTAAGTCGTATACGTCCCCGGTTTCGCAAATATAAACTATTTGATCTTTTGAAACATATGCCGGAGAAATCTTGTTATAATCTCCTTCGGTCAAAACTTCGATATCGGAATTTTTTATTTTCTTTAATTTTAAAACGGAATTAAAATCCGCTTCGTAAATATTATTCGTTCCGTTTTTCATGCCTACGAATGCGATTTTTTTGTCGTCCGGAGAAAAAGAAAATTGTCTCGCCTGATCCAATTCTTCAAAAACTATTTTTTTAAATTTTTTCTCTTTAATATCGTAAACGCAAAGATATTCTTTGTTATTTTTCTGGGCGGAAAACAAAAGATATCTTTTATCGTTTGAAACGGAAAGAGACCTTACCGGCATGGTAAATTGAGAGTAAGGAATATTATCTATGTCCATTAAACCGTAATCTATAATATCCTTTTCTCCGGTTGTTATATTATGAATAACGATAACCGGCGGATGGCCTTTTAACGTGGAAATGTAGGCTATCGTGTTTTTATCTAAAAAAACCGGGGAAGTGTTGAAAACCGGAATGCCGTCGCGGGATTGGGTTAGTTTTAGGCCGTAAGGCTCGAATAGTTTTTCGTTTTTTATTTGATTAAAATATTTAAACTCCAAATAACTTCTAAATCTTTTATCGAAACCTTCTATATCGGTTCCTATGAGTTTTTTTAAGACATAATTTATATCGTAGGCGTCTTTGAAATAATAAAGCATAAGAGAGGGTTTGTCTTTTCCGTATTCATCGGATAAAAATCTCATCGCGGCGGAACCGGTTTTATAACCCAAAGTTATTTGATGAGGTTTTAAGTGAGAGAAACCGTATAGTTTTTCAAGTGTCGGAAGTTTGGAGTCTATGGTATAATCTCTAACATACATATCCTCCATGGCTATGTCCCAATCGCCCGCCATATTTTCGGATATTCCCTCCATCATCCACAAAGGATATAAAACCGTTTTTAAAATCTTAGGGCTTTCCCACCACCCGTCGACCAAAATGGAAAACTGCACCTCATGACCGAATTCGTGAAATATTACGTCCCTTAGCCATTTTTTAGAACCGTCGTTATAAACCATAAACCTGTCTTTATAAGGCTCGGTCAGCCCCCCCGTACCGTCGCCCACCTCGGTTATGGAGTTTTGTTTCATATCGTTTTCCGAAGCGAATAAAAAAAACGGGATTCTTTTATCCAATTTCGGATTTAATTCTTCTTTGCCTTTCTCATAAGCGAGTTCCAGTATTTTTGAAGCGTAATTTACGAGGGGTTTCGAGTCTTCGTAAAAATATATGTCGAAGTGTTCGGTTTTATGTATCTTCCAATCGAATTTTTTTATTATTATCTGGGATTGAGAAAATAAGGAAGCCGAAAAAAAGAGAATAGATAAAATTATTCTCATTTGAGAGTTAAAAGGGCTCTTTTTAAGAAAACGCCGATTATTTCTTTTCTATACTCCGCTACCGATCTATGGTCGTTTATCGGAGAAACCTCGGTTTTTATAATCTTATAAGAATCCTCTACGGTTTTATCGTTTATTTCTTTCCCTTTCAAAAACGTTTCGGTTTTAGAACATCTTAAAACAACCGGTCCAACCGAGGATGCGGCAACGGAAATATCCATAACGGCTCTGTTTTTAATATCCGCACAAACACACAAACCGGCTTTGGATATTCCGAAAATTTTTCTCGGTATGGATTTTAAAAAAACGGATTTATGGCTCCATATTGGAACTAAAAAACCTTCTATCAACTCGTCTTTTTTTATCGAGGTCTTTTTCGGGCCCACAAACACGTCTTTTATTTCCAAGACCCTTTTTTTGCCGTAAAGATTTAAAATAACTTTAGCCCTTGAAGCCAAAAGCGCCAGAACCCCGTCCGCGCAGGGGCTTGCGTTGGCGAGATTTCCGCCGAGGGTGGCGATGTTTCTTATTGTAGGGCTTGCGTAATATTTAAGGGATTCATAAAGAGAAGGAACATATTTTTTTATAATCTCGCTATTTTCAAACTCGGATATCTTAACTCCGGCTCCGATGAAAATGTTATTTTTCTCTTTTTTTATCAAAGATAATTCTTTAACATCGGATATGTCTATGAGGCAATCGATATCTAAACTACCGTATTTTAAAGATACGGCTATATCAGTTCCTCCGCATATATATTTTCTTTTTTGAGGAAGTTTTTTAATATTTTTCCACAAATCGGAAAGCGAATAAAATTTTTCGGCTTTTATTATCATTTTTTAGCCTCATCCACAGCTTTAATTATCATATCGTAGCCGGTGCATCTGCATATGTTTCCGCTTAAAGCTTCTTTTATTTCTTCTTCCGTGGCGTTAGGTTTTTCTTCCAAAAAAGCGGCCGCGGTTATTATGAAACCGGGGGTGCAAAAACCGCACTGAACCGCCGCATTCTTTTTAAAACTTTTTTTAAGTTTTTTCCCGTATTTGGGTTTATCTATACCCTCTATCGTAATTATTTCTTTACCGCTAACGGAAAAAGCCATAACAAGGCACGAATTTACGGCTTTGCCGTCCAATAAAACCATACATGCCCCGCACTCACCTTCTCCGCAACCTTCTTTTGTTCCTTTAAGCCCGACCTCTTCTCTTAAAAAATCTATGAGTCTCATATTGGGGTCTATCAAACCTTCAAACTTCTCCCCGTTTATTTTGCATCTCAAAAGATAATTTTTCATTGCGTTTTATACTCCTCCAGTATGTTAAAAAAATCGTCGGTCACAACCACCGTTTTAGACGGATCTTTAAAATATATTTTATATATCTTTTCTTTAGCCGTAGGATACTTGGAGCAGTTTATCATTTTACAGGAAAAATCGGCGCAAACATAAGGGTAATTTGAAACTGACATATCCGAAGCTATTTGAACAAGCTCCGGTACCTTGCACTCTTCCGTGGTTTTTAAATTTTGAGCATTCTTCGAATTAATTTTTTTAAGCGTTTTATTTTGATTTTCATCGGCCCAGTAAATCGGTATTCTATGAGTTAAAACTTTCAAAACTTCAAAATCGCTTATTCTTATTATCCTCCCTCTTATCTCTACCTCCCCCCCGATTCTCGAAACGCTTCCCATAACCGCATAATCGGTTCCGAGTTCTTTTATTATTTGATTTTTATTTTTTTGCTCCATATCTCCCAAAGTTTTTAATCCGAATTTTTTAAATTTAACGCCGGCTATCATCGGATCTACTACTTTTATGCCGTTACTCATTATTCCGTCCATAAGTTTTTCGGCGAATATCACTCCGTCTTTGGTTATTCCCTCGGTGCTTTCGAAATACAAAATCGCGGCTTTATTCGTATAAGAGCTTAAAACGGTCGCGTAATCTTTAGAAACGACGGAAATGTCCTGAGAACAAAGGAAAGTAAAAAAAGAAAAAATAAGATTTAAAAAAATCATATCCTTCCCATCTTTTTTAAAATTTTTTCCGGTATCATAGGAACCGAATCCATCTCGACTCCGCAGGCGTTTTTAACCGCGTTTCTAACAGCCCCTGCGACGGCTATCAAAGGAAGCTCTCCCATGCCTTTGGCTTTATAAGGGCCTTCGGCGTAGTCTTTTTCTACAAACGAAACGTCGTACTCGGGAGTATCGCATGAAGTGGCCACTATATAATCGGTAAACCCCGGGTTTTTCATCACGCCCCTGTCTATAACAAGATTTTCATAAACCGCCCAGCTCATTCCCTGAAGTATTCCGCCGTGGGCCTGGCCTAAAGCCAAAACGGGATTTACCACCTTCCCCACATCGAAAGCGGAATATATCTTTTTAACGTCCAGAAATCCGGTCTCTATATCCACTTCCACATCGGCTATGTTTGCGGAGTAGCTGTATACTATGTAAGCGTCCCCTTTGCCATCTTTTAAATCGTATGTGGTAGGGGGCGATACATACCAACCCTGCTCGCTCATTTTAAGCCTATCCGCCCAGCATTGTTTTACGACTTCGTTAAAAGATATTTTTTTCGCTCCGGATATAAAAAAACCGTCTTTTGCAATCATATCTTTTGAACCCAATATTTTCAAAGCGGTTTTGAAAATTCTTTCTCTCAAAGGCTTTGCGGCTTCTATTATCGCGTTTCCGCTCATAACCGTCGTTCTGGAAGCGACTGTCGGGCCGCTATCCGGAACTTTGGATGTATCCACTTCGTCCAATTTTATGTTATTTATCGGACAATTTAAAGTCTCAGCGGCTATCTGGGTCAGAACGGTCAAAGCACCCTGTCCCATTTCCGTATTGCCGACTGTTATGTTAACCGTAGCGTCTCTGTATATGTTTATATACGCTCCGGCCCTATCTAAATATCTTCCCTTAGCTCCGAGCCCCACTCCGTAATAAGCTATTGAACAACCAAGCCCCCTTCTTTTATTATTTGCCGAAGGCTTTAAATTTTTTCTTTTATCCCAATCCGATTTTTTTCTTACTATCTCTATAAGCTCTTTAAGGCCTATAGAATCTTTTATCTTCTGAGAAGTGGAAGTGAGTTTGTTTTTATCTATTATGTTTTTTAATCTAAAATCTATCGGGTCCATTCCTATTTTTTCGGCGAGATCGTCTATCAAAGACTCCTGTGCGAAGGATATCTGAGGCTGACCGAATCCCCTGAAGGCTCCGCATGGAACTTTATTCGTTTTTACCGCATAGCTTTCCACATAAACGTTATCTATGCTGTAAGGACCGGCCGCATGAACCGTTCCGCGCCATAAAACTATAGGGCTTAAAGTGGAATATGCCCCGGCGTCTAAAATATACTTTACTATGCAACATTTTAATTTTCCATTTTCGTCCGCCCCGTATGTCACTTTTGAATAAGAAGGATGCCTTTTGGACATCGACCTGAAATCTTCTTCTCTGTCGTAACAAATTCTAACCGGAGATTTTGTTATAAAAGAAGCAAGCGCCGCATGAGCTCCCACGAGTGCCGGAACATCCTCTTTTCCGCCGAACCCCCCGCCGGTTACGGTTTGAATAATTTTAACTTTATTTGAACTAAGGCCCGTTATGGCGCAAACCGCGTCAAGCACGTAAAAAGGGCATTGAGTGGAAGAATAGACCGCAAGCGTACCGTCGGTAGCGAAAACGCCGGTCGCAACCTGAGGTTCCAGATAACAATGAACCTGATAATTGGTAGTAAATTCTTTTTCTATCACATACTTGCATTTTTTTATTTCGTTAAAAGCGTCGCCTTTTTTTATAACGTAGCTTGAAAAAATGTTTTCTTTTTTAGTTATCGATTTATGTATATCGTCTATGAAATCCAATTCTTCATATTCTATTTTAACTTTTTTAGATAGTTCGTTCGCTTTGAATCTATTTTTAGCCACAAGTATGGCGACGGCCTGAGAATGAAACTCCGCTATGTCCCAAGCCAAAAATGGGTAATCGTCGTTTACAACCGGCCATTTATTGGAACCGGGGATGTCCTTTGCGGTTATTAGTTTGACGAAATCCGGATCTTTTTGGGCTTCGGAAAAATCTATTTTTTTTATCCTGGCTTTAGGATAAGGGCTTCTTAAGCAGACGCCGTAAAGCATCTTCGCAAAATCCAGATCGTCGCCGTATAAAGCTTTTCCTTCCAATTTTATATCTGCGTCTACTCTTTCTATCCCTTTCCCCACAAAGGAAAGTTTATTTTCTTTTTTTCTGGACATAATATTTTATCTCGTCGCAAAGCTTTCCCACGTCGAAGGGCTTAGAATAATAAGCCGCCGCACCCGACTTTAAAGCGTTGACTCTGTCTATCGGTTCTATGTATTTTGCGGACATCATTATTACCGGTATATCTTTCAATTTATCGGAAGTTTTTATTATTTTCAAAAACTCCATGCCGTTCATATCCTCGAGGCTTACGTCCGATATTATAATGTCGGCTAAATTCTCCGATAGATACGCCACGGCCTGTTTGACCTTTGAAAAAACCAATATCTCGCTTTCGCCTATCTTTTCTTTTATGCTGTCTTTTAAAGTATCCACAAAATTCAAGTCGTCGTCCAGTATCAATATTTTATTGCTCATATCAGTATCCCATATCCAGTCTTTCTATTAAAAGTTGAGGCATATTTATCTCTTTCATAAGCTTTTGAACTTTCTTTACGTCGTAATCTATCCTTATCAATTCAAATACCATTTTTTCATCGTCAAAAAGCCCGAAGGATGCCATGGAGTTGCCGTCTCTGGGCTGACCTACGGAACCCGGGTTTATAAAAAATTTTCCTTTGTCGTTAATCTTTATTCTGGCAAAAGGTTTTATGAAATCCCCCATATTTTTACCGTTTTCGTCTTTGCAAAAACACATCGGGATATGGGTATGGCCGAAAAAAACTATTTCGGATTTTAAATTTTCCAGATTGTCGGAATATTGTATCTCGCTTAAAAGATACTCTTTCAAAGGAGATTTGGGCGAGCCGTGAACTATCAATATTTTGCCTAAATCTATCTTTTCCGGCAAAGCGCAAAACCACTCCACGGTATCTTTGTCTATTCTTTCTTTCGTTATCTCTATGCTTTTTCTGGCGTAATCGTTAAACCATTTTATATCCATCTTTCCGGCCAATACCGCGTCGTGATTTCCCAGAACTATTTTAGCCTTATCCCCTAACTCCCTTACCGCTTTTATGCACTCTATCGGTTGAGGACCGTAGCCTATTATGTCCCCGCAGATAAGATAGCTCGATACCGATTTGGAACCAAGGAAATTCAAAACCTCGCTGAACGCCTCGTAATTTGAATGTATATCCGATATTATGGCGTGTATCATTAAACTTCCGCCTTGGCGGTCATATCCACCGCCCTTTTTAAATCCACCGAGATTATTTTTGACACTCCTAACTCTTCCATGGTAACCCCGTAAATTCTATCTCCGACTTCCATAGTTCTTTTGTTATGAGTTATCACTACGAACTGAGTCGTAGGGGCGAATTCTTTTATAAGCTTCACAAACCTTTCGACATTAGCCTCGTCTAAAGCCGCATCCACTTCGTCCACAACGCAAAAAGGAGAAGGATTTACGCAGAAGAAACTGAAAAGCAAAGCCAAAGCGGCGAGAGATTTTTCTCCGCCTGAAAGCTGCATTATGTTCACCGGCTTTTTACCGGGAGGCCTTGCCACTATTTCCACTCCGGTTTCCAAAAGATTGTCCGGGTCGGTAAGGACGAGTTTCGCTTCCCCGCCTTCAAAAAGCGTGACGTATATTTTCTGAAAATATTCGTTTACTTTGTCGAAAGTGTTTTTAAAGTTTTCTTTGGTGGTTTGGTTTATCTTGACTATCGCCTGTTTCAAATCTTCTTTGGCTTTTTTAAGGTCGTCTATATGAGTTTTTTTATCGTTATATTCTTTTATCAAAGCCTCGTACTCTTCCGGAGCGGTCATATTGACAGCCCCCATATTCTCTATTCTTTTTTTAAGATATTCTATCCTCTCTACGTTTACCTCATACTCGTTGTACTTATCCTTTACATCCTCGTAATTAACCTGATACTCGTCTCTTAATTTGGCGAATATGTCGTCCATTTTAGTGTTTAGAGTATTTATTTTAATCTCTATCGCCTGTCTTTTATCGACCTGCTCTTTTAAAACGTCGTTATTTTCTTTCAAAACCATGTTAAGCCTTGAGATTTCGTTTTTAATTTCTTCTATCTCGCTCGATACCCGGTTTCTTTTTATCTCAAGCTCTCTTCTGTCGTTATTAAGCTCTTCGTATCTTACCTTCAAATTGGAAATTTCGTTTTTAAGCTCGTTTATCCTATTTTCCATCTCCGCTTTTCTTATCTCGTAATTTTCTTTTTCGGATTTTATATAGCTTAATCTTTCCTCCATATCCTTGATTTCAAAATCCAGCCTTTCCGCTTCCTGATTTAAAGAGCTCAAATTATGCTCGAAACTCAAAACCTTCCCTTTCTTATCCATTATTTCTTTTTCAAGAGATATTCTTTCGTTCTTAACGCTTTCAAGTTCGTCTTTTTTAACGGCCGTTTTGCTTCTTATCTCGTTTATCTCCGAGTTATATTTTTCTATCATCGAAACAAGCTCTTTTTCTCGAGCCTCGACCGATTCCAAATTATTTTTAAGATAAGAAATATTTTCGTTTATGATGGAAACCTTTTCCGCAATGTTATTGAGCGAATTGGTAATATTCAATATTTCAAGGCTTTTTTCGTCCTTTTTGGAATCTATTTCGAATAATTTTTTATCGTTTTCGCAAAGCAGATTTTCCTCGTTTTGTTTGGACGCTTGAAGCTCCGATATTTTTCTTTTAATTTCTTCGATTCTGTTTTTAATCTCCTCGGTTTCCTGCCAGTAAGGTTCGTTGGAACTCACTTCTTTAACTCCTCCGACCACCCACAAATCCGTCAAAACCTCGGTCTCGTTGAAGCTTACTCTGGATAGCAAGAAATTCAAAAGATTTGAAAACTTAGAATCGCAGGTTACTTTTGAAGAAAAAGATTGATTTTCAAAATTAACCGGAGGGACGTTTTCAAGTATTATAAATCTTGCCCTTCCTTTGCCTAACGATTTTAAAAAGTCGACGCATTTAAAAGCGGTATCCCTGTCTTTTACCACAACCGCGTCTATGGTCTCTCCCAAAGCGTCTTCTATCAAAACCCTGTCCTCGTTGGAAAATTTGATCAAATTCCTCAAAACACCGAAAACTCCTTCGATATTCGCGTTTAAAACTTCTTTTGTACCTACCCAGTAGGTATCTCTTTCCGCGTCTTTGAGCATCGAGTCGAGCCTCGACTCCAGAGAAACCTTTTCCATAGAAAGCGCCGATATTTCTTTTTCTATGTTTTCTATGTTCGAAAGGTTTTTGTTTCTCGACTCGGAGGTTTGAGCCAATTCTTTTTCAAGCGCTTCTTTTTCGGATGCGGCTTTATTTAAAGAGTTTTTAATCTCATCCGATTTCAAATTTAACTCCGCCGCCTCGGATTCGTTTTTGGAAATATCTCTTTTCAAATTGGATATATCTTCTCTCAAATGCGACAGCTCAGATTCGGTTTTTACTATAAGATTGGACATGCTTATTTCGTTTTGATAAGAAACCGTCGACTCCGATTCGATGCTTTTTATTTTGGCGTCGGTCTCGGCTATTTTTTGAGACAAAACCTCGTAATCCGTTTTCTCTTTTTCATAACCCGATTTCACTTCGCCAATGACGCCTGATATCTCGGCTTTTCTCTTTTTCTTTTCTTCTATGAGCGGAACAAACCTGGATTCGTTTTCAATATTTTTGTTATGGTTGATATTGAGATCGTTTAATTGTTTCGATATCTCTTCTATGAGATTTTCGTCTTTTATTATGTTCCCTTCGGTTCTGACCACGTCCGATTTAACATTCGAAATTTTTTCGGCTATATCCCTATCTTCGTTTATTTTGTCGTTTAAAAGGAGATCCTTATTGGTAAGATCCGCCGCTATCTGAGCGCAGTCGGAATTGATGCTTTCTATCTCTTTCATCACCGGCTCGAGAGCCTGCCTTTCTTTTTCTATATCCTGTTTATACGAGTTTATCAATTTTACGTTGTAAGCGATCTCCGCCTCTTTTAACTCTTCTCTGTATTTCTGCTGAAGCTTAGCTCTTTTCGCCTCAAGCTCCAGTTTCCTTATCTGCTCCTCAATCATCGCCACGGAATTTTCGACTATCGAAAGGTCAACATCCACTTTCTCTAATTTTTTAATGGCCTCGTCTCTTTTGGATTTGTACTTGGATATCCCGGCGACTTCCTCGAAAACCTCTCTTCTTTCAATGGCGTTTGAAAGCAAAACCTCTTCTATCTCCCCCTGGTCTATTATCGCATAACCGTTATATCCGATACCCGTATCCAAAAACATTTCTCTTATATCCTTTAATCTGCATCCCACTCTGTTTATAAAATACTCGGACTCCTCGCTTCTATATATTTTTCTGGTAATTGCGACCTCGTTAAAATCGAAATTAAGTTTTCTTTCGGTATTATCGAAAACGAGAGTAACCTCGGCGAAGTTCATCGGTTGTCTTTTGGTGGTTCCGGCGAATATAACGTCCATCATAGAAGGCATTCTGAGCGACTTTGAAGACATCTCGCCTATGGACCATTTTATCGCGTCGACTATGTTGGATTTACCGCAACCGTTTGGACCGACTATTATATTAACCCCGGGAAACAATTCTATTTTGGTTTTATTCGCAAAAGATTTAAATCCGCATATTTCTATATATTTAAGATACATTATATCTCCTTAGATACATAAAAACTCAGCAAATTAAATTATATAAAAAATTAAGCTTATTATTTACGAAAAATATGCAAAATAATCGTTATTATCAAGCTTAATAAAATGCTTGTGGTAATCGGAAAATAAAAACTAAAACCGCCTTTTTTATAATATATGTCCCCGGGAAGCTTAAAAGACCAGCCGTTTTTTGAAACCAAAAACAAAACCAGGCCGATAATAACCAGAATAAAACCAAAAAGCATTATGATTTTAGCCATCTTTTCGGGCGTTTCCATAATTTTAGATAAATATATTATAAAATTTTATTATGGACGAAAAAAAGATATCTTTTAAAACCAAAGCCTTAATTTCTTTTCTAATTTTGATAGCAATTTCTTCCGCATTGATTTATTTTTCAAAAAACTCGATAAAAAATTTTTTAGAAAAAAAGATTCTGGAAGAAGTATCTAAAAAACTAAACAGAAAAATAACATATTCGGATATAGACTATTCTTTAAACGGAGCGAAAATAAAAGATTTGGCCATATATGAAAAAGACGGCTCAAACATATTCGCAAAAGCGAAAGAGATAGACTTAAAAATGGATTTCAAAAAATTAATAAAAGAAAAAAAAGATTTCGAAATAGAAAGATTATCGGTGGAAAACGCGGAAATAAATCTTATCAAATCGGAGGAATGGAATTTTAAAGACATAACCGACCTTTTCTCAGACACCTCTAAAAACTTATCCGAAACGTACTTTATAAAAGAAACGGTATTTACAAACTCCGATTTGCTAATAAAAAACTCGAAAAGCGAATATCTTTTCAAAAACTCGGATTTCAAAATAACCCACGCGAAAAATTCGGAAACTTTTAATATTTCGTTAAAAACGGATTCATATATAAATTTAGGCTCCGCCAGAATATTTTTCAAGGCTTCGGCCTCGTTTATCTCCGAGATAAAAGACAGAATAAACAAAATAGATCTATCTGAATTCAGCCTTTCGGAAATAACTTACGAAAACCTGAAAGCGGAAAAAATAACATCCAGGTTCTACATAGACTCTTTGTCTAAAGAAATAAAAATCGAGACAAACATAAATTCCGTTTACGGGATAAAGGAGTTGGAATTTTTCAAAAAAGCGAACGAAGCGTATCGAAAAATATACTCTAAAGACATAAATTTAACCGAACCCAAAAACCTGAATCTTAAATTTATCCGTTTGGGAAAGATTATTTCGCTGGATTTGGAATCCGACGATTTTTCCGTATCTTCAAAAATAGATTTGTCAAACCTGACGCATCTTTTCGTTTTTAAATCTTCAAAAGTCTATCTTGAAACAAAATCCGGTTTAAAAAATCCGGTAATAAAATCCAATTTATCCGAAAGCATAAACCGCGAAATAAGAGAAACCGTAATAAGATATGAAGAAACGGTTTTAAAATTTGCAGAAAACTTTGACAAATAACCGGAGGAGAATATGAAAAAAATAATAATAATCGGCTCGGGCCCCGCGGGCTATCCCGCGGCCATAAAATTAAAACAATCGGGCGCGGACGTTAAAATAATAGAATCAAACACCTTCGGCGGAACCTGTTTAAACAGAGGGTGCATACCTTCAAAAGCCATACTGGAAATAGCCCACAGATACCACTCGATAAAAGAGATATCCGATTTTTTCGACCCAGAGCCCCATATAAAACCCAAATGGGAAAAAATCAAAGAACATAAAACGAAAGTCGTGGAGGGAATAAGGACCTCGCTTGAAAAATTTTTCTCGATGAAAAAAATAGAAATAATAAGGGGCAAAGCGAAACTTTCTTCGAATAAAACCGTGGAAGTTGAAAGCGGCGGAGCAAAGAGCTCCTACGAATTCGACAAACTGATAATAGCTACGGGGACAAAACCGTTTTACCCAAAACCATTCGACTCTTACAAAGATTTTTTAACCGACTCGGATAAAATATTCGACATAGAAAACCATCCCAAAAGGCTTACGATAATAGGCGCGGGCGTGATAGGAATAGAAATGGCCTGTTTTTTTAACGCTATAGGAACGGAAGTGGCCGTAATAGACATAATGAGCGAAATACTTCCTTTTGAAGACCAGTCCATTACTAAAGTTTTAAAAAACTCGCTTGAAAAAAGAGGAGTAAAATTTTATTTGGGAGTAAAAACATCGGACATAAAAATAAAAGACGGAGAAAAAACTCTCATACTCGAAAACGGAACCGAAATAAATTCAAACGAGATAATGGTCGCGGCGGGAAGAACGGCGGATTTAAAAGAATTAAACTTAGAGGCGGCCGGAGTAAAATACTCTAAATTCATAGAAGTAAACTCCGCGCTTGAAACATCAAACCCGGATATCTACGCCATAGGCGACGTAAACGGAATATCTTTATTAGCCCACTCGGCTTCCAAACAAGCGGAGATAGTATCCGAAAACATAATGAAAGAAACGAAAGAAGAGTTCGACAAAAACATAGTACCAAACTGCATATACTCTTTTCCGGAAATCGCAAGCATTGGATTAAATCCGAAAACCGCAAAAGAAAAAGGAATAAACACGAAAACAAAAAAATCTTTCTTTCAGGTTTTAGGAAAAGCGGTCGCCACAAAACAAACGGAAGGTTTCATACAAATAATTACGGACGAATCGGATACGGTAATAGGCGCTCAGATAGTCGGGGGGCCTGCGACCGAAATAATACATACGATTGCTCTTTCGGTCAAGTTTAAAATGAAGACGAAAGATTTAAACTCAATAATATACGCTCATCCGACTATGAGCGAGATAATTGCCGAGGCTTTGAACAAATAACCAAACGTTAAATCGATTTGCGTTTAGTTAAACTTTTTGCTAACATATATTACATATGGTTAACAGAAAATATTGGCTTAATCTTATAGACAAACTATGGGAGAAAACAAGCATAATATGGCTTTACGGAGTAAGAAGAGCGGGAAAAACGTTTATCTGCAAAAGCATAAAAGACATAGACTATTATGATTGTGAGCTTCCAAGTGTAAGAAGAATTCTTGAGGACTCGGAGAGTTTTCTTGAAAATACGAATGGAAAATTAATCGCTATAGATGAAATTCACCGACTAAAAAATGCTTCTGAATTTTTAAAAATAGCCGCCGATTATTTCCCAAAAACAAAAATAATAGCAACAGGCTTATCTATTCTGACAGCAAATAAAAAATTTAAAGATTCTCTTACCGGAAGAAAAAAAGACATATTGCTTACCCCTATAAATTATAGTGATTTCTTTGACTTTAAAATAGATAAGATAACAACAAGGCTTATTAAAGGCGGACTTCCGCCTTATATATTAAACCCAAACCCAACCGAAAGAGATTATTATGAGTGGATAGAAAATTATTGGGCTAAGGATATTCAAGAACTTTTTGGAGTTGGAAACAGAACAGCTTTCTTGAAGTTTACAGAACTTTTAATATTTAGAAGCGGAGGGATATTTGAAGCTTCATCATATGCCCCGGAATGTGAAGTAAGCAGGCAGACGATATTTTCTTACCTTAACATACTTGATACAACACTTATTGCGAATACCATAAGACCTTTTAGCTCCAGAAGAAGCAATGAAATAATAAGAGCTCCAAAAGTTTATTTTTTCGACACTGGATTTATTAGATACTTTAAAGGAATTAGCCAATTAAAAGAAGAAGATTTAGGTTTTTTATGGGAACATTTCGTACTAAACGAACTTATTTCTATTTTACAACATCGTAAAATTTATTACTGGAGAGACAAGCGGGGACATGAAGTTGACTTCATTATCAGGAATCATAACGGCAAAAATATAGCTATAGAATGCAAATGGAAAGAAGAACAATTTTCTGCCAATAATTTTACAATATTTTCAAAATACTATCCTGACTTCGAAAATCTTGTAATAACATCAGACACTAAAAAAGAATATTATAAAAAGATTTCAAATGTAAAAATAAAATTTATTAATGCAATGGAGATTGCAAATTATTTAAACAAAAAATAATATTAATTCGACGGGAAATACTCTCTGCCGAATTTATCCAGATACCCCCATTTATCTCCAAGTTTAACCGCAAATAATCCCTCCGAAAAATACGCCTCGTCGTATTTTTTGGAAGAAACGATATTTCCTTCCAAATCCGAAAAAATTATTTTGTTTTCCGATTTTAATTTTATCATCCCCTCGTCGTAATAAAAAACGATATCGTCGTAAATGGTCGGCAGTATTTCCTTTCCTTTTAAATTTATAACGCCTTTCTTTTTTCCTATTTTTACATCGGCAAATTCTTTATGGAAATAACCGATTTCGTCGTACTTAAAGGGAGTTATCTGGTTTCCAACCAAATCGAAAAGAGCTTTTTTATTTTTTAACGAAACGGTAAAAAACTTATCGTAACGGCGCTCTATTTTGTCGTATTTAATCGGGATTATTTCTTTCCCTGTCTTATCTATAACTCCCCATTTTAATCCCTTTTTAACCTCCGCCGCGCCGTCTGAAAAATTATAAACCTCGTCGTAATTGAAACCTATTGCGGTATTTCCTTTATTATCTATATAGCCGCATAAAGAATTACATGCGGCGGCAAGCCCTTCCCAAAAAACTCCGGCGGAAAAATATAGTAAAGGAATAACTTCTTTTCCCTCTTTATTAACGAAACCGAATTTATCTCTAATTTTAACGTAAGCAAGCCCTTCTTTAAAAACTCCCGCCCCGTCCAATCTAAGAGGAATTATAAAATTGCCCGAAGTATCGACAAAGCCGTATTTCCCGTTTAAACCGACCGTAAAAATATTTTCGCCAAAATCCACCGAAGAATATTTTACCGGCACAATTTCTTTGCCTTTAACGTCGAAAACTCCGTATTTATCTTTTAATTGAACCTGTAAAAAATTATCGTCGATAAAAAACACATCGTCGTAAATTAAAGGCACAATTTCTTTACCGTTTAAAGATACCGCGCCTTTTTTGTTTTTGTCTATTAAAATAATCAAATTATCGTAAAAAGATATTTCGTCGTATTTAGTCGGAATTATTTCTCTTCCGTTTTTATCCAAAACTCCGTATTTGCCTCCCATTTTAACATCGACAAGATTATTATTAAAATATCCCACCTCGTCGTATATCGGCTTGATTATTTCTTTCCCTTTTTTATCGACAAATCCCCACTTACCGTTAAGATTAACCTTCGCAACCCCCTTTTCAAACCAATAAACCTGTTCATATTTAGGAGCGACTATAAGATTACCGTTTTTATCTATAAACCCATGCCTTCCTTTTTCTTCCACCGGAGCAAGACCTTCCGAAAAAAATGACACATAATCGTAAAAAATATACTCTACGGCTATGTTCCCGTTTTTATCGAGAAGCGAATAAAAATTACTGTCGCTATTTCCTTTTATTACCGCGATCCCATCGGTATAATCTTTCCCATCGTAAAAAAACCTTACGTACTCATACATTCCCTGTTTAAATCGGGAAATATTCCTCCCGGTTCTATCCACATAAAAGTATTTTTTGTCCAATCTTTGAATTCTCGCTATGCCTTCGGAAAAGGGAAAAGTTCTAAGGTAGTTTCCTTCCAATAAAATCGAACCGTCATAATGGCAAATCCCCATATTACCGCTTACGCAAGGAACGGGCATAAATCTTTTTATCTCATTGTAATACTTATTTTCTTTTTGGCTCCAGCCGTATGCGTCCAAAAATTTAAAAACCCATTCGGTCTTTTTATCCGCGGAAACGGATTTAAGATTTAAAAGCCTTTTTAACTTTCCCCAGTCGGTATCGAGAGCTTTTTCTCTTTCCTGTTTTAATCTCTCGGACTCTTTAACTCTACGCTCGTAATCGAGCCAGTAATCGGCTCTTTCTTTGGCTATATCGGAATATTTGGCGTATTTTTCAGAAAAATCCGCCCATAATTTGGATTTCTCCGACGGGCTCAAACTCATATCCGGATCCATATCCGAAATCTTATCGTATTCCTCTATCAAATCTATATCCGCATCGGTAAAATTAATTTTGGGAACCGGACGGACATCTTCTATTTCTATTCTATAATCCGCCAAAGACGGCTCAAAACTTACGCTTTCAACCACCGCTTCTTTATTTTTATCGTCGGACCAGTCTTTTAATATTTCCGATACGGACGTGGCTATTATGGAGCCGTCCGAAACCTTAACAATTCTCGCGTTTATCTCCGCCAACGAATCGCTTTTATCGTTTATCGTTCCGACAAGTATGCAATCAGCCCCGGCGATTTTACCAAGCTCGGAAATGGTGGTAGAATCTATCGCCCCGGTATATTGAATCTTATATTCTTTAAAAATTTTATCGAGCTTTGCTCTTTCTATAAGCTTGACGTTTTTTTTGCCGAAATAAGTGATAAATCTTTCCTCAAGTATCGCGGGGCCCAAAGATTTTTTATTATTTATATAATCGAATCTCGATATTATCAGATTCGAACACTTTGAAGAAATATTAATAGATAAATCGTCCGCGATTTTGGCCAATTTACCGTTATCTTCCGAGTAAACGACGCCAAAAAACAAAAACAAAATAGAAATTATTTTCATAAAAAGATTATACAAATTATCGTCTTTTCGTTTAATACCCCCAAGCGCCACCCCAAATTTTTTGCGACATTTTAAGCCGATCGGCTCATTTTGTCGCAATTATATTTTATATATGAAAAAGACAAATAAACGGCGCATAAATGCTACGATTTTGACCGATCGGCATTTTTCGGAGAATAGATATTTTTTAAAAAGAAATATGTTATAATTTTTTTGTGGACAGGGACAAAATAGAAATTTTTTTAGAAACTTTAGCCCTAAGAATTCTTATATTATTAGAGGCCGGGATTGATATTTCTTTTAAAAGCGCCAACGCTAAATTAAAAGCTTCATTAAGTTTGCCATACGAACTTAAAGACGCAAGAGAAGAAGTAATCACGGCAAAAATAAGACAACTTTACAAAAATAAGCTTATACAAAAAAATTCAAAAGGCAGATACGTTTTAACATCAAGAGGCAAGAAATATATTGAAAAATACAGGTTTAACAATCTTAAACTTGATATTCAAAAGAAAAAATTTGAAGGGAAATGGAGCATAGTCTTTTTTGATATTCCGGAAACAAAAAGAAAATTAAGAAATCTTTTTAGAAAGCAAATTAAATTGTTGGGATTTTACGAAATACAAAAAAGCGTTTTTGTAATACCCTGCGTATGCGAAAAAGAAATAGATTTCTTAATAGATAGTTACGATTTGAGAAAATATGTAAGATACGGAATACTTACAAAAATAGACAATGAACTCCATTTAAAAAGGATGTTCGGCTTAATATAATTTGCGACATTTTAAGCCGATCGGCGCATTTTGTCGAAAATAGGTTTTATATATGAAGAAAATGGAATAATAATACAAAAAAAGAGACGATTTTGACCGATCGGCGATTTTTGTAGATTAATAAAGATTTTAGGGAAAGATTATAATTAAAACGGGAAAAAAGATTTGAAACAAAAGTTACAGCCTTTTAAAAACAAAAAATTTATAAAATATATGATATGAACATAACCTCAATGAAATACAGGCTATCCCAATTAATACTTTTAATATCGGATTTTATATTTTTAATTTTAATACTAAAATTATCCATTTTTTTAAGGCTTAAAATATTTACCGTCTTTTTTATTCTCCCCCCGATTATGAAATCTTACTACCCGCTTTATTTTATAATAATACCGACTTACATAATAGTTTTCGCATATCAAAAACTCTACTCCAAAACTTTTCCCTACTGGGAAGAGGTAAAAACAATAATCAAATCGGCGGTAATATCTTTAATAATAATACTTTCCGCTTTATTTATATTTAAATTAACTCAAACATATTCGAGAATAGTAATAATAACTCATACGATATTAACAGCAGCGATGTTTCCGATATTAAGAACATACATAAGAAAACTTCTTTATAATTCGGATCTGCTCGTACGAAAAGCGATAATAATAGGAAGCGGAAAGACGGCCGAAGAAACATATAAATCTTTCACTGAAGATACAAACTTATGCTATAAAATAGCGGGGTTCATAGACGATACGGACAAAAAAGAGATATTGGGGCACAAAATACACAAAGGCATAAACAAAATAGAATCGTACATAAAAAACGCTCACATAACGGACGTAATAATAGCCAAAGACGATATAACCTGCTCGGAAACCGAATTAATAAATAAAATACAACACAAAACTTCAAACATAATACTGATTCCCGATATAAGAGGGATAGGAATTTACGGTTCGGAAATAAAATATTTCTTCGGAAAACAATTATTCGGTTTTGAGATAAAAAACAACCTATCAAACCCGCTGACATACCTAACCAAAAGAACAATAGATTACATATTCGGATTAATAATATTCGCACTAATATCGCCTTTGATGATTTTAATATCGTTAATAATTAAATTTTCAACTGAAGGACCTGTTATATATTCTCACAAAAGAATAGGGAAAAAAGGAAAAGAATTTAATTGTTATAAGTTCAGGACAATGTACATAGACGCGGATGAAAAATTAAAAGAGATACTCGCAAAAGACCTGGAAAAGAAAAAAGAATGGGAAACTTATTGGAAGTTAAAAGACGACCCGAGAGTTACCAAAATCGGTAATTTTTTGAGAAAGACATCGTTAGACGAGCTCCCTCAGATATTCAACGTATTGAAAGGCGAGATGTCTTTGATTGGACCCAGACCATACTTACCAAGAGAGTGGGATTATATAAAAAGCGAAAGCAATATAATACACGCTCTACCTCCCGGGATAACCGGGTTATGGCAGGTAAGCGGAAGAAACAACGAAGATTATAACTTTAGAATAACGATGGATTCCTGGTATGTTAAAAACTGGAATCTATGGTTAGACATAGTGATACTATTCAAAACCGTTAAAGCGGTGATAAAACGAGAAGGCGCCTGTTAGATTTTAGAATTAACGAAATTTGTAAATTCGGTTTTAAATCTATCTATTGAAAATCTTTCTGCGTTCCGACGAACTTTTAAAGGATCAAAACTCATTTTT
>ERZ795045.1509-NODE-1509-length-25787-cov-7.496425_pt1 | contig 25787 bp, 20 predicted proteins | sample MGYA00375129_ERZ795045 | MGnify/ENA primary metagenome ERZ795045 (study PRJEB30174, sample SAMN05720166) | activated sludge metagenome | isolation source: anaerobic digester from wastewater treatment plant | place: Japan | collected 2015-05-15 ...
TGTTTTTTGAAAGTTCATCTTCGGTAATTGAATAACTTAAAACGGTAAAAAGTGCAATTGCCAAATTTGCTTCACCATTCTCGTATTCTGAAATGGAACAGTTATGAATTTCTACTGTAGGGTTTTGTCCGTCCAACTTCCTTTTAAACTCTTCTACCATTCCAATACTTTTCTCAACTGCAATTAATTTATAACCTTGTTCTGCTAAGGGTAAGGAAAGTCTTCCTGTTCCAGCTCCAAAGTCAAGAATTCGACCTGTTGGCAAAATTTCGTTTATTACATTCAGGGTTTCGTTTGTCAAGTTGCTGTAAAAACTTCCAAAAGTCTGTTCGTAAACAAAGTCGTAATATGTCCCCCAATTGTCGTGTGGTTGTTTCATTGTTGTCTGTCTTTTAGGGTGAGGCATAACGGCTGGCGGTGCGTGGCGAACTGGAGATTGGAACGGAGTTTCAATCCCCCGAGACGCAGTCTCGAAAAAGCCGATTTGTTTGCTAATCGGCTGGTATCCAGTTTGTCATGCAACGCTTGTTACCGCCTGGTGTTTTCTTTTTTGTTTTCTTTTGTTCATATTTCATAGATTCAATCATTGTCTTAACCCCCTAATTAGCTGGACCAAATATAACAAATTAATTTTAGACAGTAAAGATGAGTAAGAACAAACGAAAATTTGGGTTAGAAGAGAAGCGCCAGGTTCTTCGGGCGGGGAAAAAACATGGAGTAGGTCTAACCTGACGCACAACGCTATATCATCGAGTCAGTCTGCAAATAAAATTTTTTAAAGAGGAAAGATAGGTTGAATAAGCCCTCTGTGGTAAAATTTTCCTCACCACAGAGAAAAGTGAATACATATTAAAGCTCTATTATTTCACCTCTGTGAATTCTCTGTGCCCTCTGTGGTTAGAACATTTCAGGAACTATCTTAACCAATAGCTGTAGCATAACATTAAGCTTGTTAAAATACAAGCAGTTACCCCTTAGTATTGATTTGTGATAAACCAGTTTTTAAAAATCTGTTCAGTAGATAAAGTATTAAACCATTGGCAGGCTTTGTTATTCTGATTTTTCTTCACCCAATCTCAAATATAATCCAAAATTCCAGGCATATGGATTTAATCTAATATTCCAATAGCCTTTTTTAAAATCATTTGAAATATACTGTATTCCAGAAAATCGTAATGAGCAACCAATATGTTTTGTAATCAAATATTCGAAACTTGGAATCAAACTAATTGACAAAAGCTTGTAATTAGTATGTTTGAAATCAAGTAGATACCAGCTGTCATTTGTATCACGACGCGTCATTATTAGCATCCAATCTCCTGGTTTTGGCATATGCTCCGGAACAATGCTTTTCATAAACAAAAGATTTGAATTAATTCCTAATCCAAAATAAATCTTATTACTTATTTCTTTAAAATACTTTATATGAAAACATGGTCCAATTCCTCTTGTTTTTATTGTTGTTTCAAAGTAACTCACACCTTGAATTGTATCAAAAAAAGTGTTTACCGTTACTTGGGCTCTATCTTCCTTTTCATTAACATATACTAATCCTCCACCAATTAAAATATTGTCATTTATCATATAACCATCTGATACAGAAAAATCGAAAGAGGTTTTTTTAGTTACATAATAATGTATAGGAACTCCCAATTCGTTACTTGTCTGGGTATATCCTCCGGAAAAATCAAAAATTACATCTCCTTGAGAGATTTGGGCATTCATCGAAGAAAGCCAAATAAATAGGATGCAAAGTGGTAAAAACCTTTTCATGTTTAATAGTTTTATTTTATAAATGCATTATGATTATTACTACAAATATACCATTGTGAATAAAAATCCAAGCTCATCAGGTCTTTTTTTTGAATGCCTGCCAACATTTTTGCATTTTATGCGTTGCACGGTTCAGGTTGCTTTTGGCTAACCCCTGATTGGCCGGACAAAGTTTAACAAATTAATTTAGGGCTTACCGATAACCTCTCCCCAACTTCCAACCTACCCGCAGCGTGCTTCACCGCCATTATTATGAGGGATTGTCTATTCAAAATCATCGGGACGATACGCTTAACAAAGTGTTTGAAAAGGAGAATGAGAATTTCCCTGCGGTGTTGACCGGGAAGAGCGGATTTGTGGTCAACTTATTTTTTATTAAGTGGATTAGCAGGTAGGGTATTAAACCATAAACCATATACTAACACTCGATAAAAACTATACTAGCAATTGATGCGTTTAAAAAAACTTAGACCACTATTTATACATGATGTTGTTGGCTATTTTAATTCGTATATATAATCTTTTATCAAACTGCACCACTCTATATATCCCGAACCATTTAAATGTAAATGATCACCACAATCATATTTAGGATTTAGTTCCCCTTCAATTTCAAACCTAGAGAATAAATCAATATATGTTAGATTGTTAATAGCACAATAGTCTTTAAGTCTTTTATTCAAAACATAAATACTATCAATCACAGGTTTCTTTGTATTATAAATTGTCAATTTAGTTGGTAATATATTTTGGATATATATTTTAGTTTGCGGACTCTGAACTCTAATCCTCTGAATTATTTTAATATAATTATTCAAAACTGTATCAACGTAGTATCCATGTAGTAAATCATTTATGCCTATCTCAATAAACACTTTTTTGGGGTTACTTTCAATAACTTCATTTAAGCGCCGGAGAATTCCTTTGGTAACATCTCCATTGATTCCTCGGTTTTTAATATTTACATTTTTAAACATCTCATGCCATTCAAAATTTTGAGTGTGAGAATTTCCAAGCATTATTATTTCATTACTATCTTTTGGTAATTTTTTAAACATGTCATTTCTACTACTAAAATATGTAACAGAATCAGGTTGAACATTCTTTGTTTTTTTTAATTCAATGTATTGTCCATATTTCCAAATAATCTTTCTAACTGCATATCCAAAAAACAATACATTAAAAACAATTGAAACTACCAGTAATAATCTAATCATCTTTAAGTTAAGTCTTCGCATTTGTTTGTATTTAAAAGGTTTTTATAATGTCTTAACCCACCTAATTGCTGGACCAAATTTAACAAATTTTATGCAGATATAACCTCTCCCCAACTTCCAACCTACCCGCAGCGTGCTTCACCGCCATTATTATGAGGGATTGTCTATTCAAAATCATCGGGACGATGAAAACGAGGTAGGGAAAGATAATCTTCTGGGATGTTGGGCGGGTGAAAGGGGAACTGTAGCCAAGCTATTTATAAAAGTGTCTTCAAAAACAAGGGGATGAACCAGAAAATGTTCACGAACTTGTTTGCATTTAACTACATGCATGTTGTGTTCCGACACTTTTTTATAAACAAACAAAATCATTAGCTTTGCAAAAAAAAATCTGATGCCAACTGTTATTACGCCCGCTCAGGCCCAACACATTACCGAAATTGTCCGAAAGGTGATGGAAAAAAATCATCTGATGGATAAGGTAATTTATTATGAGTTCAAAAACAACAGGATTAAAGACGAATACGATCGCAGCAATATTGTTGAAGTTAGCTATGAGCTGGTACGATGGTGGCGCATGTTGCTCGAAATCCACAATAATTACCCGGTAACTCGTCCCGTCGATTATTATCAGCTATTGGGTACCTACCTTGTGATTCATGGGATAGATCTTCCCAAAATTCCACAGCTGAGAAACATTGACGCAACATTCATTAAGTCGCAGCTCGAAACGCTTTCGAATATTCGTAAGATAAAATATTCTATCCCCGATTGGCTCGATCAGATGGGTTTTCTGGCCTATGGGTCGGAATGGGAGGATGAGTTGAAGGCATTGAACACACCTGCACCTATCTTTGTACGAACCAATCGACTTAAGATAAAGCCGGCAGAGCTTTCGCAAAAGTTAAAGGCCGAAGGTTTCGACAATCAACCTGTTGAGGGGGCGCCTGACGCTTTGCTCATTAAGACGCGTACCAATATTTTCTCGTCGGCACTTTATAAGGAAGGATATTTCGAGGTGCAGGATGCTGGTTCGCAGTTTATTTCCATGGCACTTGAGGTTAAACCTGGCATGCGAGTAGCGGATATGTGTGCGGGAACAGGTGGTAAAACGCTTCATCTGGCCAGCATGATGCAAAATAAAGGAAAAATTATTGCCTTTGATACCCAAAGTAACAAATTGTCCGAACTGAAAAGTCGTCTGGCGCGGGCGGGAGTCGATATGGTTGAAACGCGCCTGATAGAAAGTACCAAGGACACTAAGCGTTTGCGCGATAGCTTCGACCGTGTATTGATTGATGCTCCCTGTTCGGGTACCGGTTCTATTCGTCGAAATCCGGAAATAAAATGGAAAATGAATACCGAGCGATTGAACAATCTGCTGAAAATTCAGGCAAATGTTCTTAATAGCTATGCCGATCTGGTTGTGAAGGATGGAATTGTGGTATATGCCACCTGTAGTATATTACCCGCTGAAAATCAAGAGCAGGTACAACGTTTTCTCGAAAAAAAGAAAGGGGCATTTGTATTGCTGAAAGAGCAGCAAATTTTGCCTTCTAAGACCGGATTTGACGGTTTTTATATTGCTCAACTCAAGCGCGTGCAGTAATTATGGATTTTTTTTCAACGATTCTATTGAGTATTGGACTTTCGCTCGATACTTTTGCTGTGTCAGTATCCTGCGGTATAAAAGAGAAAAATATTCAATTTCTGGAGGCTACTCGATTAGCCGTTTTTTTTGCTGTATTTCAGGCAACTATGCCCATCCTGGGCTGGCTACTGGGTATTTCAGTCGCTCATATTGTCGTGTCGTTTGATCATTGGTTGGCCTTTGGTTTGCTCGCCATTATAGGCATTAAAATGATTGTAGATACATGGGGACGCGAGAATGACCAGGAGAGTTGTCTCGATATTCACGACATGAAGGTAGTTTTTACCCTATCGTTGGCTACAACCATCGATGCGTTTGTTGTGGGTTTTACTTTTGCCTTTCTGAATACCAGCCTTCCGGTTACTATTGCGATGATAGGCATTACCACTTATATTTTTGCCATGTTAGGCATGTTGTTTGGCAAAACAATGGGACAGCGACTGGGTAGCAAGGTGGAGATGTTGGGTGGAGTCATACTCATAGGTATTGGCCTGAAAATTCTTATTGAACATTTGCAACAATAAGGCTAAAGCTTTGTTTTTAGAAAAAAAAATGCTGTGAAAGCTTTTGTGCTCAGAGAGCCGGGGTCAGCCGAAATGCTACAGTTGACCACATTGCCTCTTCCTGTTGTCAACGACGACGAGGTGTTGGTCGAGATCAAAGCCATTGGCATAAATCCTATAGATGTTAAAACCCGAATGGGTATTGGCCTGTATCCGCGGTTGGTCGGCGATCGGCCTATCATATTAGGTTGGGATATTTCGGGCATTGTTGTCGAAACGGGTGCAGGGGTATCAAAATTTAAAAAGGGCGACGAAGTTTTCGGTATGATTCATTTTCCGGGTCACGGGAAGGCTTATGCAGAGTATGTTGCCTGTAAAGCTGATCATCTGGCCGTCAAACCCTCAAATATTTCCCATGCTGCGGCAGCAGCTTCTTGCTTGGCAGCGTTAACGGCATGGCAGGCGCTTACAAAAATTGCTTCAATTAAAAAAAAACGACCGATTGCTCGTTCATGCAGCTGCCGGAGGCGTTGGGCACTTTGCTATTCAAATTGCCAGATATCTGGGGGCATACATCATTGGAACCTGTTCGGCGGCCAACAAAGATTTTGTGTTGTCGGTCGGTGCACACAAGGTCATCGATTACCAGGCAGTGGCTTTTGAAAAGGAACTTCACGAAATCGATATTGTACTCGATGGCATTGGTGGTAGCTATATCGACCGTTCCCTGATTACCATGAAAAAAGGCGGTGTATACATTTGTCTTCCTTCAAACAATAGTCAGGGGGTTACAGAAAAGGCTAAAGAAGCTGGCGTAAAGGGCTACACCATGCTGGTGCAATCCAGCGGACCCGATATGCAAATGCTGGCTAACATGCTCGAAAACAAATATATAGTCCCTTATGTCTCCAAAACATTTGCTTTTGAGGATATTCCCATGGCGCATCATCACATCGAAACAGGTCGAACGGTCGGGAAAATAGTGATAGTTCTTTGATACTTATTGAGAGATAGGGGTACTTGCTTAATTTACAATCAGCACTTAGAGGGAGTGCTGATAAAACTTCAGCTCCATATTTTCGCCATCAAAAACTGCATAGGATTTGCTATGAATCCATTCGCCTGTATTGATGAGTCGGGTATGATGATTTAAGGCAAAGTCCATGGGGATGTGCCGATGTCCGAATACAAAAAAATCAACATTTTCGCGGGAAAGGTATTTTCGGGCAAAGATAATCTGGTGCTCTTTATCTTCACCCAGAAAGGCTTCTGCAACCCCTTTTGCCAGGCGGCTATGTTTGCTCCAGGTATGACCAATGGCAAATGCCAGATTGGGATGCAGTCGTGAGAATAAAAATTGCAGCACGCGGCTGGTAAAGCAGGCTTTTAAAAATCGATATCCCCAATCGCCAGGGTAAAGTCCGTCGCCATGGCCTATTAAAAATTTCTTATGGTTGATGATAAAAAGTTCATGGTTGCGGTACAGATGCATGTTTATCTCGGCAGGGAGATAATCAAACACCCATACGTCGTGATTGCCAGTAAAATAATGTATTTGAATGCCCCTGTCGGCAAGATCGGCTAATTTGCCAAGAAAACGAACAAATCCTCGCGGGGCAACTTTATGGTATTCGTACCAGAAATCAAAAATATCGCCAAGCAAAAACAAATGTTCGGCATCGTTTGCTATCTCATGCAGCCACTGCACAATTATTTTTTCCCGTATTCGGCTCTGTTCGTAGGGATATAGCCCCAGATGAAAGTCGGAGGCGAAGTAACATTTTTTGCCGGTTGAGAGCTGGATAGAGGTCATTGGGGCAAATTTTTGATAATTTCCTTTTCAAGACGGTCGCCGAAAATATTGACGGCTATGATGCCTTTTTGCGAAAGTAACACCGTGCTGGGTATTTGCTGTACGTTGTATATCCTTACGGTACTTGAATTTAGCCCTGCTTGTTCGATGACCTGTATCCCGGGTAGGTTAAGTTTTTTGACCATATTTTTCCAGTAGCCTTCATCTTCAATCAAAGCTACGCAGTACAGTTCTAAACCTTTGCTATGATATTTCTGGTAGAGGGCTTCAAAGGTATTCATTGCCACCCTGCTATCGGGGTCGATTGGGGTCCAGAAAGCCAGCAGCAGTAATTTTCCAACCGATGCGGTGAGGGAAACCGAGTCGCCCCAATAGTTAGGAAGACGTATTTCAGGAAATGCCTTAATCTCTGCTTTTTCCATCGAAAGCAAGGATTGTTGTTTACGCAGCCGCTGGTATTGTTCCATCAACCTATTTCGTTCGGTGCTTAGCACGCGTACTATATTGGATTGCGGGTAATACTTCGAGAGCGTATCGGCCAATATTTTGACGTATTGCAGGTCGGTGGGTTTATAAAATACATACAGGCTGTCGTTGAGTTGTTGGTAAAGGGCTACAATGGAAGCCGGGGATTGCAGATGTTCGATTAGGAACCCAATGGAAAACTTACGCTGCCTGTCTATTACCTGTTGATATTGTTGCTGAAGCGATTGTAGGTTATTGTCGTTTTTTAAGACGGCAAACGCATATTGTGCCTCGAGTTGATTAAGCTTTTTGCGGGTAGCTTGTAGGGTGTCGCTCAGCATCTTCACTTGCTGACTAAAGGTTGAGCCCGTTACCTCGTAATCAAAGCTATCCTGCTTAAAAGCGATATTCAACTTGACTTTTTCTCCGGGCGATAATAGCAACCATACATACTTGTTCGGGGTGATATACAGCCTGTAAAGCTGTGGTTGCGATAGGCGAAGGCGAAGACTAAAAGCCCCTTTTTTCGACACTTCTACCGAATCGATTATTTTTTCATGGGTTAAATTATATTCAGTCAAGTAAACCTTATTTACTACCAACCCTGTAATATTACCCGTAATTTTGGCTCGATGCGACAAATTGCAGCCAGCCATTAGTAATAGACAGGTAAATACAGCTGTAATACGAAAGACAGTTCTTTTCATTCGCAAATATTTTTTAATTTTTATAGCAGTTGGATGGAACTCGCATGTGATGAGCTTTCTACACATTGACAAGTACGAAACTGATAAATATTCTCATACTCGTTTGTGAATACTGCTATACATGCTCGTTTCATCCAAAAATGTTTTAAATTTTTCAAGAAGGTTGAAAATAAAACTTTTAGCACATCGATAAATATTTATTTTCGTTTGTTTTGATGACCAAAAAAAATGCTTCATACCGATGTTTCTTAATATTTGAATATCTCTTTCAGTTTAAGCTGAAGTTCTTCCTTACTGGGATTTTTAAGCAGAATTTTGCCATCTTTATCGAGCAGCAGGGTAAAAGGCAATTTTTCGATGCCATAAAGGGGTACCACGGGCGAATCCCACATTTTCAGGTCGGTGACATTTCGCCAGGGAAGTCCACTGTTTGTAATGGTTTCGAGCCATGTCTGTCGACTTTTATCGAGCGAAACCTGTAAAACATCGAGCCCAACGTTGTGGTATCGGTAGTATATTCCAATCAGTTCCCGGTTAAATTCGCGTGAAGGCTCACTCCACGATGCCCAAAAATTGAGAATGAGATATTTTCCCCGGTACGACGATAGTGTTACCGGAACGTTGTTAAAATCGTTGAGGGTAAAGTCGGGGGCTTGTGCTCCTATGCCCAATCTTTTCTCGAGTTCTATTTTTCTCAGGTATTCTTCCGATAGGCTACTCATAAGTTGGTGAAGCGACTGAACAGCATCGGCTTCGGGATGGGTAAGCATCATTACCGAATCTACCTCTTTGAATAGGTCGTAATGAAGCGATGGAGAAAGTAAGGCGCGTCGGGGAGTTAGCTGTTGGTATAGTGCCATTACCGTAACCAATGCCCCTCGATGTGCCCGAATGAAATTACGCGTATATTCTATTTGCTCGTTTTCAAATACTTTGAATAATGAGTCAAGATGCGCTTTCGTTTTTAAAATGTTGGGGGTTCCAAGACTATCGCGATAAACCCGATTGAGTGAATCAATCCGTTGTACCGTTCGATTGAGCTTCTCGGTAAGTTCTTTTACCCATTGCGATTCTTCTGAACCTTCAACCTGGTAGGTATTGGCTAAATTACGAATGTCGCCGGTAAGATGTATCCTATCGCCCGGTTTTATGACCAGCGTGATGGGATTGGCATTATTTACATACAGGTTGTAAAAAGCAATTTTATTGTTTTTCCCTTTCAGAGTAAATTTACCGTTATTTGACACTTTTACCGAATCTACCGTGATAACGTCAGCAATGGTGAGTTCCTTGAGGGTTAATAGTTCGCCCGACGCATTGTCAAATTTGCCCGATATCTTAAATTGCTTCTCATCGTTGCAGCTAATCAATAGGACGATGGCAAAAATGCCGATGAGATATTTTCTGTTTTTGCGACTTTCCATAGTCAATTCGATTTTACCAGATGGCAAATATATTTTTTATTTTTTCAATCTGTGTGCCTTTGTATGGATAAAATATTTTGACAAAATGTCCCAAAATAGCGGAACTTTATATGCTGATGAAAAAACTGTGTTTGTGCAGCTTTAATTGTTAACTTTGCACCGGTTTCGATGGCAATACTCGATACATTTAGCATCTTGTACTCAACGATTGCACGAATTATTTAATCAAACAAAACATAAGCAAAAAAATATCCATGAAACAAAAAAACGAACGCCCTTTGCGGGTGAAAAAAAGGGTTGTGAAAGCTGCATCCCGTAAGCAAGAGATAGTAGAAAAAAAGGATTCCGATCTTATCCGGTTAAATAGGCTTATAGCTTCGAGTGGAATATGTTCGCGGCGGGAGGCCGACGATCTTATAAGGGCAGGGCTGATTACGGTTAACGGTAAAATAGTTACCGAGCTTGGTACCAAGGTGCGCCCCGACGATGATGTCCGTTACAATGGGGAGCGTCTGCGTCGAGAAAAACCAGTGTATATCTTACTGAATAAACCCAAAGATTACATAACCACCACCGATGATCCGCATGCCAAAAAAACGGTGATGGATCTTATAGCTGGTGCATGTAAAGAACGTGTTTTCCCGGTAGGTCGACTCGATCGCAATACCACCGGCGTGCTGCTGCTTACCAACGATGGCGAATTGGCTAAGAAACTTACCCATCCCTCGTATCGGCATAAGAAAATTTATCATGTTACGCTGGACAAAAATTTGAAACCCAATGATATGCAAGCCATTGTGGAGGGCATAGAAATCGATGGTAAACCTTTTGCAGCCGACGAAATAAGCTATGTTGATCCCGATGACAAAAAGCAGGTGGGCATTACCATCCACAGTGGGCAAAATCATATTGTCCGTAAAATTTTCGAGACGTTAAATTACAAGGTCATTAAGCTCGACCGTGTGTACTTTTGTGGACTTACCAAAAAGGGCTTACCCCGAGGCAAATGGCGTTTCCTTACACAGCAGGAGATTACCCTATTGAAAATGGGACGTTTTGATTAAGCAATTAATTTTTATTTAAAATATTTGGTAAAAATGGAACTATTTTATTCATTTGTATAAAAAGAAATTAACCACCTTTGAATTTAACAACATGAAAACGCTAGCTACAAACATGAAAAACCTACTTGCTATTGTAAGTCTTATATTTTTTTTAAACTCTGGGAATGCTCAAAAAATTGTTATTTACGATACGACTAACAGCAACATTGCTGATAATGTTGTGCGTGCCGTTTTTATTGATGCTTACGGTGTAAAATGGGTAGGCACCGATAAGGGGCTTTGTCGTTTTAACGATACTACGTGGATACTGTATTCCACTGCTGACAAGATTGGCGATCCCCCGATCCATGATTTTGCCTTGCAGCATACTAAATATTATGGCGACGAATTATGGATAGCCACCAGCAAGGGTGCTTCGGTTGCTGCTTTTGGTATCGATGGGATAACCGCTGCAACCAATTATACCAAAGCATCTTTCCCTATGCTTTCCGATTCCATTATTGCTGTTGCTGTGGATACCCTCGGTACAAGGTATTTTGCTTCAACAGATGGTATCACATGGTTTAAAGGCAACAAATGGGGAATTGTTACGCACGATTCTATACCTGCTTCCATTCCGGCGGAACCCATCCTGACGCTTTATGCGCGCAACGATAGCTTGTTTATTGGAACTCAGGGGTATGGAATGGCACATGGAGGAGTTGGAAGGTTACAGATGAAGGTTGATGGGATAAGCGGTGCTTCCATCATACAAGGTCCTTACTGCGGTAATCTCAATAATGCTGTCCATGCGATTTATATCGATAGCAAAGCTCGTCAGTGGTTTGGAACCGAAGGTGGTCTTTTTGAACATCAGGGGCAGGTGTATAAAGAAGAAGGATGGTTGCGCAATTTCTCGCGTGAACAGGGTTTGTGTGGCGATACTATCTTTGCAATTGCCGAATCGCCCGATCATAAAATCTGGGTGGGTACCAATGGTGGACTTAACGTAATTACCGATGATACACTTTATCGACTTACTACTGCAGGTGGCCTGCCTTCCAATACCATTTCGGACATAGCTTTCGACACACTGGGAAATGCCTGGCTAGCTACAAACAAAGGCCTGGTAAAGGTGCAACCCGATTTTTACACCGACGTGAAAAATGTTTCTTCTCTCACCGCTTCAATGCTTAAAGCTTTTCCCAATCCTACGCAGGGCAAGTTAACGGTACAGTTATCCAGCGAGGTTCGTGCTGCAAGGTTGTCGATCATCGATATGAATGGTCGGATTGTTTGGCAAAAAGATTTGAGCTCTCCTTCGATAACCATCGACCTGTCGCAACAGTTGCAAAAGGGAATCTATTTCCTGCATATTCATTCTAATTCTCATGTTTTGGTTCAAAAAGTTGTGCTCTATTAATGTAGTCGGTAAAATTTTAATTATCAGCACAATAATCATTATGACAAAGCCGCACTTGCATGCTCAGCTCGAAGGATTTAGGATTGGTAATGTGTCGGACAAAGCTTGTTGCGGTTTCGAAGGTAGTGGGGAAGCGATTACTATTACAGGTTCGGGTCGAGGGTTGTTGGCCGAGGTAGACGATTTTTTCTTTGTATGTCAAAAGAGTGCCAAAAATGTTATACTGAGCTGCCAGATGGATTGGTTGGGCAGGGAGGGAAGTATTGTGCCGAGAGGAGGTATCATTTTTAGGGAAAATCTCTCATCTCACGGACGCTATGTAGCCCTGTCGCAGGATGCAACCAACCGATTATTTCTTAGCTTTCGCCAATCGCTGCAGGCACCTGCGGAAGAAATTTTGCTGGATACTTTTGACCATCCAGTATTTTGGATGGAGAAACGAAACGGTAAGGTGCAGGTGAAGGTGGGTTCAATGGGAAAGCCGCTAAAGCTGGTCGGGGAATTTGATTTAGGAATCGACCCATTGTATTACGGACAGTTTGTAGCATCGGGAAGTGACGAACAAATGGCTACTGCCCGATTTTTTAACGTACGAACCTATTTTACTGCACCCGAAAATTTTGTACCCTATCGCGACTATATTGGTTCGCAACTCGAAATCCTTGACATTAGCACAGGAGTGCGTCATGTGATATATCGTACTAAAGATCCCATTGAGGCGCCCAACTGGACGCCCGATGGAAAAGCGCTGATTTTTAATAGTAGGGGGTTGCTTTTCAGGTTTGAACTGGGGCAAACCACACCCCAACCTATTCCAACCGATTTTGCTACTTCCAACAACAACGACCATGGTATCTCGCCCGATGGACAATGGCTGGCTATCAGTCACCACGATGCCCAACTTCCAGCGGGAGCTAACTCGGTTATTTATATAGTACCTATTGCTGGAGGTATTCCGCGTAGAATTACAACGTTGGCACCCTCGTACTGGCATGGTTGGTCACCCGATGGAAAATGGCTGGTTTATACGGCTAAACGTAATAATAGATGGAACATATACAAAATACCCGTGAATGGGGGTGATGAAATTCAGCTGACCGATAATGAGTCGCTCAACGATGGACCTGAGTTTTCGCCCGATGGTAAGTTTATCTGGTTCAACTCAAACCGTACCGGAAGGATGCAGATATGGCGCATGAAGCCCGATGGTTCTGAGCAAACACAGATGACCCATGATGAGTTCAATAATTGGTTTCCACATCCTTCGCCCGATGGAAAGTGGGTGATATTTTTATCATATTTGCCCGATGTTAATCCATGGGACCATCCATACTATCGCGAAGTAATGCTTCAAATAATGCGTCCTGATGGAAGCGATAAGCGCATAATTGCTTATCTTTACGGTGGGCAGGGTACCATTAACGTTCCTTCCTGGTCACCCGACGGACAACGGGTGGCTTTTGTAAGTCATACGGATATTAGCGAGTAACGAGAATAATAACCTTTTAAACTACTGATTATGCACAAGATTAATCGAATAAACCTGGAAGGGCACGAAATGCCTACCCATTGGTACAATATTTTGGCTGATATGCCCAACAAACCCCTTCCGCCTTTACATCCGGTAACACTTCAGCCGGTTGGTCCCGAGGATCTTGCACCGTTGTTTCCGATGGAGCTTATCAAACAGGAAGTTTCCACTGAGCGCTGGATTGAAATCCCTGAGGAAGTATACGACATTTATCGTATTTGGCGTCCAACTCCCTTGTATCGAGCCTATAATCTGGAAAAACAGCTCGATACACCCGCCAAAATATACTATAAGTACGAAGGGGTAAGCCCTGCAGGTTCGCACAAACCTAATACGGCTGTTGCCCAGGCATACTATAACTGGAAGGAAGGAATAAAACGCATCACCACTGAAACCGGTGCGGGTCAATGGGGGAGTGCATTATCCTTTGCTACCCAATTATTCGGTATCCAGTTGCAGGTATTCATGGTAAAAGTCAGCTATCAACAAAAGCCCTATCGTAAATTCATGATGAATACCTGGGGAGCTGAAGTGATCCCATCGCCCAGCAATTTAACCGAATCGGGACGAAAGATCCTGGAAGCAGATCCCAACTCACCGGGGAGCCTTGGTATTGCTATCTCCGAAGCGGTTGAGGTGGCTATGCAAAATGCCGATACGCATTATTCCCTGGGTAGTGTGCTCAATCATGTGTTACTACATCAGACTATCATTGGTCTCGAAGCGTTGAAGCAGCTGGAAAAAGCTGGCGACTATCCCGATGTGGTTATTGGTTGTTTTGGGGGTGGTTCTAATTTTGGAGGTATTGCTTTCCCTTTCTTGCATTTGAACTTTGTGGAAAACAAACATACTCAAGTTATTGCTGTGGAGCCTGCTTCCTGTCCTAAACTTACCCGTGGAACTTTTCAATACGATTTCGGCGATGTAGCAGGTTTCACTCCTCTTATTCCGATGTATACGCTGGGACACGATTTTACCCCTGCGGCAATTCATGCCGGTGGGTTACGTTATCACGGCGCTGGAGCTATTGTCAGTCAGTTGCTTAAGGATAAACTCATCGAAGCTCGTGCAGTGGGTCAGCTCGAAACGTTTGAGGCTGGAAGTCTTTTTGCCCGTGTCGAAGGTATTATTCCTGCTCCTGAGTCCAACCATGCTATTGCTGTAGCTATTCAGGAGGCCAAAAAAGCTAAAGAAGAAGGCAAAAGCAAAACTATCCTCTTCAACCTTTCTGGTCACGGATTCTTCGATTTAGGAGCTTACGACCAATATTTCTCAGGTAAATTGGAGGATTACAGCATTTCCGATCAGGAAATTGCCAAGACGGTGGGGAAATTAAAAAAGATTATACAGGATTAATTAATCAAAAAATCTCGGAGCCGCTGCGTAGCGGCTCTGTTTTATTATCCATATCAAGTTGTATTGGTGCCTAAAATATTAGCAACAAATAGGTTATGCACGAGTTATCCCTGGCGCAGTCCATTCTCTCAATTGTTCAACAGGCAATACCTCCTCAACAGCACGAACGTGTAAGAACGATTTACCTTCAAATTGGTACCCTAAGCGGCATTGAAATAGATGCGCTTACTTTTTCCTTCGATATTATAAAGGAAAGCTCGCCTTTTGCTCTGGCATCTCTTGATATTGAAATAATTGAAGCTCAGGGAAAATGTAATGGATGCGGTACCCTTTTTACTTACGAAACTTATGGCACTCCATGCCCACGATGTGGTAGCTTTTCAATAGAGATAATTCGTGGTAAGGAAATGCGGGTGAGCGGGATCGACGTGGATTAGCCAACTACTTTCATTATTGCTGCCCATGTCATAATGATTTTGTCCATTACGCCCAAAAAGAATCCATTTCAAAACAAAGGTAGAACACGGATAACCTGAAGATAAAATTTAAACTCACCACAGAGAACGCGGAGAAGCACGGAGGCAAGTAGATAAATATTAAAGCACTATTATTGAAACTCTGCGCTTCTCTGTGGCCTCTGTGGTTAAAAAATTTATCTCACCACAGAGAACACGGAGGGGCACGGAGAAAAGTATATAAGTTTATAAAGAATAATTAAAAACCTCTGTGCTACTCTGTGGCCTCTGTGGTTAAAAAAATTATCTCACCCCAGAGAATGCGGATAAAAACAGTGTTTATCCGTCCATTCCGTATTGTCTGTGTGCCGTTAACAAATAGAACACGGATGGTATGGATAGTTACAGTACCTTATTTTTGGGAAGGTTCTGAGGGGATGGTAAAATAAAATGTTGTACCTTCATTTTCTTTACTTTCTACCCATATTCTACCACCATGCTTTTCAACAAATTCCTTACACAGTACCAGTCCGAGTCCTGTTCCCGATTCGTTTGCTGTTCCCTTAGTCGAGTAGGTTACATCAATGCGAAAGAGATCAGGGATAACATGCGGTGGGATACCAATTCCTGTATCAGCAACACTTATCTGTACCATGTTGTTTTCAAGCGTAATGGCCGACAATTTTACTTTTCCGCCTTCTTTCGTAAACTTTATGGCATTTGAAACAAGGTTTCGCAGAATAGTAAGCAGCATACTTTCATCAGCCCAAACTACCATCTGAGCAGGTATATCATGCAAAATCTCGATATTTTTCCGTTCCGCATCGCCGGCCAGTAAGTCAATGGTCTCCTCAACCGGTTGAATCAGTTGAAGTTTTACAGGTGAAAAAGCAATAGTTCCTGTCTGGGCTCGCGACCATTGCAATAGGTTTTCCAGGAGATTATACCCGCTCTTTGCCGAAAGGGATATTATCTCTGCATAACGTTTGATTTTATCGGGTGGGAGGGTGTCGTAGTTGCGAAGCATAATGTCCGAGAGGCCAATCAGCACGTTAAAAGGATTGCGCAGATCGTGGGCAATGATAGAGAAAAATTTATCTTTTGCGGCATTGGTCGATTTCAGCTGTTCGTTCGATTGTTCAAGTTGGGCCGTTTGTTCCATGATGATTTTTTGTTTCTCCATCAGGAGCTTGTTGGTTTCGACCAGTGCCTCACTATACTTTCTAAGTTCTTCTGCTTGCTCTTCGAGTCTTACTTGTTGTTCCTGGAGGAGGTTATTTTTTTCAAGTAATTCCTGGGTTTTTTGTATAACTAATGCATTGAGTTCTTCCTGTCGCAGTTTAGCCAGTACGGTTTTGCGGTAAAAATATGCCCACAATATGCCTATGGCCAACAAGGTGGCAACGAGTTTTATCCACCAGCGTTTCCACCAGGGCGTGGCAATGGTAATTTTGATACTGGTGGGTTCTATACTCCAGATGCCATCGTTGTTCGATGCCTTAACCTTAAACACATACTCACCGGGGGGCAGATTCGAATAGATAGCTTCTCGCCGATCGGCTGAGGTATACTGCCAATCCCGATCAAACCCCTCCAGGATATACGCATAACTATTTTTTGCAGGATTGGTAAAATCCAGGGCAGTGAATGCAAAGGAAAAATAGTTAAAGTTGTACGGTAAATATATTTCTTTGGACTCCTCGATGTCCTGTTGCAGGATGATCTTCCCGTTTCGTTTTTCTCCCACTTTAATAGGTTGACCGAAAACCTTAAATTCTGTGATTACCACCCTTGGAGGATGAGCATTTATAGGAACTTCGTCGGGGTTAAATAGGTTTAATCCATTGGTTCCTCCTGCGGCTATTTTACCATCCTTCAGCAAAAGTAGAGCACGAGAAAAAATATTTCCCTGTAAGCCATCTCCCTCCTCATATCGGTAAAATTGCCGAGATTTCGGATAAAACTGCCACAAACCATTGGTGGTACCCATCCATAGTCTCCCGCGTTGGTCAAAAATCATGGACCGAATACTTTTGTTGGTTAATTCGGGATGGGTAATACTGCTACCAAAACGCATCGTGCTAATATCCAGCTTGAAGAGCAGCCCCTGGTTGGTGCCAAACCACATGTTTCCCTCAGGGTCTTCGGCCATGGCATAAATGTCGTTCGAAGGTGGGGTACTGGCTTTTCCTTCGATATGTTGGTAAATATCGAAAATCACTTGATTTTTTTGTTTGGAAAGGTCATACTTGTTGAGGTCGAGTTTCACGATTCCCTCCGAGGTGGTTATCCAGAGCCAGTTACGTGAATCAATAAGCATTTGGGTAGGATAGGCTATCAGATAGTTGTGAGGCACCATCGGGTCACTGTCGAAATGAATGAATTGACGTGTTTTGGGGTTATAATATTCCAAAATACCCCCGATGGTTACACACCAGATATTGTGCTGGCGGTCGGTAGTTATGGTCCATATGTTATTTTCCCGTATGGTGTTTGAGTCCTTCGGATTGTAAATAAATTTTTCAATCCGGCCAGAAGCTGGATGGTAGCACATCATACCTCCGCCATAGGTGGCCATCCAGATGTTACCCGCTGAATCCTCCGTCATGTCTATGATGGCATTTGCAGTCAAGCCGTATGGTTTGGAATTCTGCGTGATATAGGAAAACTTACCAGTTTTGCGGTCATAAATATTTATTCCTCCCCCGTCGGTACCAATCCATAGCTTTCCATTTTTGTCCTCCAGCAACGATAAGATAGATTTGTGATTGAGCCCTTCGCTACTTAATCCTTTTTGCGCCTTAAATAAATGAAAAGCAGTACGATATGGGTTGAGCTTACAGAGTTGACCGTTAAAAGTTGCTAACCAGATATTGTTGGAACGATCGGGGAAGATTCGATATACCGCATCACTCGAAATACTGAAAGGATTATCTGATCGATAGTTGTATGTTACAATTTCTCCTTTATTCTCATCCAGCAATGCAAGTCCCCCTCCATCGGTGCCTACCCAAAGAATACCCGAAGGATCACGCCAGATATGTCGTACAATATCAAAGGAGAGGTGACGGTTAGATTTTGTACTGTATTTTTTTATTTCCTGGGTATGCTTGTTCCATGAAAAAATTCCCGACCCCCGCGTGGTAAACCAAAAATTGTGGGTTATCGTATCTTCCAGCCAAAGCTCAATGAATTCGGCTTTGTTGGCAATTTCAGCAGGGAAAGTGTAATGGCTGAAAATCCGGTTTTTTTCATCCCATCGATGCAGGACCTTATCGCTCGTAACAACCCATATAGTACCTTCCCTATCTTCAAAAATCGACTGGACGAAATTGTCAGTAAGGCTGCCATTGTCGTTTTTTTTAGAAAAACGATAAAATTTTGGGGATTGTTCCGGTATTTTTCGAATCTTGTCGAGCTCTGCATAGCATAAACCATCCCAGTAGGTTCCCAACCACAGGCGTTGTTTAGAGTCGATGAGCATGCAACTGAGTGCATTACCCACAATAGTAGTGGTATCCAGAGGATTATTTCTGAATTGATAAAAACGGTCGAGCCAGCGATCGTAGCAGTTTAAACCGTTATTACAAGCAATCCATAAACGAGCTTTGTTATCCTCGGCAATGGCAAGTACTCCCTGACCAGACAGGGAAGATGAATCATAAGGAATAGCAGGGTAATGCTTAAAACCATAACCATCGTAACGAAACAAACCTCCCCAGGTACCCACCCATATAAAATCACGAGAGTCCTGAAATATAGCAATGGCCGAGGGATCAGTCATACCGCGTACCGACTCAAATAGCATTCCTTCTGTGATTTGAGCATTAACCTGAAGGGAAAATGATATTAAAATTCCACATACCAGGCACTTACTATATGACAGGAGTCGTACTCCCATAAGGATGTTATTAATCAGTTGCTATCGTACATCGGCATCGTTTAGCGATAACGGATATGCATTGTTGCATCAAAAATAATGTATTCTCGATTTTAAAATATAATAATTTGCTAATTTTGTTGCACAACCTTAAAATAAAGACATTATGAATCAATCAAAACCTGTTGCTGCAGAAACGTTAAAACTCATAAAAAAGTTTCAGGAAAATGAAATTACGGAATATCACATTTACAATAGGTTAGCGGCCATTGAAAAGAATGCTGAGAATAAAGCAATTCTTGAGAAAATTGCCAGAGAGGAGAAGGCGCACTATGAGTTCTGGAAACGTTATACGGGCGAAGAAATTGCCCCTGTTAGTTCCAGGGTGTGGTGGTACTTCTGGATTGTGCGTTTGTTTGGACTAACTTTCGGCATTAAGCTCATGGAAAAAGGGGAAACAAAGGCACAGGATAATTACAGCAAGGTATTGTCCGAAGTTCCCGAAGTACAAACGCTGATAGATGAGGAAAATGAACACGAGAACAGGCTTATTAATCTGATTCAGGAAGAAAAACTCAATTACATTGGTTCAATCGTTTTAGGTTTGAATGATGCGCTGGTTGAACTTACCGGTGCACTGGCAGGTCTTTCTTTTGCTTTGCAAGATACCAGGGTAATTGCTTTTGCTGGTTTTATCACGGGTATAGCTGCTGCCCTGTCGATGGCCGCTGCAGAATTCCTATCACAACGTCACGAGGGAGCAGAAGCTCCTATCCGTTCAGCATTGTATACAGGGAGTACCTATATGATTACAGTAATTTTATTAATTCTCCCTTATCTCCTTTTCAGCCACTATTTGGTTTGTTTAGTAAGTACTATTATCATTGCGCTGCTAATTATTCTTATTTTTAATTATTATATTTCAGTTGCTAAAGATTTACCATTCCGTAAGCGATTTGCCGAGATGGCCATCATCAGTCTTTCGGTTTCGCTCATTACTTTTGCATTTAGCGTATTGGTAAAGACATATTTTAATATTGAAATCTAACGATTTTGCATTTTGGACACCTCATGTTGCAGAACACGCAGGTAGGAATATTTTCAGCAAAACGAATAGCTTTACTATTAAAAGTTTTCGCATCTTCTGTTTGCGAAAACTTTTTTTCTTACAGATAATATGAGTCGACAGCAAAAATTTTGTAACAATGATTATCTTTGCTAAATTTTAATGCCAAAACCAATAAAGGATGAAGTTTAGTGCTCGTACCATTGCTACATTTCTCAATGGGGAAATAGTAGGAAATCCCGATGTAGAAGTATCGGATATTTCGAAAATTGAAGAGGGTAAACCCGGTACTCTGACCTTTCTGGCCAATCCAAAGTACACCAAATATATTTACGAAACACAGGCTTCGATAGTACTGGTAAACAAGAGTTTCGTTCCTGAAAAGGAAGTTTCTGCTACGCTTATCAAGGTGGAAGACGCCTATCAGGCGCTGGCAATGTTGCTGGAAATGTACCAGCAGGCTAAGCCCGAAAAAAAGGGTATTGAAAACATGTCGTACATTAGCCCCAAGGCTACTATTGGCGAAAATGTTTATGTGGGAGCTTTTGCTTATATTGCCGATGGGGCCAAAATAGGAAACGGCGTAAAAATTTATCCTCATGTGTATGTGGGGGATAATGTTTCCATAGGTGATAATACCATTCTATATCCTGGGGTAAAAGTTTATGCCGATTGCCGAATAGGTAAGGAGTGTGTAATTCATGCGGGAGCTGTCATTGGTGCCGATGGATTTGGTTTTGCGCCCAGCAGTGAAAATAATTACAAAAAGATCCCCCAGGTAGGTATTGTTATTCTGGAAGATTACGTCGAAATTGGTGCAAATACCTGTATCGATAGGGCAACTATGGGTTCAACCATAGTGCGCAAGGGGGTAAGACTTGATAACCTCATCCAAATTGCCCATAATGTTGAGGTAGGGGAAAATACCGTAATGGCTGCTCAAACAGGTATTGCCGGTTCGACCAAAATCGGTAGTAATTGTATGTTTGGAGGTCAGGTTGGTGTAGCCGGTCATATCAGCGTGGCTAATGGGGTGAAGTTGGGCGCTCAGTGTGGAGTCAACTCTTCAATAACCCAGGAAAATGCAACCCTGATAGGTTCACCTGCTATGGACTATAAAGAGTTTATGAAAAGCTTTGTGCTTTTCCGTAATTTCACCAAGTTACACCAGCAGATTGGTGTGATGGAAAAGGAAATTAAAGAGCTAAAAGAAAAAATCAAATAATGATTTTTCATCATCATATCAATGATAAGTTGGGGAATTATTATACTGTCTGTGATACATTTTTAATGAAACGAGCTTGAAAATAATTCATACTCGTACTTGCCGTTGGGTTAACAAGTTAAAACATGCGAATTCCACCGACTGCTAAATAAAATTTTAAAATTATTTTCGGAAGAAATTTATAAATGACTGAGAAATGAAAAAACAAAGTGTTGAAAAACAAAGGACAGTTGCCAGAGATATTACCCTGTCGGGAAAAGGTCTTCACACAGGTTTGTTTGTAAATATGATAATAAAACCTGCTGAGGCCAATCATGGTATCCGTTTTATGCGTGTCGATTTGGAAGAAAATCCTATTGTGCATGCAATAGTGGACAATGTAATAGATACCTCGAGGGGTACAACATTAGATGAAAATGGGGTAAGGGTGGCCACCATCGAACATTTGTTGGCTGCCCTGACAGGCCATGGGATCGACAATGTACTTATCGAACTTGATGGTCCAGAAATTCCGATTTTCGACGGTAGCTCTAAAGTGATTTATGAGGCTATTGCCGAGGCAGGGGTGAAGGAACTCGATGCTGAAAAAAAATATTTTGAGCTGAAAGAGCGCGTCGAATTTGTCGATGTGGACAAAGGAATAGAGATTGTAGCTTTCCCCGATGACCACCTGAGTCTGACTGTACAAATTGATTATAACTCAAAAGTACTGGGCAATCAATACGCTTCGCTCAATTCTATTGCAGATTTTGGGAAAGAAATAGCCCCCTGTCGTACTTTTGTTTTTCTTCACGAGTTGGAACTTCTCCTAAAACACAATCTTATCAAGGGTGGGGATGTCGACAATGCCATTGTCATCGTCGATCGACAGGTTTCGCAGGAAGAACTGGATAGGTTAGCTGAACTTTTCAACAAGCCTAGAGTACAGGTACAACCCGAGGGCGTTTTGAATAATATCGAACTTCGTTTCCGAAACGAACCTGCACGTCATAAGTTACTTGATTTGATTGGCGACCTTACGCTTGTGGGGATGCCCATCAAAGCTCGTATTATTGCATCACGTCCCGGACATCATGCTAATACTGAGTTTGCTAAGTTACTCAGAAAGATTATCAAGAAAGAAAGCATGAAGCCCGCAGTGCCTGAATACGATCCCAACGTTCCTCCGATACTCGATATCAATCAGATTATGAAAGTGTTGCCTCATCGGCCACCTTTCTTGCTGGTCGATAAAATCATTTCTCGTACCGAGAATATGATTGCTGGTGTGAAAAATGTTACGATGAATGAGCCCTTCTTTGTCGGACATTTTCCAGGCGAGCCAGTGATGCCAGGGGTCCTTATCATCGAGGCAATGGCTCAGTGCGGAGGCTTATTGGCTCTCAATACGGTAACCGATCCCGAAAACTACCTTACCTACTTCCTGAAAATTGATAAGGTGAAATTCAAAAAGAAAGTTGTACCCGGTGATACCCTCATTTTTAAATTGCAGTTGATAGAGCCTATCCGCAGAGGTATCGTTACCATGTGGGGACAGGCCTTTGTGGGTGAAACCCTGGTTACCGAAGCCGAACTATGTGCTCAGATTGTGAAAGTTAAGTGAAATTGTTTTTATAAATAAATGCTATGAATATACATCCCTTAAGTAATGTTCATCCAGAAGCTCAGATTGGTCAGAATGTAACAATTGAACCCTTTGTAACCATTGAAAAGGATGTGGTAATTGGCGATGGAACATATATAGCGGCTGGTGCAGTAATTCGTAATGGTTCCCGCATCGGGAAAAATTGTAAGATTGATGCATGTGCTTCCATTGCAGGATTGCCACAGGATTTAAAATATAAAGGCGAATATACTACTGTCGAAATTGGTGACAATACGGTGATTCGCGAGTATGTTACCATCAACAAGGGTACAGCGGCCAAACAAAAAACCGTTGTGGGTAGCAATTGTCTCATCATGTCGTATGTGCATATTGCCCACGACTGTCAGATTGGTAATAATGTAATCCTTGCGGGTTATACAGGTTTGGCCGGTGAGGTAGTCATCGACGACTGGGTAATCACGGGCGGATCGACCATGGTGCACCAATTTGTTCATATTGGTTGCCATGCCTTTATCAGTGGTGGTTCGCTGGTACGTAAAGATGTGCCTCCATACGTAAAAGCTGCTCGTGAGCCTCTTTCCTATGTAGGACTCAACAGTGTAGGTCTTCGTCGCCGTGGGTTTTCCAACGAAACCATCAATACGATTCAGGAAATCTATCGTTATATCTTCCAGAAAGATATGAATATTTCGCAGGCGCTCGAATATATTGAAACGAATATTGCTCCTATCCCCGAACGTGACGAGATTGTTAGCTTTATTCGTGGCTCAAAGCGAGGCATCATGAAAGGATACGACTCAGCAACCGGTGATGAATAGGCTTTTTTCTGATTTTTTATTATGACACTCATTAAATCAATTTCGGGCATACGTGGTACCATAGGGGGGTACCCGGGCGATAACCTAACGCCGATCGACGTAGTAAAATTTACCGCAGCATACGGAACATTTATCAAGCAGAAGGTTGGGAACCGCCGATGCAAAGTGGTGGTGGGACGCGATGCCCGTATCTCGGGGGCTATGGTCGAACAGTTGGTTTGTGCTACCCTCGTCGGTTTGGGAATTGATGTGGTAAATGCGGGTATGGCTACAACTCCTACTGTCGAAGTGGCAGTGGTCGAAGTTGGCGCTGATGGTGGAATTATTCTTACAGCCAGCCATAACCCCAAACAATGGAATGCCCTGAAACTCCTCAATGCAGCTGGCGAATTTATCAGTGCTGCCGAGGGGCAAATCATCCTGGATATTGCAACCCGTGAATCGTTTGTTTTTGCCAGCGTAGATGAATTGGGACAAATGACAACCACAAGCTTCGACGAAGTGCATATTCAGAAAATTCTGGCATTACCACTGGTCAATACCGAAGCCATCCGTGCAGCTGAACTCACAGTGGCTATCGATGCCGTAAATTCGGTGGGAGGCATTGTTGTCCCCGCACTCCTGAAAGCTTTAGGGGTTAAAAACATTTTGCCGCTTTACTGTACCCCCGATGGACATTTTCCGCATAATCCCGAACCCCTTCCCGAACATCTTACCGATATCTCCCGTCTGGTGGTGGAAAAAAAAGCGCACCTCGGTTTTGTGGTCGATCCCGATGTGGACAGGCTGGCTATAGTTTGTGAGGATGGAAGCATGTTTGGCGAAGAATATACGCTGGTTGCAGTGGCCGACTACGTTTTGCGTAAGACTCCAGGCAATACCGTCTCAAACCTTTCGTCCAGCAGAGCCTTAAAAGATGTAACCGAAAAGTATGGATATCAGTATTTTGCTTCTGCTGTGGGTGAGGTGAATGTGGTAGAAAAGATGAAACAGGTAAATGCTATCATAGGAGGCGAAGGAAATGGCGGGGTGATATATCCAGCCCTTCACTACGGGCGCGATGCGCTGGTAGGTATTGCGCTGTTTCTGAGTCATCTTGCCGAATCTAAAATGTCGTGCTCGGAGCTTCGAAAAAAATACCCCAACTATGTGATTTCGAAGAACAAGATTGAACTTACCCCAGGCATTGACCTCGACCGTATTTTAGCAGCAGTGAAAGACGAGTATAAGCAGTACCCACAGAATGATAGCGATGGGTTACGTATCGACTTTGAAAATGAGTGGGTGCATCTACGACGTTCCAATACCGAACCCATCATCCGCGTATATGCCGAAAGCGCAAATGCCGAATCGGCCGCAAAACTTGCCAACAAAGTTATTGATAAGGTCAAAGCATTGGCAGGATTAAATTAGCAACCATCTACTACAGGTTAATAACAAGATACCTTGCTTTTGACTTCTACTGCATACTACCTGGTGGGCTCATTGCTCATCAGGTAAGCCTTTTATTGATGGCATTGTAATTCATATTCGCCTCACTTATCAACACCTCACCCCGGCCTATCGGCCACCCCTCTCCTTGAAAAGGAGAGGGGCCGGGGGTGAGGTGGCCATCCCATTGCTACCATAAGAGCCACCCCTACGGGGTTGGAAGGGCAAAAAAAATTAAGGGACGCACCCGTTAGTGTTTTGTTAAAAATAAAATCTGACCCTACCTTACCAGGCACCCCTCATTTACATCCTCACCCCGGCCTATCGGCCACCCCTCTCCTTTGTAAGGAGAGGGGACGGGGGTGAGGATTGAAAGGGTGAAGGAAAGGGGCGAGGTTTA
>ERZ795045.1512-NODE-1512-length-25738-cov-68.924035_pt1 | contig 25738 bp, 23 predicted proteins | sample MGYA00375129_ERZ795045 | MGnify/ENA primary metagenome ERZ795045 (study PRJEB30174, sample SAMN05720166) | activated sludge metagenome | isolation source: anaerobic digester from wastewater treatment plant | place: Japan | collected 2015-05-15 ...
AGTAAAGCAGTAGAGAAATAAAAATCAAGACCAGAATAAAAATTAGACTGAACCACAGTCCTCTTTCCTGCCTGATGTTCATTTAAACCTCCTCCTGAAAGGCTAAAGATTTATCAGCTTTTTTGACCTTGAAATGCCTGGTCCCATTTTTTTCAGGCCACTCTCCTTTTTAGCTGACAGGCCGCCAGTCATAGCCTTGGTTTTTAGGGAAATATTTAACTCAGGACATCTTCAGTCTAATTAACTGCCCCAGTCAAAGTCAAGGAATATCGCTGGCCTTTTGCCTTCCAGCTCGGGAACCGGATGTTTACCGCCTTGAGAAAAGCAAAACTAATTAAAAAGACTGTTTTTTCTCTATATTTATTTTTCTATCAATCTTTCTTTCAAGCCTTATTCAAGCGCCGCTTGAGGGCTCTGGTTAAAGCCGGAACGACAGTAAATAAATCACCGACAATCCCATAATCAGCAATCTGGAAAATAGGAGCTTCGGGGTCCTTGTTGATGGCGACGATAACCTTGCTGGTCCTCATCCCAGCCTGATGCTGAATAGCACCGCTGATACCGCAGGCGATATAAAGATCCGGTCTGACCGTTCGTCCTGTTTGTCCGACCTGATGAGCATAAGAAATCCAGCCGGCATCAACTGCCGCTCTGGACGCGCCAACTGCGCCTCCCAGGACATCGGCCAGCTCATGTAAAATAGTAAATCCCTCCGGTCCCTTTAAGCCCCGCCCGCCGGAAACGATAATCTTGGCATCAGCCAGGTTTACCTCGTTCTTTTCAACTATCAGGTCAAGAACCTTGCTGGCTATTCTGTCTTCGGGCAAAACAGGCGTTTCCCGGATAATCTGCCCTTCTCGCGACTCGTCCGGTACTGGCATTTCGAAAACATGATGTCTGACTGTGGCCATTTGTGGTCGGTGATCAGGGCATTTAATAGTCGCCATTATGTTGCCACCAAAGGCAGGACGGATCTGCAGTAAAAGGTTGGTCCCCTCTTCAATCTCCAACCCGGTACAATCAGCTGTCAGTCCGGTGTAGATATATGTAGCCACCGCTCCGGCCAGGTCCCTTCCCCTCGTACTCGCACCCAGGAGAAAGATCTCGGGTTTGTATTTCCTGACGAGCTCAACCAGAATACGGGCATAGGGGTCGGTCCGGTAAACCTCGAGAGTCGGATCATCCACCAGGAAAACTCTGTCTGCTCCATAAGCGATAGCCTGTCTGGCAATTGGCTCGGCTTGATACCCAAGGACACAGGCCGACAGTGTTGTCCCTCTTCTGTCAGCCAGTTTTCTTCCTTCACCCATCATTTCCCAGGAAATAGACCCCGCCTGATGATTATACTGTTCAACCCATACCCAGACTCCGCTGTATTCATCGGTTGGGACCTGTTCCTTTTTCTCTACTTCCGGTATGCTCAAAGCCTCAACCGGGCACTCGGGCAAACAGGCACCGCAGCCTGTGCAGGCCTCACTAACGACAGCCAGGTTTTCACTGTCCAGGCTCAGGGCTCCGAAAGGACAAACCTGAACGCAAGCTCCACAACCTGTGCAAATTTCTCTATTTATCTCCAGTAATGCCATTATTCTTTCTCCTCAGATGATGATTTTTTCCGCCAGGAGTTTTTCAGCCAGCTGTTCTGCCTGTTGTTCAGCCGATTCACCTTCAATTATCTGACACTTACCGGCCCGCGGTGGCGGTGTCGAAATTTTTACCACCCTGGTCGGTGAACCTTTCAATCCAATTAAATCTGGATTAACATCCAGATCTTTTGAGGTCCAGACCGGGATCTGGGCCTTTTGAGAGCGTCTGATGCCGAGAATCGTCGGGTATCTGGGCTGATTGATATCTTTGACGACAGTAATTAAACAGGGCAGGGTAGATTTAACCAACTCGCGTCCCTCTTCCACCAGTCTTTCTACTTCGATTGTCTTATTATCAAAATCGAGGCTGGCCACGCGGCAAACATAAGTTAGCTGGCTTATCTGGAGCTGGGTAGCTATCCCCGGCCCGGTTTGACCTGTATCACCGTCAATCGCCTGTCGTCCACAGAAAATCAAATCAAACTCGCCGATCTTTTTTATCGCTCTCGATAGCGTATAAGCCGTGGCCCAGGTATCAGCACCGGCAAATTCCCTGTCATTTAAAAGAATAGCTTCATCAGCCCCCATGGCAATGGCTTCTTTTAGAGCACTCAGGGCCTGGGAAGGACCCATGGTAATTACTGTTACCTTGCCGCCAAATTTTTCTCTAATTCGCAAAGCTTCTTCAATAGCATAAGTGTCAAAAGGATTGATAATGCTGGGCACTCCTTCTCTGATAAGAGTTCCTCTTTCCGGGTCAATTTTAACCTCGGTGGTATCCGGGACCTGCTTGATACAGACAATAGCGTGCACTTTTCCCTCCGCTTTAAAATCTTAAAATTTGCCTGGCTGGCAAAATCATATTTTCAGCTATATCATTATCAGCTAATGATATATATATATTTCTGAAAACAGAAGCTTCCAGATAGTAACCAGACTAAGGTTTAAGTCAGATAAGCTTGACTGACCACTGCTAATTATCGGCAGCCTTTTCCCTGCCAGAGTCAAAAAAATATAATTCAGATTTGAAAATAAGTCAAGATGAGCACCTGACCCGGAACTTCCAGTGGCAACTTGCTATTTATTTATGACTTGTCTAAAATTTAAATTCATTTTGGCCGAAGACAGCTGGTTTCCAGGTTAAGAATAAAGCCTTTCTTCCCGACCAGCCAACCGGCAAGCAGCTTGAAGAGAAAGATAATATAAGGCCGAGAAAAAAATCTGTAATAAGAAACAGGAGAAAAGCAAGTGAATGCCAGGAAATATGATTTTGACCAACCACTTGACAGACGGAATACCTGTTCTCTTAAATGGGACTTCTGTCAGAAGGTGCTGGGAGTACCTGATGTGATACCAATGTGGGTGGCCGATATGGATTTCCCTGCTCCTCCAGAAGTGGTAGAAGCCATTAAAAAGAGGGCCGAGCACGGAGCCTATGGTTATCCACTTGTTCCCGATTCGTTCTGGACCTCCATTATTAACTGGATGAAAAATCGTCACAACTGGGAAATAAAGCGAGACTGGTTAACCAGAGCACCTGGCGTAGTGCCTTCGCTCAATATTTGTGTTCAGACCTACACCTCTCCTGGAGATAAAATTATTGTTCAAAGTCCGGTTTATTATCCATTTTTTTCTGCCGTCGAAAATAATGGCCGCCGGATTGTTAAGAATCCTCTTATTTATAAGGACAATCGCTGGCAGATGGATCTGGCCGATCTGAGAAGAAAAATCGACGGGCGAACCAGAATGTTGATTCTATGCAGTCCACATAATCCGGTTGGTCGGGTCTGGAGCCGGGAAGAACTGGAAGACCTGGCTGAAATAATCATAGAACATGATCTGTTGCTTGTCTCTGATGAGATCCATGAAGAACACGTTTATCGAGGCTCCAAACATCTTCCTATTGCTTCCCTTTCCCAAGAGATAGCTGACAGGACAATTACCCTGACCGCGGCCAGTAAAGCTTTCAACATCGCCGGACTGACCACTTCCATCGCTATTATCCCCAACGAGAAGCTGCTGAACCTTTATAATATCCAGACTGAAAACCTGGGTTTAACGACCGGCAATATATTCGGGCTGGTTGCTCTGGAAGCAGCTTATACCCATGGTCAGGCCTGGATTGAACAACTGGTCGAATATCTTGAGGGTAATATGGAATTTGCCCGACGCTTTTTTGAGGAACGGCTGCCAGAAATAAAATTCCTTAAACCGGAAGGTACTTATCTGGCCCTGCTTGATTGCCGTTCGCTCGGCCTCCCTCAACCAGAACTCAACGACTTTTTCCTGAAAAAGGCCCGAGTCTATTTCGATCAAGGGCCGATTTTTGGTGAGGAACTGGAGGGTTTCGAGCGGATGAATCTGGCCTGCCCCCGCCAGTTATTAACAGAGGCACTGCAGCGGATAGAAAAGGCAGTAACCGAACTCCGAACCAGCTAATCAGCTATAATTTAATTATGAAATTGCCTTATAAAACTACCTCTGATTCACTTAACCGCTCTCGCTTTTCGATCATCCTGGTTAATCCCCAGAATCAGGAAAATATCGGGCTGGTCGCCAGAGCCATGAAAAATACAGGTTTTTCTGAGTTAAGACTGGTTGGCCTCGAGAAGTTTGAACAGGAAGCCTTTCGCCCGGCAGTTCATGCCAAAGATATTTTGAAAAAAGCAATTTTCTACCAGAGTCTGCCGGAGGCTGTAGCCGATCTCAATCTGGTACTGGCTTCAACTGCCCGGCAGAGAAAGGCTTTTCGGGTGATCACCATTGACGAAGCAGCCGAGAAAATAAGGCTTTTCCCCGACCATATCAAGATTGGTCTCGTTTTCGGAAATGAGCGAACCGGGTTGAGCGACCTTGAACTAAGGCAGGCTAATTTTGTCTATTTCATCCCTCAAGCCGGCCGTCAGCCTTCCTACAACCTGGCTGCTGCTGTTCTGATTACACTTTATACACTTTTCCGCCAGTCAGCTTCAGAACTGGTAGCTGAATTACCGCCTCCAGTCTCCCACAAAGAACAGGCTGACTGCCTCCAGATCGTTTTAGCCAAGTTGGAAAAAAATGGCTTTGTCCACGACACCAATCGTGAGCATGTTACCAATTTACTTTATGACCTTTTCGGCCGAATGACGCTGTCTGACCGTGACCAGCGGTTTCTCGCCGCCATCTTCAACAAAGGCCTCAATAAAAAGTAGTCCTGGCTCTGGCGGCAGATAAGAAGCTTACGAATTTTTTACACCTGTTCTGTTCTGATGTATTTTATAGGTAGAGGTTATTATGAACAAAGAAAAAAGATTCGTACTGGGGCTGGTTATCATTGCCGTTATTGACCTGTTTGCGGGTTTGATGACCATTTCCTTCTGGATTGGGCATCTGGTTGGCAACCGTTTTCCTAAGACTCTGCCGGTGCCAGATAATCTCTATAATGCCTTTGCTCTACCAGACCTGGTTCTGGCTGCCTTTCTGTTAATCGCTTCTGTCGGTCTTCTTCGCTTCAAAAAAACAGGCTATATCTTTGCTCTGATGGCCAGCGGCATGTGGCTATTTGATTCACTGCTGGTTAGTGGCCTGACCGGTTTTTTTAAATTATCTCTGGTTCTGCCCAGTTTGTTATTCTGTCTCTGGTCAATTTACTACCTGTGGAAGAAGCGGGAAATTTTTCAGCTCTTTGCCTGAAATCAATAGCCAGAAATCGAGACAGACTGATGATTAAAGCCAGTCTTAATACCTTTGACGTCACTATGATCGTGGTCAGCCTGGTCATCGGCATTGGCATTTTCCGGACACCGGCGATGGTCGCTGCAGTTACCAGAACGCCGGTTTTGTTTTTCGCAGCCTGGGCAGCCGGGGGACTGATCACACTTCTGGGTGCACTAACTTTCGCTGAGATTGGCTCTCGGTTCCCTCATCCCGGCTCCTATTATCAGGTAGTAGCCAGTAGCTATGGCTCACTTTTGGCTTTTTTACTTAACTGGGCTAACGTCTTTATCATTAATACCGCCAGTGGAGCCGGTGTAGCCTTGATAGGAGCTGAATATCTGGCACATCTCCTGCTTCCTGATAGATTACGCACAGCTCAAAATATTATTTTTATAGCTGCTGGCATGATAATCTTGCTGGTACTGTTAAATTACCTTGGTATAAAATCAGGAGCCTGGACCCAAAATGTTTTGAGCCTTTCCAAGGTTATTCTGATATTTATCCTGGCTGTCGCCGGACTCTTCAGCCAGCACAGCACTCCTGACATCAGGTCAGCGTCTCTGTCTCCGCCAGCCAGCTGGTGGTCGGCCCTGGGACTTGGTTTTATCTCTGTCTTTTTTAGCTATGGAGGCTATCAACAAACCATTAACCTTGGCGCCGACTTAAAAAATTCGTCCAAAAATTTACCTCGAGCAGTACTGGGCGGCATGATCATTGTTATCAGCTGTTATCTGCTTATTAACGTCGCTTACTGGAGAACTCTGGGAATGCCTCGCCTGGCCTCGGCCAAACTGGTCGCTGCAGAAACAGCTGGTGTAGTCTTTGGACAGCTAGGAGCAAATATTGTCTCGTTGGCTATTTTCCTTTCAGCCCTCGGATTTCTGAATGCCATTATGCTCCAGCTCCCTCGCACTTATCTGGCCATGGCTGAAGACGGAACTCTGCCCGCCATCTTCAAAAAGCTAAATCCCCGGACCCAGGTTCAAGAGTTCGGCTTGCTTTTTCTGGGTGTTTTTATCCTTTTGAGCCTGATTTTTCTCCGTACTTTCGAAAACATCGTCAACTATGTTATGTTTCTGGACAGCCTGGGCATCGCCGTCGTGGCCTCTACTATCTTTGTTTTAAGAAGCAAGGCAAAAAGAAACAATCAGGATTATGTAGGTTTTAAACTACCCTTTTACCCCCTGCTTCCTGCTATTTTTATCTTTTTTCTTCTAACCATCACCATCAGCGTCCTGGTCAGCCAACCACGTTCTGCCTTACTCGGTACAGTTTTTCTCTTGCTTGGCTTCCCTCTATACTGGGCTATGCGGCAGCTTTCTTTCAGGAATAAACCGGTCAGCAGATGATCTTGCTAGAATTATAAAGCCAGGCTGAAACTCAATCCGCAATAGGGGTCAAAATATTTCTGGCCTTTAAATTCTTTGGTTCTGATGGCAGCATAAAAACTTAAGACTGCCTGCTGGCTTTCGTAAGCCAGCCCCGAAGTCAACTGGCCGTAGAAATGACGGAGCGACTGACCGTGACTGGAGACGAAAGTATTTCCTTCAATTAAGAGGTTTCTGGCCAGAGCCCGGCCGGTTACCCGGCAAAAGGCATAGACAGAGGTTCTTTTTACTCCGGTTAAGGATATCTGATTGCAAAGTGGTGTGGGAAGCCAAACCTCTTGCCCCGGTTGAACATTTAGGCCAAATCGAAAATCCAGAGTGGCTTCAAGACCCGTCATCAGGTTACCCAGCTGCCCACCCAGGCCGGCTTTAAAAACACTATTCCAGCCTGCTTCTTTTTTATCAGGACTCCAAATTGTCCAGAAACGGCTCAACCAGATATCAACCACCGGCTCGTTTTTAAGCTGGTTGGTCCAGCCTCGAGGTTCGGTCCAGCCATAAGTCCGGTGCAGCCATTTCTGAGTTGCTTCAGCTAAAGAAAGCGGTCCGACTACTCCCAGACCGCCTCCCCAGCTGGTCTGTGTTCGTCCAGAATTGCGGACAAAAGTCAGGCTGGCCAGAAGCAGCCCGGCATAAGGACGATCGTCACTGATTATCTCTTCTCTGGTCAGATCAGCCGGCGTAAACATGCCCTGAGTAATTGACAGAGCTGCCCAGCGCTGGCCTGAAGTTTCTGGATCAAGGCAATTTTCCGGGCTCTCCATTCTGGCATCATTTCCCAGAAGTCTTGTATTTAGTCGATACAAAAACCTCAGCCAGGATGATTTAGACTTCTCTTCAAGTGGAGGAGAAACCCAGCCAAGGAACAGTCCATTGGTATAGCCATCATCCTGGTCGAGCCAGACATCGTTTTCCAGCTTGAAGATCAAATTGCCTTTTCCGGTCGGTCCGGCTGGAAATTCAGGCGGTTGCCCGGCAAGAAGTGGCCAGTTCAGATTCAGTCCGAGAGATAAAATCAAGAGTACCAACCTAAGGTGAGAGCTGCCCTTTATCATCTGCGAACCAGAAACTTCCTGAAATTTTAACCAGCTTTAGTCAGTTGCAACCTTTTCTAATTTTTTCATGATGCTGAACATAAAAGTCGCAGACAGCAAGCAGGCGACGACGAGAATTGACCATAGAGCCCACAGAGGAAGTTTCATCCATAGCCAGCCAACTACCCCGACCAGATAATTACCAATGGCCGTAGCCGCGAACCAGCCGCCCTGCATTAGACCCTTGTATTTGGGCGGAGCAACGCGGGAGACAAAAGAAATACCCATCGGACTCAGGAAAAGCTCGGCTATGGTTAACAGAAAATAAGTGCTGATTAACCAGTAAACTGAAACCTGGTGCTGAGGCGGAGCCACCTGGCCGCCAAGCTGAGCCGGGCTGGGCAATCCAATCGAACCAATGACCAGAATAGAAAAGGCAGCTGCAGTCAGTATCATGCCGTAGCCAATCTTTCTGGGTGCTGATGGCTCCTTTCCCTTCTTATTCAGATAGGCAAAATAGGCAATAACCAGTGGTGTTAATGAAACAATAAAGAACGGATTAAAATGCTGAAAGCGCTGCGGCTGGAAAGGATTAATTTCCGGATAAGTCCGATAACGCAGATAGGTCAGCACTGCAAAAACAACAAAAGCTAACCCACCGGCCAGCCTGGTTCGGCTGGATGTTCCTTTCCTGAGAAGATAATATAGTCCGACCAGGCTCAGATATAAAGGAATTAAGGCTGTCAGGTCAAACCAGATATTGGTCAGTTTATCAACGTGAGAAACAGTATAATCCCGGGCAAAAAAGGTCATGCTAACTGCCGACTGTTGAAAAGCCATCCAGAAGAAAATAACCACGAAAAAGACCAGGCCCAGAGCAACCAGCCTCTCTTTGGTTTGCTCGGGAGTCAATTCAACCACCTGCGACTTTAGCTCAGCTGAAGCCGCTTTTTGCTTTTCAGTCACATCAGCCTGACGGTAGTATTTCCTGAAGCCCCAGAAGATCAACATAGAAACTATCAGGCTCAGGCAAGCCACACCAAAACCAAAGTGATAGGATTTACTCAATGTTCCCAGATAACTTTCTGCAAATTGCCGGAGCGAATCAATAGTAATAGCCGGGTTTTGAGCTCTAGCTACATCGAGAAACTGATTAACATCACTCAGCTTACCTTTCAGAAAATCGTTAGCCAGTTGCGGTATGCGGGCATCATAGACAAAATTACCCTTGGCCAGAATCCAGCTGCAAACCTTTTCTGAGGCGGAAGGAGCAAACATCGCCCCGATATTAATTCCCATATAAAAGATATTAAAAGCCCGGTCACGAAGCGCACTGTATTTAGGATCATCATAGAGATTGCCAACCAGAGCTTGAAGATTACCTTTAAATAGGCCTGTTCCCAGAGCAATCACTCCCAAAGCTGTCAGCACCAGGCCAAAGCCAGTCTCAAAGCGAGTGGGAATGGCCAGCAGCAGATACCCCAAAAACATGACGATGAGACCGAGACTGATGGTTTTGCCATAGCCGAAGACCCGGTCAGCCAGATAACCGCCAAGAAGAGGGAAAAAATAGACACAGAACATAAAAATTCCATAAATAGTACCAGCCGTGGCTGAGCTGAGACCATATTTTGCCTGCATGAAGAGGACGAAAATACTGACCATAGTATAAAACCCAAAACGCTCGCCCATATTAGCAAAGAAAGCAACTATCAAGCCTTTGGGGTGGCCTTTGAACATGTTATTTTTCTCCTTTAGTTAAAGTTTGTGTTTGATTTTACTTCATATGCCTTTCTCTCAGGATTTCAAAAAAAAGTTCATTTACTCTTTTTTCCATGGCCTGACGAAATTTATCCACCGTTTCACTACCTTTATCTGAAATGTAGTGACTGATAAACATCGGCTGACCAACATTTACCCATATTTTGCCTGGAACCCCCAGCGGGATATGAGTTCCAAAGATGGCCATAGTCGTGACAGGGACATCCAGCCGTGATTCCTGGTAAAGGTTATAGGCCATAACGGCTGCTCCATGACGGAAGCGCGGGATGTAGGGATTACGATCGCTGTCATTAAAATGTCCCCGACCCTGCAGAGCAATAATGGCCCGGCCCTGCTTCAGATAATTCTGACATTTCTTGACTGCTTCTGCCCGGCCAGTATAAAGATCAACCGGGATAGTTCCAATTTTTGCTATATTGGTTGAAACATAACGGACAATACTTGAAAAAAATGGAGCCAGCAGAAAATGTAAGAACAGGCCCGCATCTTTCATGTTGCGGTAAAGGTGCTTTTTAACCAGGAAGCTAAACTCCTGACGGTTAAAAATCATTTTATTAGCTGTAAAGAAAATTGGTCTGGGAATCACCTTAAAAAGGACAGCCACATCTTTATAACTGCCGACATGGTTGCCAACAATTATATTAGGCCCCTTGAGGACAAAATCTTCTGCCCCCTTAACTATTAGCTTCTTAGAGGTCAGAGCCAGACTGCTTAGCCTTTGGATAATACCTTGAAAACTCTGGAGTTCCTCTTCAAAGCTTTTTGGCATAAGAAAGTAATTTTAGCTTAGAAAAGGCCTAAATTCAAAAAAAAACTTCACTCATTTCTGGCAGCCCGGTAAAAAGAAACGGATCAATCATCTGATCTACCGCTTAATAAAGAGGAAAAAGAAGTATAAACCAAAAAACAAAATCTATTTTGGGTCCAAAAGCTCCTGACAATAGGCTATTTTAGCCTCAAGTTCCTTCTTTCTTCCGGCCAGTCGTTCAACCTTCTTCGTCCAGCCCCTGGCCAGGGCCTCCTCTATTTGCTGATCAATTTGCCTTGATTCAAAATTGAACAGTTCAACGGCTCTTTTTAACTCTTCTGCCGCTTTTTTCACCATTTTTAGTTCGAGATAGGTCTGTCCCAGGTAATAATGACAGTCGGATAGGGTCTTATCGACCTTGAGTGACTCCAGAAAATAATCACTGGCTTTTTTAAAATCTTCTTTTTTAAAACAAATAAGCCCTAAAAGATAATGAGGCAGGTAATAGCCGGGACTGATGGTCAGAGCCTGGCGGCAATCGGCTTCAGCTTCAGTCAGCTTACCTAGCATTAAATAGGAGAGACCTCTTAGAGCATAGCCAAACATCTCATAACTGCCGGATAGCTTAATGAGCGTAGTAAGACTGTCCACTGCCTCCGGCCAGCGGGCCAACTCAATTAAAATTAAAGCCTGCTGATAGGTTCCCTCTTCGTCATCCGACCGCAGCGAGGTTATCGCCTTGAAATCAGCTAGAGCCTCTTCATAGTTGCCTTTTTCTCTGTTTATGAATCCGGAGAGAAGATGAGCCCGCGGCATCTCATTATCAAGAGCCAGGGCCTGCCTTAAAAATTCTTCAGCTGATTCATATTTCCTGTCAAGAAAAGCCAGTTCACCCAGTTCAGTTAAAGCACGAGGGTGCCGGGGATTTTTTTCCAGCGTCAATTTAAACCATTTTTCTGCCTCAGGGATTTCACCGCGGAGTTTCTGGAAACGTCCCAGTAGAAAATAAGGCAGTGGCCACTCCGGCTTTAAACTCATTACCTTTTTTAAATTATCATCATCAGCCGTCATCATCTCTACCAACGGCTTAAAAAGCAGGGCTTCCGGCTCTTCCGGATTATCCTTCAAAACTCCATCCAGGTTCTTCAACGCCGGCTCAACAGTACCGTATTTAAAAGAACCGCTTTCAAAAAGATCTTTTAAGTAGGGAATTAGCCTTTCAGCTGGCTCTCCACGCAGATAACGATAGTAAGAACGGAAGATTTCCCTGTATTCAGAATCAGTCATGAAAGTTTTCGCGTTAAGTACCAAAGCTGCGGCTTTTAAATAATCCTGATGGAGTCCCAGTTCTTCCGCTCTGGAGGCATAAAAGCTGCCTTTTACCCATTGATCAAGGTTGCCCAGGCCGAGTTCTTTCCTTTCCCTGGCCCATAGTCCATAAGTAACCGCCAGGCGCCCATAGGCCTGGTAAAAATCTGGCTGCTGACGGAGAGCCTGTTCAAAATATTTTATAGCTTCCTGGTAGCCGGGAATGGTAAATTTTTCGAGCTCGGCCTGACCTCTTTGATAAAGATCTTCGGCTTTAATTTTTGCTTCTTTTTCAGGCGAGACTGGTCCTACAGGTACCATGACCTTGTCTGTCCGGCAATTGATGATCGTCATCGTGAGCGGCACAATAATCAGAGCTAAAAGCTTAAGCTTTCCGGTCAGAACTTTTTTAACAGAAGCGTGAACCATAGCCACCATTTTCATGTCTTCAACCCCTCCTCAGGTATTATAAACATTAATAAATATTTATGTCGATTAGAAAAACTTCGTCTCCGCTCTCTTCTTGGGTCCCCATTGAAGTCTAAGAACCTTCCCCGGCATTATCTAACAGCATTTTTAACCAGCGCTCCGTCCAGTTCATCTTTTCTACTGCGGGGTAGATCTCTTCTCCAGGCTCTATAAGCCACCAAATTCATCTAATTCATCTAACAACAAAAAATAAGCGGGGCTCAGGTTACCTTCATCACCTCTACCTTTTTCTTCTCTTCTTCCCGCAACTTGAAGTCGACCGTCACGGTAAAGATGACCCCTTTGGGCTGGCCATCAATGATTAGAGGTTCATAAACCCACTGTTTAACAGCATCAATCGCCGCCTGATCAAGTAATGGTACGGACCTCAAAACTCTGATGTTGGCTACCCGACCGTAAATATCAGTTGTAACTTCCAGGATAACCGTGCCTTCCACGCCGGCCTGTCTGGCCGCCTCGGGATAAACCGGATCAACTCTTTTTATCAGCTGTGGTGGCTTGATTCCGCCGAGGGCTCTGACCGTATCCAGAGGCAGGGCTTCTCCGCCGACGACTCCTCTGAGTTCGCCTCCCAGCACCCCTCCCACCTCACCCCGAACGGGAGGTTCAATTTTCCCCCCGAATAATGTTTCCCCTGACATGGGGCGAACAGCAGTTATCTTCAGCGAAAGGAAGTATGGTTTCCCGGAGGCATCTTCAAAGCCAAAAGCGGTTATGGAATTCTTCTCCAGAGTCAGTTCGGTATCCAGAAGACTTGTTTTCTGGCTCTGATCCTGTTCGAAGACTTCCACCCGGCAAGTGACTCTTTCCCCGGACAGGGTTCTAAGCCAGGTAATCATAATGGCATATTCCTTGCTGTCCAGGCGGAAGATGTGGAAGTCCTTGGTCCCGGTTTTAACCCAGCTAAAATTGTCCTGAGTTAAAAGCCTCAATTCCTTGAGGTTAAAGACCCGGCGTATCTGGCTTTCTTCTTTATCAGCTGTATCCTCGCTTTTTATGCTGGCCGACAGCGTGTAGCGCCAGAAAGAAGAGGTGACCGTTTTAACCGGTTCAACTTTTCCTCCCCGCAATCCCTCAAAGACTTTAATTTGCATTTCAACCGCAGGTGATGGACTGGCTGGTAGCGAGGTAGTCCTTTTCGTCTGGGCTAAAGCTTCCCCCGCCAGAAATACACTGAGTACAAGGCACAAAGTTCCTGATAAAATTGCCATTATTTTTTGTCTCATGTAAATCTCCTTTTGTCTTTTCTGATTTTATTATTTAAAAATTCAATACTACCTCAGTTCTGACTCTGCACCCAGATAATGATCATCTCAGGCTCACTGGTTCTATAAATCATCAGGCTATCCGCCGGCTGCCCCTTGGCCCGGACATAGTTCAGGGACAGAGCGGAATAATTACTGGCCGAATAGCTACTAACTCTATCGCTGGCCCCCGGAGAAAATGCCACTGATTCCGGCCCGGGCTGGCTGAAATACCAGCCAAAGCCAAGAAGCAGAACAAAGATGGCAACCGTCATGACGACGGCATAAATTCTGGTCAGGATTATAGAAATTCGGCCAGAAGGAACAGGCGGTATTCTGTCTTCAGCCACGTCTGCCTGCCTGGAGGCTCTGGTGATGAGAGCCGTGGGTAGCTTCACATTGCTCAAGTCTTCCACTATTGCCTCTATATTCTCTCTGCTGGCTAGTTCCTGCTGGCAGTGAGGACAGGCCTCAAGATGAATAGCCAGCAGCCAGCAGCGGAAGCTGGTGAGCGGGACCAGCTTCCAGAGCAGGCCAATCAAGAAGCAGTTAATTCTCCTATTTCTTTTATCCATTCCCCTTCTCCATCAATTTTTTTAATTTTTTCCTGGCCTGAAAAAGATGAACACGGACCGTCCCGGTAGCACAGCCAAGGATGCCGGCTATTTCTTCGGCCCGGTAACCTTCTTTCCCCCAGAGAAGAAGGCAGGCTCTCTCTTTTGGCTTCAGTTGATTAAAAACCGATTCCCGCCAGGACCGGTCGATATATTCCTCTGATGGTTCCTCTTTCGCCGGCCGGTAATTTTCAGCTGCCCGCTTAAAAAACCGCCCGAACCGCTGACGTTTTTTCAATTGGTCCAGACATTTATGATAAAGTATGGTTAAAGCCCAGCTTTTTAAATTCTTATTACGGTCAAAACCATCCCAGTGCCGCAAAAGCTGGACAATTGCTTCCTGACAGGCGTCCTCAGCATCAGGCCAGTTTTTGAGCAGACCCAGAGCAAAAGACATAAGACTTCCTCCCTCTTTTTCCAGAAATTCCAGCAGGTCTTTTTTATCTTCCATTCAAGCCTGAATAACCTGAACTTGCTCTTTTTTCCTTAACTCACCTCTCTTCGGGCTTTCACTGATATTACGACTGTGCCCGGAATAACGTTTATTTCCTTCTGGCTCTGACCTCATAATTTTAACTCAGCTTTATCTTTAAGACACATAATAGAACTCAACCACCGGTCAGCCAGGCTGAACAACAGTCGCCTTTACTATAAAGCCTCATCAGATATCCTGCTGGTGACTGGTCAGGCTGACGACAACGAACAGCTGGCATCAGGGCAGCTCTTCAAATTATCTTGTCAGTCTGCCCAAACCGTGTTAAGTTAATTTAAATCTGATGACAAAATGATGATAATATCTTTTTTATCAGGTTTTTGTTTAAATCTGTCATTTTTAATTAAAGGTCAAAAGAGGTGATAAAGATGCTTCAACTTATCAGTCAGGCCAGGGTTTTTTCACCGGAGGACATTGGAATTAAAGATATCTTAATAGCTGATGAAAAAATAACAGCTATCGAAGAACCGGGTAAGATTAAAATCGAAGGACTGGAGCTCAAAAGGATCGATGGCTCGGGACTTATAATTCTGCCAGGATTTATTGATCCCCACGTTCATATTCTGGGCGGCGGAGGTGAGGGTGGCCCGGCGACCAGAGCCCCGGAAATCAGGGTCGAGGATTGTGCCCTGGCTGGAGTTACAACAGTAATAGGCTGTTTGGGAACAGACAGCATTACCAGGCATTTATCTTCTCTTCTGGCCAAAGCCAGAGCCCTCGAAATAGAAGGCCTTAGCGCCTGGATTTATGCCGGGGCCTATAACCTGCCAACTCCAACTATAACAGGAAGTGTCCGTTCTGATCTTGTCCTGATTGATAAAGTCATCGGGGCTGGAGAAATCGCATTGTCTGACCACCGTTCTTCCCAGCCTACTTATGAACAGTTCCTGGAACTGGTGGCCGAGTGCCGGGTTGGAGGGATGCTCGGCGGGAAAGCTGGCCTAGCACACTTCCATCTGGGTGATGGGAAGCGCGGGCTGGAATATCTATTTAGAATGGTCAAAGAGACTGAAATTCCAGTCACTCAGGTTATTCCTACCCATACCAGCCGCAATCAGCAGCTCTTTGAGCAGGCCCTGGAGTGGCTAAAACTCGGTGGGTTTATTGATCTTACCACGGGCCCCGAGCCGGTAGATAAAGGAGAAATAAGCGTCCGCGATGCTTTGAAGCGGATAAAGGAAGCTCACCTACCGCTAAATCATGTGACAGTTAGCTCTGATTCGAATGGTAGCCTGCCAGTATTTAATGAGAAAGGCGAGTTGATGGGCCTGACTGTCGCCAATCAAAGAGATTTTCTCCGGACTTTTCAACACATCTGGCGAGAAAATATTTTAACCAGGCAGGAAACAATCCAGGTTTTTTCAACCAACGCTGCCGGTTTTTACAAGCTGCCTGGAAAAGGCAAGGTGCAGCCAGGTTTTGAAGCTGATCTTCTGGCCATCAATGAATCGGCGGAACTTCAATACGTCTTCAGCCGGGGGAAAGCACTCCTAGAAAAAGGCCAGTTGAAAGTCAAAGGCACTTTTTCTTTAAACCAATGATTCTGGCAAGACTGATATACAGAAATATACAGGCAAAACGGGAGAATCAGAAATCAACAAAAAACAATGACTGACCCTTAACTGCCGGGAGGAAAGCATGGAAGAGAAACATTCAGAAAACAAGAGCGGGCAAAATCTGCCTCAGGGAACAAAAAAACCGAGTTTCGGTTTGGCCCTCATCCCCATCATTGCTATGGCTATTCTCCTCGGAGTGGGCTATGGCGTTTACCATCTTAAGGCTCAGGTATTGCTGGTAGCAGCCGCTTTCCTGACTGCCTGTCTGGGAGCACTGCTTAAGTTTTCCTGGAAAGAGATGGAGTCAGGTATTGTCGAGAGTATTAGAAAAGCCCTGCCGGCTATTCTGATTATGCTCACGGTTGGTGTCCTGGTAGCTACCTGGATGGCCAGCGGCACCATTCCTATGATTATTTATTACGGGCTAAAGCTCATCTCTCCTAAATATTTTCTGGTCACAGCCTGCTTTGTTTGCTCAATAACCTCCCTGGCCTGCGGGACTTCCTGGGGGACTATTGGTTCGCTCGGCGTGGCCTTTATCGGCATTGCTTCCGGTCTGGGGATTCCACTTGGACCGGCAGCTGGAGCGATCGTCGCCGGCGCTTATTTTGGTGATAAACTATCACCGCTATCTGATATACCCAACCTGGCTTCGGTCACCGCTGGCTCCAACCTTTTTGATCATATCAAGCATACCCTCTGGTCAGGGGTACCAGCCTGGCTCATCGGTCTGGTTATATATTTTTTTATGGGACTCAAATATGCCGGCCGGGAATTTAACCGGGAAAACGTTCAGCTGATTGCTTCCACCCTGGAAAAAAATTTTCATTTTAATCTTTTACTGCTTTTACCTATACTCATCGTTTTTTATTATGCTTTCACGAAAAAGCCGACTATCCCGGGGATGATGGTTTCCTCGCTGGTTGCTACAATCCTGGCTGTTATCTTCCAGAAGACCTCACTGGTGAGTGTGGCTCAGGCTATGAATTCGGGCTATGCTGCCCAAACTGGTGTGGAGATGGTTGATGGGTTACTCTCGCGGGGCGGTTTAATGAGCATGATGGAAACTCAGCTGGTGGCTTTCACCGCCTTTAGTTTCGGCGGCATCATGCAGAAAACTGGCATGCTGGCTGCAATTCTTGAGAAGATAATGAAGTTCGCCAGAGAAGTCTGGAGCCTGGTTCTGACCACCATTGGAACAGCAATTCTGTCAGCTCTTATTACGGGCAGCTCTTATCTCGCCATGATTATTCCAGCTGAGCTTCTGGGCGATGCCTTTAAGAAAAAAGGACTGGCTGCTAAAAACCTGTCCAGAATAATCGATGAAGCAGGCGGGGTTATTGTGCCCTTAATTCCCTGGAGCATGGCCGGAGTTTACGTCACCGGAACCCTGGGCATTCCTGTTCTTTCCTATTTGCCCTGGGCTTTTTCCAATTATCTGGCAGTCATTATTCTGGCCATCTTTGGCCTGACCGGCGTGACCATGGCTAAAAGAAAACGAGAAGATGAAACTGAGGCTGGAAGTTGAGTTTACGCTTGATAGCCTTGAGATAATGACAGTGTGATAATCTTCTTACAAGCTTTAGAAAACAAGGAGGCTAGCCTTTTTCTTCGTCTCCCTTGTCTTCCATACTTTCTTCTTCCATATCGTCCAGGTGGCTCAAGGCCTTTTTAAATTCCTGCTCGGCCTGCTGAAGTTTCTTCTTGCGGAGTTCAACCGTCGATTCAAATTTCTTTCCCAGTTCCTCGGTTTTTTTCTTTTCTTTAAGCAGCAGGTCGTCGAAAGAGGCTTTCTTCTTTTCACCCTTTTCCGATTGGATAACCGCCATTAAATCAGAATCAACCCACAGTTTGGATCCGCAATGAGGGCAGGTTACCTGGAAGACCTTTTCCTTTTTATCACCCTTTGTTTTTTCTTCCATGATTAAGAGTTTTAACAAAAAAGGCTGGTCGATTCAACTCAATTTTTCGGCTGGTCCAGCCCGTGTTTTTTTAACAGGCGGAAAAGTCCCTGTCTGGTCAAGCCAATGGCGGCGGCAGTTCTGGCCCGGTGATAATTAAAATGGCGCAGAGCTTCACCCAGGAATTTCTTTTCAAATTCAGCTTTGGCCTGGGAGTAATCCCAGCGATCAGTTAGAACTTTGTCTCTGGCGTTTTTAATGGGCGTCGACAGATAGTCAGCCTGGATGATTTTTTCACCGCCAGAAAGAATCAGATTGCGCTGAATTTCGTTTTGAAGCTCCCGGACATTGCCCGGCCAATCATATTTAAGCAAAAGCTCGAGCGCCTCCGGTGTATAAAAAGCACGAGGCCTGTTCATTTCCCTGGCATAAAAGTCGAGAAAATGATTGACCAGAACAAGAATGTCTTCTGGCCGGCGCCGTAAAGGTGGAATGTCAATGGCCATGATCTTCAAGCGATAGTAAAGATCCTGCCGGAAGCGGCCGGTGCTGACTTCTGCCTCCAGCTGGCGATTGGTAGCACTGATAAAACGGACATCTATCCGTCGGGAACGATTTTCGCCGAGACGCCTCAACTCTTTCTCCTGAAGAACTCTTAAAAGCTTAGCCTGAAGGGGCAAGCTCAGATCACCAACCTCATCCAGAAAAAAGGTTCCACCGTTGGCTTCCTCAATCAACCCGGGTTTATCCCGGAGGGCGCCGGTAAAGGAGCCACGAGCGTAACCAAAAAGTTCTGATTCAAGAAGGCTGTCAGGGATGGCGCTGCAGTTGATGGCTACAAACTCGCCTCGCTGGCGGTGGCCTGTCTGGTGGATTAATCTGGCGACGAGTTCTTTGCCGGTTCCACTTTCCCCGCTGATGAGAACCGGTGAGTCGATATCTTTGACCTTATTGATGAGCTCCCGGATAAGCCTCGCCGCCTGACTGATACCGAGAAATTCGAGCTGCCCTTCATCATTTTCAACCGGAAGCTGGTGAGGTAGAGCGGCTTCCTGGCTGAGAAGCTTGACCGCCGGCAGGGCGGAAGAGAGAATTTCCATCTCTTCTTGAGGGGAGGAATTGCCTTTATTGGGTTTTTCAAAGTAGGCGTAACCATACACTTTTCCCTGGAAAAAATAGGGGTGGCAGGCAACAAGAATATCCTGCCCATGATCCAGGTGGCTGACGACCGGCTGGCCGGATTTTAAAGCCCGGTTGATGAGATCTGACCTGTCTTTTTCGGGGACTGCTGGCTCCCTACCTTTTGACTGACTGAAGAAGGGCTGCTGCCGATAATCAAAAGCCACCAGTTCAAAACAATCAGCCTGAATAGCCTCAATAATGACCTCGAAGATCTTTGACATGATTTCGGGCGGTGACATGTTTTATCCCTTCGCTGCTTAATAAAAATTTTGAAAACTAAACAGCCAGAAATTGTCAGCTTAATAAAAAAGTGTGAGGATAATAATAAATCCGGTGTCGACAGAGAGCCAATATATCCTGGTTTTTAACCCCTTGACACAATCATATCAGTTAGACGATCAACCAGGACAACTTTTTCTCACCTACGCCGAAAATCTTTAAAAACGTGGACATAAAAATGCAGGCGCAGTCTATATTTCCCATTTTTGTGAAAAAATTAGCGCAGACAGGGCACGTGTTGTAAAAAGGGACAGAGTATCACATCCCCTTTTCATTTCTCTGTTTTTATACCGGTTGATTTGTAAACAAAGATGGGGTCTTTTTTCGGCCCTGGCTCTTTGACCTCAAGCCCCTTAATTCTCGCTCCCTCGACATCATCCATCACGATGGCCCGTCTGTAATCTTTCTTTTCAGCCACCAGTTTGATATTCTCCATTGTCAGGTTTTTGACATGTCTGAGATAAAAGCCCCAGGCCGGCAGTTCCCTGAACATCGAGAATTCAGGGTAACTGTCCGGTAGCTCCGGCACTTTATCCAGTTCATCCAGTCCGATCCGGGCAAAATTTGGATCGCCTCCGCCCGGGTGATGAATTTCAATATTCTTCAGGGTAACGTCTTCTATCGGAGCTCCGGGCAGTCCGACAATCGATGAGGGCGAAATATTTCGCGGCTGATGTTCCCATGGTCCCTCATAATTATAGCCAGCATCAGCCTTCTTCTCGGGCACCTCAGCATAAACATTGCTGATTGAAATGTTCCTCATCCTGCCCTTTTTCCCCGGCTGCCAGCGCTCGCCTATCCTTAGAAAAATCACATTGCCGGTATTGATGGACTTAAGACCGTCAACCAACACATCTTCAACGAATCCCCCGTCCACCGCCGCCATGGTTATCGCTGACCGGTAAGTGTCGTAGACCAGATTGTTAATAATCCTGATATTTTTAAACCCGCCCAGCGAAGCTGTCCCGAACTTTATCCCGTTGGCACTGGTTCGCACCACATTATCGTGGATATAAACATTCTGGCAGACAGCATTTTTGTCATGCGATTTCAAACAGATGCCATCATCAGCCGCATCAATATATAAATTAGCCACTTCGACTGTGTCACAATCAACTATATCCACCCCGTCGTTATTCCAGTAGGATTTACTGTCAATGATAAGATTTTTGATAACTACGTTACGGCACTGATCATACTGCTGGTTCCAGCTGGCCGGATCCTTCAAAGTAAGGCCCTCGATCCTCACTCCCGCGCATCGCCAGAAATAAATATTCTGCGGCCGGATGGCTTCCCTTGGCCGGTCATTACGCAGTGGATCGTCTACCAGCCCTTTGTGGATGAGGTCAACCAGATTATTGGCCACAGTAAATCCCTGCCCATCAATGACCCCACCCTCGCCTGTTATTCCTACATTTTCCTGCTCTAAGGCAAAAATCAAAGCCGTCCAGTTATGCTGGGTATCATAATCAAAAGGGTTTGGCGAGCCGACGAGGACTGCTCCCTCCAGCAGATGAATCGTCACGCCGGATTTAAGATAAATTGTCCCGGTCAGGTAGCGTCCGACATCAAAGACCAGTCTTCCTCCGCCTCTGTCATGAATAAAATCAATCGCTTTCTGAATCGAGCGGGTGTTAAGTGTCGTGCCATTTGATTTGATGCCAAAAAGTGAAGCCTTGTAATCTCTGATTTCCACCGCTCCTCGCAGTGGCAGCAGGATTAGCGTTAGTAACATAACTAACATAATGGAGCTTAATACTTTTTTCACTGACCTTTCCTTTCACCTTGCCTTCTTTTCTAATCGCCAGGCTTAATTTTCAGAGCCAATCTTCAAGCCTAACCAGACCATCATAAGGATATTCACTCAGGTTTGCAAAAGATTAAAACCAGCCCTTTTCGTTCCCATTTCGTGCCTTTTAGCGCGCCCTTTCGCCTGCGCTTTCAGCCATGCCTTCCTGTCCTCCCTCACCCAGCTTTTTTAGCACCTCTATTTTTCTTAAAACAAACTCTTTCGGCGAAAAGTCTTGGAAACTTTGGAGAAGTTGTTGATAACGGTTAATCGCCGCCTCATACAGTTCCAGTTTTTCCAGCATCATGGCCACCTGCAGTAAAAAGTTCTTCTTCCATTCAGCCGGCGTCTCCGGCCGGTCAACCAGAACTTCCAGCGCCCGGCAGGCCAGATTGATTTTTCCGATATTCTTCAACCAGGGAGTTAATCTGTCCTGAGTTTCTGGCTCAAATGGCTCCCGGTAGATGACAAAGTATTCAGCAAAAAGCCGGGCCGACTCTTCCGGTTTGGTCTCCAGAAGCTTTCTAATCGCTTTCTCATAGAACTGCCGGCTTTCCTCAGATGGCTTAAGCAGCCGGGCCAGAGCCACGATGGCCTCCACTCTTTCTGGATTGTGTTCGACGACGGCCAGCAGCATTTTCCTGGCCTCAGCATAATCTTCTTTATTATCAATGAGGTTAGTGGCCCTCTCCACCAGCATATCTTCAATCCCCTCCTCTTGAAATTTTTGCCGGCTGGCCAGATAGACACCGGATAGAAGCCCGACAATATGGGCCAGATAATCAACATGGGACTTAAACATGTTGGGCACGCTCACTATTTGAAGATACAGGTAAGTGGCGATCAGAAGGAGCGAATTCACTTTGACCTTAAATCCGAGGAAAATAGGCGGAAGGAGAGGAACCGGGAAAACGAGCTTCCGGTAAAAAAGCCGGACGGCGTAAACTCCCATGATGCCCATTATCGCTCCGGAGGCACCGATAGAAGACATGAATTCCTGCCGGCTGACCAGGTAAACTAGGGGAGTAGCCAGCGAAGACAAAAACCCCGTCATCAAGTAGAAATAAATGAATTTCTTCCAGCCCACTCTTTTCTCAACAGCCAAACCAAAGACCCAGAGAGCCGCCATGTTAAACCATAGATGCTCAGCATCGGCATGAAGGAAAATGGAGGTTATAGGGCTGATAATGAGGTTCCAGACATGGAGCTCCTCCGGAATAAAGCAGAATAAGGAGTAGATTCTTTCCATCGTCCCGGGGTCCAGAGCTCGAAGGACATAATGGATAAGAACATTGCTCAGGATTAGAGAGTAAGTAGCATTAAAGCGTTTCTCAAATATTTTCTCGCCGGCCGGATATTCGGTTGGGATAAAGGTCAGCTGATCAAACAAGGTTTCGATCAGGCCGTCGCCAGAAATCAAAGCTTTGGAAACCACATAAAATATAAAAATGAGAGAAAATATCAGGACTCTCATAAACAGGCTTTCGGCCAGCTGCAAAAAATTAAAGCAAATAAGGAAAAAGGGAAATAGAGCTAAGGTCAGAATAATCGTTTTTAAAACGTAGCGTTTCTGCTGCTTCCAGAGCGATTGCTGCCAGGCGGTTTCAGGAGACCGGGAAGAGGGCCCCGGACCTTTGCCGGTTAAAAACAAGCGTGCTTTTTGAAGACGACGGGAGAAACGCCTGATGCCTTTTTCCTGTGCCGGTTCCATCCCCCGCATAGTCGATAATTTAAATTGCCCGCGCTTCCCCTGTCAAGGCAGAAGTGGCTCTAGAGCCAGAAGTGTGGTGAAAAAGGGAAGGGCTTATGGCAGGAACTCCTTGAAGGACAATAAGTTAGGACAGGAGTTAACCTACCACCTTGACCATCCATACTTTGATAATTAATTTATTTGAATTACAAAGGCTATAGGGTAAGGGGAGCTGAGGTAGAAGGGAAGGAGATATTAGTCAGGGGAGGGTTGTGAAGGAAGACAGGCAGTTGTCCCCGCCGCGGGAAGAGGAGTTAAGGGACGGGAAGGTAAGGCTGGGGATAGATGAACGCAGTTTTCGTGGACGGGGTTCAGTGATCTCTGTGACCAAACTGAGAAGAAGGAAGTGGTTAGCCGTCATGCCTGATGATCCCCAGGAGACTCTACGTCAGTTCTTGATTAAGATACCAGGCTCTATCAAGAGGGAAATAGAGGAAGTCTGTGTGGATATTAAGCCAGCCTTTATTACAACGACAGAAGAAGAGCTACCTGAGGCCGAGATAGTCATAGACCGTTTTTATATGATCCATGATGCTAACCGACAAGTGGATGAAACCAGGCCGATAGAGCAGGAAGCGACCAGAAAACCTATTCCCAAACATCTCTTCTTGAAAGCAGAGGAGAGATTAACTGACAAGCAGCGACAGGGGCTTGACCATTATCTAACCCTCTACCCTTCTCTACGGGAGTGGTACCGGGCAAAAGAACAGCTGCGAAGAATCTACTGGGCTGAATCGGAAGAGAAGGCCCGGGAGCTTTTGTTCAGTTTGATCAGGTGTCAAGAAGCTTCAGATGATACCGCGATGAATGATTGAGGCCGGATTCTAAGGCGCTGGCAGGAGTATATCCTTAACTACTTTAATCACAAAACTACTAATGTCTAGACCGAAGGAGCTCAGACTAAAATGAAGTTGATCAAAAGAATGAGCTATGGCTACAGACATGACCATAACTATATACAACCACACCGGGCTCTGGAACTAAAAACCCCTATTGAGTATTATGTCCAGTGGAAGAAAATCCATAAAGCCAAGGTGTTAGCAATGTCCTGAACTGATACGGCTCGCATTTACATTTAGAGGTCCGAGTTAACGGCGTTAAGACCTGTCCGGATCAAGTAATTGGAAATTGTTAATTATAGAGGGGGCGCAAAATGAAAAAATTCACAATGGTTTTATTAATTTCAGGAATGATTCTGTTGCCTTCATTGGCTCAGGAAGTCCTCCATGAGTATAAAATTCCACCTGGCTGGAAGTTCAAAAGCTATTTTTCTAGAGCTTTGTATCTTCTCCCAGATTTACCTGACGAGGAGCTGGCCAAAGGCGATGTGCCTCGAAGGCTCCTGATCTTTGACAGACAGGACAAGCTTATTTCTGACCTGATGCTTGAACCGGGTTGGTGGTTTGGTGGATATCTGGATGATAAAATACTTCTTGAGGAATCAGATGAAAACGGAACCTACTTAATAAAGCTCACCGACCTCCAGGGAAAAGAGATTTACAGAGTCAATGGCCAGGGGAGATGCTTAAATCAGGCTCTCTTAGGGAAAGATTTTGCTCTGGTTCCGTCTAAGGAGCATCTCCAAATTGGACCTATTTCCATCATAGATGGGAAGACAGGGCAGGAGAAATTCAGGCTTGAACCTTTCCAAGGTCCAAATGGTCCTTCTATACCGGATGGCTTTCTTCTCATCGGTGAAGGATTTTATGTCATCGGCAAGGGAGCAAGCCTTTTCCTTAAAAGCTATTATGAACCGGAAAAAACATTCTGGCAGATTTGGAATATTGGTGGCAATATAAAAGAAATCACGTTTTTAAACAAAGATCTCATTGCTGTAGGTTATGGTTTTGATGATTTTGAAAAGGATAGATTCATGAGTGGAGTAGCTGTAATCGAATGGCGAAGCGGTAAAATTTTATTCAACAAATATGCCACTCGAGTCCGCCAGGGAGAAAATTGGAAGGAAGACAAATGGTTTGATAGCTTTCATTATCTCCTTTTATCAATTGGAAAGGAAGGAGAACTCATAATAAAAGAGAAGGAAGATAGAGAAACGATTCTTCCGCCGAAAGCTGGCAGAAAAGGTAGCTGGAACGGCTGGGATGAAACAAAAGCCAGGAAGATAAAGATAAAATATATGCCTGTGCCCCAGGAGATATACTCTTCCGATGGCAAGAAGGCCAGGGTAGAAGTTCTTGGAGACACGATAATAAAAGATTTCGGTACTTTTGTAAGGATAGAAAAGCGCAAATATGAAATAGATTCCGAGGCGGAAAAATAACCAGCAGGAAACGGAAATCAGAAATTGTTTTAAACCCCCGGTTTTTCTCCGCAAACTAGCCAAAAACCAGCCAGCAAACAATAAATTGTTTCTTTTGACCGGTTATTATCAGCTCAGCTTGAGGCTGGCTGCTTTTTAAGTATCTCCTGGCCTTCTGGAGAGTCTTCGGGAACAATATAAGGATACCGACATTTTGGACAGCCTTCATAGCGGGTGGAAAGACGCCAGACTGAATAGAAAAGGCCCGGCAAAATACCGAGAACCCAGAGCACTATTTCCCACCCCAGGCTCCCCTTAGTGTATCGCTTAGGCTTCCCAACAAAACCACAGTTGGGACAAGCATAATTCTGGCTCATAAGCACCTCCTGACCTGATTTTTTTGCTAAATCCCTCTTTATAAAAATTTAGTCGATCCTTCATATTTAAAATTTAAATTCTATTGGAAAAGAGCTGTATAAAGTAATGGTGGAAAAACGAAAGCAAGAAGTGGGGCTTAAAACAATCTCATTGGTTCTCCTCATTAGTACTAACCCTGTTTCTATATCCTATAATGATTCCAACAATCGTTACAATTTTTCAAGTCAAAGACCAAAGTGGAGGCAGAGCTCAAAATCTGCA
>ERZ795045.1522-NODE-1522-length-25671-cov-475.807308_pt1 | contig 25671 bp, 19 predicted proteins | sample MGYA00375129_ERZ795045 | MGnify/ENA primary metagenome ERZ795045 (study PRJEB30174, sample SAMN05720166) | activated sludge metagenome | isolation source: anaerobic digester from wastewater treatment plant | place: Japan | collected 2015-05-15 ...
CATCGAAATATGATGCTGGTTGGATCATATTTCTGTCGCTGAAACTGCCCTTACCATTTCTACTAATTTCCTCACTTTGTCACCACCTTTTTGTTCAACATGTGCGTTATCGTTCTTCTCGTATGGTCTACTCCTTGTAAGACTTACTCTACCGTCCCCCCTCAATCCCTCGAATAATATCTTGAGTATCGTCTTGTCGTTGTCCGGATGATAACGGACAACATTAAAAGGTATCTTTGCATGTGCTATTCTGTCCATATTCCTTACACTCATCTGATTCTTCCTTAATCCGGCTGCTCTTGATATCCATTGTGGATATGTCATCTCACTCTTGATTTTCTTGCTTGATTTCAAATGTCCTTCTATCATCCTTTTTGTTAGTTCCATGTCGAATGCCTCCATACACCCATGCCCTCTTTCAAAAGAGTCGAGGATATGATATAATTTCAAAGACATTTAATATGATCTAAAGCGACGACCTTGAAAAACGTAATGACTATGATATAATATTCTTGCTGTAGTCAAGGTAGATTACAAATTGCCGAGGTGGCGGAATTGGCAGACGCGCATGACTCAGGATCATGTGGACTTAAATCCGTGCGGGTTCAAATCCCGCCCTCGGCACCAAGTATTAAAGTAGTTAAAGTGAATGTACCTTATGCAACAAAGGGCAGGGTCGGCTGGTACCGACCCGGTTTTTTTAAGTTGATTTCATTGACAGATAGATGGATATATTTGAATATATTCCGCATGGTGGTGGAGCGTTTGAACGAAGTTGATTTTTACAACTATAAAGTGCTTTGTGGTGAGGCGAACGAAATTAGAAATCATCTTGTGACTTGCATCGAAGATAATCAAAAATTATTCGTTGTTACGCTCAATAGTCAGATATTCTTGAAAGCATTGGAATTACCAGAGTACAACGATGCCATTGAGCATGCAACTTTCCATCTTCCAGATGGTGCTGGTGTAGTTTGGGCAATAAAGAAGCATTGTAAGATAATTACGGACAGGGTACCCGGCATAGATACGATGCAGTATCTCTGTGAGGAAAGCAAAACTCGTGGATGGAAAGTTTACTTGCTTGGTGCAAAACCAGACGTTGTAAAATTAGCCGCTGAAAGATTGGTTGAACATAGCGTAGACGTCGTTGGTTACCATCACGGATATTTCACAGACGAGACACCATCACGAGAAATTGAAAGACTAAAGCCAGATTTATTATTCGTTGGGATGGGTGCACCTCGCCAAGAACTTTGGATCCATGATCACATAGACCTTCCATTTAAACTTGCCATGGGCGTTGGTGGGAGTTTTGATGTTATTGCAGGTGTGAAAAAGAGAGCACCGAAGTTCTTTCAAAGGATGAGACTCGAGTGGTTTTACAGATGGCTCAGTGAGCCTATCTCACGTTCCAGTGTACCTGTGGATGTTTTGAAATTCTACTTCAAGGTGATATTCGATGGAAAAGATGGAAATTGTAAGAAAATACATTGAGAGAATAATGAATGCCCCATTGAATCTTGTTGGATACAAAGACTTCGAAGAGGCATTTGCTTATCTCTACAGTGATTCTGTACTGCCAATAAGAAGTGATGACTTGGGTGAGAGGTTTATTGATGTTGGTTCTGGTGGTGGCGTGCCCGGTGTACTTCTTTCTATCGAATTTGGTAGAAGAGTGCTACTAATAGATAGTATATGCAAAAAATGGACTTTGTAAAACAGACGTGCAGTGAACTTGGCATAGATACCGTGGAAACTATGTGCGTAAGGGCCGAAGAATTGAAGAATGTGGGAGATTACTTTGAAAAGTTTGATGCAGCGACTGCTCGTGCAGTTTCAAAGCTTCCAACCGTTTTGGAACTAACTGCTCCATACGTAAGAATCGGTGGAAAAATTCTTTTATATAAAGGACCAGGTTACAACGAAGAATTAGGTCATTCCATAAATGCGATGAAGGAACTCGGTATCAAACTATCCGAAACAAGAAACTACTCTATCCGAGGGAAGAATCGGTACTTACTCGTCTTTGAAAAGACACATTCAACCCCAAGAAAGTATCCAAGAAAGACTGGCATACCGGAGAAAAACCCCATAAAGTGATTTGGTTATCATTGAAAATCATCCTAATATCCTATATTCTATCCCATCCTTATCCGTGCTACAACAATCACTGAGCACATACTTTTTAGTTTTTGCTCACATTCTATGGTATTTACCCCTCGATTATGATATAATATTATTAGGCGTCCTTCATTCATTGAATGAACAGATGCCTGAAATTCTGATTATTTATAGTTGTCTAAATCTATGGAAGGGAGTGCTGTATGTGAAGAAATTGAAGATGGGAATTATTGGTTGTGGTCGTATAGGTTCCACAAAGCATGTAGAGGCTATTGTAAAGAACGCTGACATTATAGAGGCAGTCGCAACATGTGATATAGTGCTCGATAAAGCAAAGTCATGCAGTGAGAAAATAGAAGGGTTAACTAATCAAAAGCCGAAGTACTACACAGATTTCATCGAAATGATCGAAAATGAGGAAATCGACTTTGTTTCAATAGCTACTGAAAGTGGGTACCATTACGAGATTGCAATCGAAGCTCTGAAGAGAGGCAAGAACGTCTTAGTGGAAAAGCCGATGGCATTATCAACTGCACACATGGATCACATGTGTGCCTTGGCAAAGGAGAAGGATCTAAAATTGGGTGTTTGTTTTCAAAATAGATTTAATCCACCAATTGAAGAATTGCGACAAAAGATAGATTCGGGTGCGTTCGGACACGTGAATTATGCAGTTGCCAACGTTAGGTGGAATAGAGACAGGGAGTATTACAACCAAGCACCGTGGCGTGGTACTTGGCAACTGGACGGTGGCTCGTTGATGAACCAATGCACGCATAACACAGATTTGCTACAATGGATGCTTGGTGGAGACGTTGATGAAGTATACGGTGTTGTGAGAAACTTTCAACACAAGTATATAGAGGCGGAAGATTTTGGTGGTGCATTGATAAAATTCAAGAATGGTAGCGTAGGTATTTTGGAAGGAACTTCAACTATCTATCCAAAGAATTTGGAGGAAACACTTTCTGTATTTGGTGAGTTTGGAACAGTTGTAATTGGCGGACTTGCAGTAAACAAGATCAAAACTTGGAAGTTCCCCGATGAAGATTCTCATCCGTTCATGGAATTACCTGATCCTGATACGGTCTATGGTTCAGGTCACGTACCGCTATATAGAGATTTTTACGAAGCTATAATCAACAACAGGAAGCCGAAAATTTCAGGTGAAGATGGTAGAAAAGCAGTGGAAATTGTTTTGGCAATCTACAAATCTGCACTCGAAGGTAGGCCAGTCAAGTTCCCCTTTGACTTTTCTACGGAGAAGATGAAAGATTGGAATGGTCACTATGTTGTGCGTGGTTAAAGAATTTACATTTGACGCTGCACACAACTTGGTCTCCTATCATGGAAAGTGCGAGAAACTTCATGGACACACTTACAAACTTCAAATTGTGGTCTGCGGTGAGAAAGATGAAGAAGGTATGGTAATTGATTTTACGCAGCTCAAGGAATTGGTAAATGAGTATGTATTGAAATATCTGGACCATGCTTACATAAATGATATCATCCAGCAACCAAGTGCGGAGAATATAGCACAGTGGATATGGGATAGAATAGAAGTTCCACTAAGTTCTGAGCGTTACAGTCTGAAAGAAGTACGCCTTTGGGAGACGCCAACTTCTCACGTAATCTATAGTAAATACAACAAATAATACAAAACACAAAAAACGCAAAAACTAAAAGAGGGCGCAATTATTGCGCCCTCTATTTCTCCTGCTAATTACATAATTACAAGCTCAAAATAAAGTTCAAGCCAACTTTTCCTTCTTTTCCTGTGCAAGTCGTGGTGTTTCCTCGTACTGAATTCCCAAGAAGACATCGAAACCCGTACCTGCAGGTATTATCTGCCCTACGATCACATTTTCTTTGAGTCCAATGAGCGTATCTACCGTACCTTTTATAGCTGCATCTGTAAGTACTTGTTGAGTTTGCTGGAAGCTTGCCGCGCTCAGCCATCCTTCGTACTCAAGAGAAGCTTGAGTAATTCTCAACAATTTTCTTCTGTATTTTGCAACTTCTTTTGGCAATATCTGATAGATTTCTCTTTCTTTATCCTGCGTTAGAACAGCAACTTCTTTTATACCGAGGTCTATCAATTTCTGCAAGAGTTCTTCTGTAATCTCTTCTCCTTGTGCTGCAACTTCTATAACCTCTCCACTTTCATCCTTAGAAATGATGTGCTTTTCCAATGTCTTCCCTATGATCCTCTTTCTGTTTATTTCTATCCTCGCATTACCTTCCATAATTTCCCTATTGATCTTGTTAAGGAAATTAATCGGTACGAGATCACCAGCTAAGAAACCAGTATCTCCAGAATCAACAACTTCTGCTTTGTTAAGCATCTGCCTGATTATAAGTTCAAAGTGCTTATCGTGAATATCGACGCCTTGCTGAACATAAACCTTCTTAATTTCTTTCAGTAGGTAAGAAGCAGTTTCTTCAGCTCCAAGTTCTTCGAGTATTTTTCTTATCTTGAGTGAACCACTTGTCAAAGATTGGCCCGGTAAGACCTTTTGACCTACTCTTACACTGACTCTTACACGTGATGGTACTTCATACTCTTGAGGCATACCAAGTTCATCTTGAATGACTATTTTCTTTGGATCATCTTGAGAAATACTGATAACCGTACCTTTCACTTTAGAGAAGATCCCTTCTGGATCTTTTGTCTTTTTTCTTGCTTCAAAAAGTTCTTCAACTCTAGGCAATCCTTGTGTAATATCTGCGGTTGTTGCAATACCTCCGGTATGGAATGTCCTCATCGTAAGTTGCGTACCAGGCTCACCGATTGATTGTGCAGCCACTATACCAACCGATTCTCCTACGCTAACGACCCTATGATTAGATAGGTCAAGACCATAACACTTTGCGCATATACCTCTTTCAGACTCACAAGTGAGCGCAGACCTTACATATATTTCTGGCCTTACTACAACACTTTCGACGTTGTTCTCTTCTAGTATTTTAGCTAAATTAACATCGATTTGTTCTTCTTCAACCGCTATTTGCACTTTTCCGCTCTTATCCAAAACAGAACTTTCGGCAACTACAGTTCCAACTACCGGATAGAGTTTTATTTTGACGGTGTAAATATGGGAGTCTCTTAGCTTCCTTATAACATCCCAATCCAGTTCTGTCTCTGCGTGTAACATTTCATTGCCGAGATCAACATCTTCTGCAAGTTCTGCGTAGACTTCCGGTATGTTTCCACTATTTACATCGAATGTAACCTCTTCAACGACATCCACTCTTTTCTTATAGTTCGAGAGGAATTTAGCATCTTCATCCAGTATAAGTGCATCTCGAGTGTATGTGTTATTATTCTTTGGATTTACCAACACATTTCCAGTTCCCGGTTCATATATCTCCTTTGAAAGTAGCCTTCCAAATATAAAATCTTCCAATTTTTCGATAGGTTCGTCGGAATCTGCGTTCTTAAAGACCCTTGCTCTTATTCCTTCATGCGTACCGCAATCTGGTTCACTTATCACAACACTCTGTACAACGTCGACCAATCTTCTAGTCAGGTAACCTGCAGAACTCGTCCTCAATGCAGTGTCCGCTGATCCTTTCCTAGCACCGTGCGTACTAATGAAGAATTCGAGCACAGAGAGACCGTCACGGAAATTCGATGTTATTGGGATTTCTATGGTCTTACCTGATGGATCCGCCATAAGACCTCTCATTCCTGAAAGTTGTTTCAATTGGTCGCTATTTCCCCTTGCTCCTGAGTCGATCATTATAAATACTGGATTGAATGGATTTTCTCCGATGTAGCGATAAGTTTCGTCTTGTACCCTCTTTGTAGCGTTGTTCCAAACCTTTATCGTTTCATTGTATTTTTCATCATCGCTTAGTAACCCTTCATCATACAACCGTTCGATCTGATCAATTTTCTTCATTGCAGCATCAATTATTTCCTGTTTCTTTGGAGAAATCATGAAATCTTTCAAACTTATCGTGAGCCCAGAGACCGTTGCGTAATGGAAACCGAGGGTCTTTATATCATCTAACAGATCAGCAGTTCGATCAATTCCGTGCAGCTTAAATGTCTTATAAACTACCTCTCCTATGGCTTTCTTTCCAAAGGCTCTCGCATAATCCTTCAGTTCATCTGGAAGTATGTGGTTAAATATCAATCGTCCAAATGTTGTCTTTGTTATCTTCCCATTTATGGGTATAAGAATTGGCTCTTGAAGTGTTATGTATCCAAAATCATATGCCAATTCAGCTTCTTCAGCAGTTGCAAATCGCCATTTTATTTGCTCTGGTTGAATTGAATCGAAGTTCTTTCCAACCATTGTCAAATAATACACTCCAGCAACGATATCCTTATTAGGCATCGATATTGGTTTTCCATGTGCAGGCGATATGATGTTGTATCTTGAAAGCATCAAGAGCCTTGCCTCTGCTTGAGCAGCCGGTGATAGAGGTAGATGAACTGCCATCTGGTCACCGTCGAAGTCCGCATTGAATGGTGGACATACAAGCGGATGCAACTGTATGGCATTACCCTCTATTAATTTTGGTTCGAATGCCTGGATTGACATCCTATGAAGAGTTGGTGCTCTGTTTAGTAGTACAACCCTTCCTTGAATAACTTTTTCCAACTTTTCCCAAGCCTTCGGGTCTTCCCTTTGCAATTCTTTCCTATATTTCTTGACTTTTGGTTGCGTTGCTTCAACGTTTTCTTCCTTAGAAAGCTCGGCAATAACAAATGGTTCAAAAAGTTCGAGAGCCATCTTCTTTGGCAAACCACATTCGTGTATTTTGAGGTGAGGACCGACGACGATAACTGCACGACCAGAATAATCAACACGCTTACCAAGTAGATTTCTTCTAAATCGTCCTTTCTTGCCTCTTATCAGATCCGTCAAAGATTTTAACGCCCTTCCATTTCTATCGACGTAGGCCTTACCAATCTTGCCGTTGAATATGAGGTTATCAACAGCCTCTTGCAACATACGCTTTTCATTCTTTATGATGACTTCCGGTGCATTCATTTCCAATAGTTTTCTGAGTCTGTTATTTCTCATCAACACTCTTCTATAAAGATCATTCAAATCAGTTGTAGCAAATCTTCCACCATCGATTTGGATCATAGGGCGTATTTCTGGTGGAACAACCGGTAATGCTTCTAATACCATCCACTCAGGTTTTGTACCACTTCCTATCATATCTTTTACGATAGTAAGCTTTTTTAGAAGTTTCTTGGCCCTCATACTACTTTTTGGTGTTTTCTTCAATTCTGCTTCCAATTCTGCCATTGTTACTTCCAGATTTAGCTGTTCCAACAGTTTCTTAATGGCAGCTGCGCCTGTTTCTGCTTCGATCTTTCCAGGATATATCAAGCTATATGCTTCATAATCTTGCTGGGTAATTATTTGTCCAATCGATAATCCAGTTTCTTGAACGACTTCTGGATCTATACTTGTTACAACCATTATGGGTTTATCGTGCTCTTCTTGCTCTTCGTGATCAAACATATCGTGGTAGTACTGACTGAACAATTTGTATTCTTCAGATGTTAGCTTTTCACCTTCAAAGAGGAACTTATCGGCTAACTCATCACCGGCTTTTACAACATCGCCATCTTGTACGTATATTGTTGCACCTTCAAAAACGGGATAGTTCTTGACTTGCTGTACATTCTCGATGTATAGAGTACCAGTTGTAATAACTTCATACATTCCATTTTCTAATGGTCTCAAGTTCAATTGTTTACTATACTTGATTGTACCAGATACGGGTGCCGTAATACTCGACAACACTGTTTCAGTCGTCAGTTGTTGACCTTTCTTTACTTTATCTCCGTTCTTTACAAGCACTCTCACACCGTATGGAAGAGAAAATGTGATCGGTGTGTTCTTACTCGTTGGTAAAGGATTGATCGTTATCGTCTCTGAGAATTGGTCCACTTCTATATTTCCGTCGAATGGTGCATAAATTGCCTCGACGCGTCTCTCCGGTACTATCTCGTCACCTTGATTTACGCTCTCACCATCTTTGAATCTAATCTCCATACCGCTTAAGACTCTCAATTCTGCCCTTACAATGTTTCTAACACTAATCCAGTATATATCTCTATCTGTATGGGACCTTTCACGTTTGATTTGTACTTCTCCATCTATTTCAGAGACCAACGGTGATTTTGGATCCTTTATGATATGAGCCGGAGAAACTTCAAAATCCCATTTTCTTGCGTAAATTTCATACTCCGTTTGATCCAATATAGAACCTTTTGGAAATGGAGTATTCTTCGGATCAGTTATAATTAGAACTCTTTCATTTATTCTTCTGCTACCGAAGTACACTATATTTTCCACGTCTTTTACCGTCATATCAAGTAAAGTCGCTATCACACTTGGTGTATTCTTTAGATACCAGACATGTGTTACAGGTGCGGCAAGTTCCACGTGTCCAAATCTTCTTCTTCGTGCATCTTTTGATTCAACACGAACTCCACATTTCTCACACACGGTACCTTCGTACTTCTTTCCACTGTATTTTCCACAAGCACATTCGTAATCTTTTACTGGCCCAAATATCTTTTCACAAAAGAGCCCTTCTTTTTCTGGCTTGAATGTACGATAATTGATCGTTTCTGCCTTCTTTACCTCTCCGCTTGACCACTTTCTTATCACTTCTGGAGAAGCGATATTAACTTTTACGCTGGCAATCTTCCTCTTGAATGAAGAACTCATTCATTTTCCCTCCTCTTAACGTCGGGGTCATCCCGTACCAAGTTTTATGCGGTACGTGCAATTACACAGATCAAAGGTGAAAATAAGTTGAAAACTTGGAGAAACCATCGACTATCACAATTTTTCAATATCTATCTCATTGCCACTCTCATCGTAGATTCTGACATCAAGCGCGAGTCCCTTAAGTTCTCTGACGAGTACTTTGAAACTTTCCGGTAGTCCAGGTTCTGGCAAGTTCTTCCCTTTCATTATTGCTTTATACACTTCTGTACGCCCTTTGATATCGTCACTTTTTACTGTAAGCATTTCATTAAGTGTGTACGATGCACCGTAAGCTTCCAGTGCCCAGACTTCCATTTCTCCAAACCTTTGACCACCAAATTGCGCCTTACCACCGAGTGGTTGTTGATGAATCAGAGAGTACGGACCAGTTGCACGTGCGTGAATCTTATCTCGAGCTATGTGCACTAATTTCATAATGTACATGTAACCTACCAATATTGGAGAATCAAATTCTTTTCCTGTCCTACCGTCTCTCAAGGTTACCTTTCCAGATGGATTCTCAGGATCATCACCGTAGTGTAAGTTGAGAGATTTCCTAATATTGTACAATTCTGGTAGTATGTCATCTTCCTTTGCACCATCGAAGACTGGTGTTGCAAAATGTCTATTTGTGAGTTTTGCTAGCCATCCAAGTGATGTCTCAAGCACTTGACCGATGTTCATACGTGATGGAACGCCTAGTGGACTCAATACAACTTGAACAGGTGTTCCATCAGGCAGAAATGGCATATCTTCTTTCGGAAGGATCATAGAAACGACACCTTTATTCCCATGCCTACCTGCCAACTTGTCACCAACATCGAGTGGTTTTCTCGTGGCAACATAGACTCTCACCAGTGTATTTACACCGGGGCCAAGGTCCCCAACTTCTTCTTTGTAGAATACATTAACCCCAATCACTCTTCCTTCTACCCCGTGTGGTACCCTCAACGACGAATCTTTTACATCCTTACCCTTTTCACCAAACACTGATCTCATTATCTTTTCTTCAGGACTTGCGTCACTCTCACCCTTTGGAGTTACTTTACCAACTAATATATCTTGGGAAGTGAAGTATTTCTGTTTACCAACGTATGCACCAACGCGTATTATTCCATTTTCATCAAGATTTCTGAGATTTTCTTTCGATACGTTCGGGATTTCGGATGTAATTTCTTCAGGGCCAACCCTTGTTTCTCTTGCAGTTGTCTCGTATACTTCAACGTGTACGGAAGTGAATGCATCTTCTTCCAACAATTCCTCACTGACCAATATTGCATCTTCGAAGTTGTAACCTTCCCAAGGAACGAAGGCAACCAACACATTTTTACCAAGTGCAAGCTCGCCGTTATCTGTGGCGGGGCCATCTGCTATTGGTGTACCCTTTTTCACAACATCTCCAGGTGATACTATGGGCCTTTGTGTAATTGCTGTATCTTGATTTGACCTAATGTATTTCAGTAATCCATATTCATCCAAAATTGGATTACCTTTCTTGTCATACATTAGTTCCCCATTTTCATTGGTTCTGTGAATTACTATCCTTCTACCATCAGATTTCTTGACGATACCGTCATGTTTTGCAAGTACCATGTTGCCCGAATAAAGTGCAGCATGATATTCCATACCTGCACCAACGAGCGGTGCCTCTGGTTTTACAAGAGGTACACCTTGGCGTTGCATGTTTGAACCCATGAGTGCACGGTTTGCGTCATCGTGTTCAAGAAATGGGATAAGTGCAGTTGTAACACTAACGATCTGCCTTGGGGAAACATCGACGTACTCTACCTCTTCCTTACTAACATACAATATCTTCTCCATGTGTCTAACCGGCACTCTCTCTTGGACAATATAACCATCATCATCTATTTCTATCGTTGCCGAAGCTATCTTATAATTCTCTTCCTCATCGGCGGCCAAGTAAGCCACCTCATCAGTTAACTTACCGTCTACTACCTTTCTGTAAGGCGTTACGAGAAATCCAAACTTATCTATCGTTGCATAAACGGATAGAGAAGTGATGAGACCGATATTACCGCCTTCAGGTGTCTCTATAGGGCACATCCTGCCATAGTGGGAGTGGTGAACGTCACGGACTTCAAATCTTGCACGTTCCCTCTTTAGACCACCGGGCCCAACTGCTGTAAGCCTTCTCTTGTGAGTAAGCTCTGCAATCGGATTAACTTGATCCATAAACTGCGACAAAGGATTAGTTGCAAAAAAGCTATTCAATGAGGCAATCACATTTCTCAAGTTTATCAAACTGGAAATTGGAATCTTGTCTAAACTCGTGTATGTTGAAAGTTTCTCTTCTATCTGATGCACGGACTTTGAGAATGCTCTTTCAAATTCAGAACCTATCAATTCACCGACAGTCTTAACGCGCTTGTTTGAAAGGTGATCTTTCGTATCCAAAGTTTCAGGGTGCTTCTCTGTCTCAAGTAACATCCTAGTGACAAGTACTATATCCATTGGGGTCAATGCATTGAACTTTTCGGTGTATTCTATATTCTCAACGCTTCTCTTTGATCTACCCTCAATCTCGATGAGGTAATTTCTATAAGCACTAGTCAACTTCTTGTTCATCTTGTAGCGCCCAACTTCAGAGAGCTCAAATTTTTCTTCGCTGAAGTAAAGGTTATTCCAATAAGACTTTGCAGCTGCATATCTGAAGACTTCACCGGGTCTAAGCTCTTTATTTATTTCCATGTATGCACGCAACTCGCTTATTTCTTCATCATGTGATAGTTTCAGCTTTTCCTTAAGTTTTGCATATGTTCTGAAAACATACTTGTTCACAACTTTTATCTTTTCAATTCCATGTTCGCGGAGAATATCAAGTAAAGTTGACGTGAGAACAGACCCTTTTTCAGCAAGTACACTACCATTCTTGGTAACTACGTCTTCGAGTAATATTATACCTTCGAATTGTTTTGAATAATCGTCTTCAACATCTAGAATCGTTGGAAAGAGTGATAGGATCTCTAAGTCACTACTAAATCCCAATGTCTTCAAAACCAAGAAGAAATTTAACCTCTTTCTCCTATCTATTCTTGCATACAGCACCTCATCGTTGAGATTAAGCATTATTTCAAGCCAAACACCACGAACAGGCAGAAAATGTGCAAGATAAATAGGTTTTGAACCGATAGTTTTCGTAGGCTCTTCGACAAAATATACGCCAGGACTCCTAACCAATTGACTGACAACAACTCTTTCTACCCCATTGATTACGAACGTTTGATTCTCTGTCATCACAGGATAATTTCCGAGTGTTACTTCTTCTTCACGCATTTCGTCTGTAGAGACATCGGTTACTCTTACCGTTGCATAAAATGGTGCAACGTACGTGAGCAGTCTCTGCTTGCATTCTTCCACAGAATGAAGTGGCTCGCCCACTCTAAAATTGACGAAGTCAAGTCTGAATCCCTTTTCTTTTCTTCCTTCGGTCTTAGCTGAAGTAATTGGGCTAAACTTTTTTAAGATCTTTAGTATCCCACTATCGAGCAATTCTTTAAAAGATGCATGCTGGATACTAACTAGGTCGGGGACATCTACGATCTCGTCAACCTTGCCGAAGGAATACCTCGTCCTCTTACCAATCTGATAGGTTTTCATTCGATCACCTCTTTCTCAATCGATACGCAAATGGTTGGATATTAAACTTTCGGGGGAATAAAACTGAAAAGACCAGACAGAATAACATTGGGAAACTGTAGTTGGATCTGAAAATTTAGACAAGGGTTAATATTAAGCCAATTATATATTAAATCACAAAAACCCCGCTATGTAAATACCATGCGGGGTTTGATACGTAATATTTTTTCTTTTGAAATAAGCGTTACTTTATTTCAACTTCTCCGCCTACTTCTGTAATCTTCTTCTTTATGTCTTCTGCTTCTTCCTTCTTTACGCCCTGTTTGATGAATGCATCTGCTGCGCCTGTTTTTTCAACAAGGTCCTTTGCTTCCTTAAGACCGAGACCGGTGATTTCTCTTACAACCTTTATAACCTCAATCTTCTTTGCTCCGAAGCTCTTGAGTAAAACGTCAAATGTGTCCTTTTCTTCAACTGCTGCTGCTGGAGCTGCCGCTGCTGCAACTGGCATTGCTGCCATCATTGGAGCTGCTGCACTAACACCAAATCTGTCCTCTAACATCTTAACAAGTTCTGCAAGTTCTGCAACCGTTAACGATTCAATACCCTTTACAAGTTCTTCCAATGTCATGGTATGCACCTCCTGTTTTTTTAACAAAACTAAAATGATTTAAAACCTAAATAATTACCAAATACTTACTGCTCGTTCTTTTCTTTGATAGCATTGAGCGCATAAAGTACTTTTCTGAGCACGCCAGAAAGAGAATTGACGAGACCACGAATCGGACTCTGAATACCACCAAGTACCATGGCGATGAGTTGTTCTTTCGAAGGCAATTTGGAGAGTTCTTCCACTTTGTCTCCACTGAAGAATCTTCTCTCAAGATACAAGCCCTTGCATACCGGTGTACCTTTGTTCTCTTTTACGAAATCGTAGTAAACTTTTATTGCCTCAACTGGATCTCCTTCGTTGACGTACAATATTGCGGTGGGACCAAAAAACGCATTTTCATCAACGTCCATATCGTAGCCAGCATCTTTCAACGCCATCTTAACCAACGTGTTCTTTACCACTGCAAACTTTGCACCATCACCGAACTTCTCTCTTAGGGCCCTTCTCAACTTAGTCATTTGAGCAACCGTTAGCCCTCTAAAATCTGAAAAAAGCACTAAAGATGAATTCTGTAACTCTCCAATTAGCTCTTGTACGAGCTGTTCCTTTTCAGGTCTTCTAAGCACGTCTTCACCTCCCAGAATAAAATGAAAAAACGCCTCTCGTCGAGGCAGCCCAAAGGAGAACATCCAAACCATACACGAAATATGATTAGTATGATTAGATAGAATTCTCCCCAGCCTCGTGCAGGCGACCTTCCGGTCTTTATTTTAACCTGCAGTCTTTGGCAGCGTTTTAATTTTATCAGAGCTTCAGATTCTTTTGGTTAATACTATGTAAAGATAGGGTAAATTATGGTAGTGGACGGAGACACATTTTTCAATTTGATTTAGTAACTTTAGGTGTAGAGGAGAGTTGAATATTTACGATTGTGCCATCTGGACTTTCTTCTACATCGAAGTTGTCAACATACATGCCGGAACCGTATATGTGGAATGTCATATTTGATCTTTGAATGAAATCATTCAGCTGTTTGATGTTCCAACCCGAGATATCAGGAATATTTGAATAGTTCATCGCATCGTTCTTAGATTCACTCTCAAATTCTTTCATTGTGAGAATTACCTGCTTAAAAAATGGTGCAGCGACGATGCTACTCAACTTCTCACTTTGAGGTGAGTCTATCCAAACCAAGATTGAATAATCTTTATCCAAAGTTACTTGACCAACAAAAAGTGCCGTGACATCCTTCTTGTTGTTCTTTTGAGCGGTACCAGTTTTGCCCAATATTTTTATCCCATCAAGTTTTGCATTTACACCCGTACCAAGTTCAACCACATCAAGAAGCATCTCTTTCAAAGCGTCAGAGTTCTTCTGTGAGATCAATACTTTCGATACTGTTTCTCTCGATTCATCGATCGTCGGGGCTACGTATTTACCATCGTTTACGATAGCATTGAATGCTGCGAGCAATTGCAGTGGAGTAACACCGATCGACTGCCCTATTGCAATGTATGCCCAATCTGCTTTATTCCACTTATCCGGAGTCTTCAGAACACCGCCTATCTCACCGGAAAGTTCTATTCCCGTAGGCTTTCCAAAACCAAATGAAGACATAATTTCGTAGAGTTTTTCAATACCATATTTCTCTACGATCATTTTCGTTGTTTCGACGGACACAACATTGCAAGAATGGACAAGTCCGTCGTATAGAGTTATATCCTTATGTGTTTCAAGGTCGCTTATTCTGAGGTTGCTGTCATCCAATGGTTTCACATATCCTGGACAGTAAAAATGCGTATCGGTGGCAGCAATGCCGAGTTCAAGTGCTGCGGAAAAAATAATTGGCTTGATCGTAGAGCCCGGCTCAAAATATCCCATATAGTAACTCGGCCAGCTCTGAGTAGTTAAGGCTGCTCTGACTTTACCAGTCTCACTTTCCATGATAATGAGCCCAACTTCTGTTGCTTGCTTTTCTTCTTTTACCTGCTCCGCTATAGAGTAGAGTTTATTTTGGAGTGAACTATCTATAGTAAGATACACATTCTTTCCATTTTCAGGTTCAATTTTTATTGAATTCACTTTTCTTCCGACAAGGCCTGAATAACTTACCGATACTACACCATCTCGAACGGGCCTCAGTATCTTATCAAAGAACTCTTCAGCACCGTTTATTCCGTACCTTTGATCAGTTTTGCCTACTATGAATCCAAGACCGGCATCCGATAAACTCACTCGCTTTTCTTCAGATTCTATACTAACAAACCTGAGGTACTGTGTGGGTATCTTCTTTGTAATTTCTTCCCTCTTTGGAAATGAACCTAGCCGGATTATCTTCTTCTCACCGATTGTATCTAACGCTTCCGAAAGCCCGAAATTCGATAACATCCTTATGAAATTCACGTCTCTTTCGTACGCATTTCCAACAACGGATTTCAGATATTCAACATCAAGATAGCCAACGTAGACCAATTCACTTGTTGCCAAAAGCCTTCCAGAAGAATCGTATATATTTCCCCTCAATGCGGGTATTTTACTCTTCAGAGCATACTGATCAGTGTATATGTTATCCCATATCCTTACAACGAAGAGCAAACATAAGAAAACTACACACAGGTATATTAACTGAAAACGCTGTATTCTTGATTTACGAGACGATTTTGCCAAGTCGTAGTACATCCCCTTCGATGTTTACTTGAAATGCTCCTATGAATTAGGTGTAAAGTCAGTTTTCAATTAATTGATTACATCGAGCCCAACTGTCATCTTTCCTATCTGCATATTCAGCGATTCATCTTGTTGTTCAATCAGCGCAAGGTTCTCTCTGAACATCGATATTTGATTTTCCAAATTTGCCGTCTTTGCGTTAATGGAATATGTTCCAAAAACCAATGCAAAGACAATCGCACATGGTACTAGATACTTCACTAACCCTAAGGACGTCGAACGATCCTTTTCGATAACAACTTCTCTTCGCTTTTCTTTAACAAGCGTCATAATGTTATCCCCCTTCGCTCCGCTAATCTTAAGATGTAAGTGGAAAATAAACGATAGAAACGAATATGCGATTGCTAAGAAAATAAGAAACTTGAAAAATCAAAAAGTACAAAAAAGTACAAGTATACGAACTATATACGCTCCGCTATGCGTAATTTAGCACTTCTTGATCTTGGATTTTCCGAAATTTCTTCCAAAGATGGAACAATAAAGTCCCCCAACTGACGTAATCTTTCATCATTTCTAAAAGTGTGTTTAACAAGCCTATCTTCCAAAGAATGGAAAGATATCACAGCAATTCGTCCACCTGGAGATAGATATTCCGGTGCAAGTGAGAGAAAATTGGTAATGTTCTCTAACTCTTTATTCACCTCTATTCTTATCGCTTGAAATGTTTTGGTTGCAAAATGACGCTTACGATTATGAACTTCCTTGTAAGGAATAGCCTTTTTGATAACTTCTACGAGTTCCTTCGTTGTCTGTATCGGTCTGTTTTCTACGATGGACCTTGCGATTCTCCGCGCAAACGGTTCCTCACCGTAATTGTATATGATGTCGGCTAATTGTCTTTCAGGATAGGTATTGATAACTTGGTAGGCAGTGATATCACTCTCGAGGTTCATACGCATGTCGAGAGGTTCATCTTGATTAAATGAAAAACCTCTACCTTCCGCTTTAAGCTGATAGGTAGATACTCCTAAATCTACGAGAAGTCCATCAACTTTATGGACTTGTAGTAAATTCAGTAAGACGGGCAATTCCACATAGGAGAATTTGAAGAGCTGAACGTTAGGGTAGGCTTTCAGGTTTCGCTCCGCTATCTCTAAAACCTCACTGTCAACGTCGATACCGATGACTTTACCACCACTGTTGCCTATCCGCTCCGCTATCGCTTGGGTGTGGCCACCCTCTCCTACTGTGCAATCTACGTACACCCCGTCTTCTTTCCATGTAAGCCATTCGACGACCTCGTTCAACAAAACCGGGATGTGCCGTTCAGAATACACTCTGTTCATATTCAATTATTCAACTCCGCTCCGCTAGTTTAGAAAGATACTATTTACATTGTAGAACATAATTACGTTTTTTTGCAATTTATTCTGTTTTTGTAAAAGGTTAAATAGGCCTGTATTCATGCATATCTATACAACATTGCTTTAATTATACTGAAGTATAGTAAAAATTAACACAAAAGTGGGGCTTTAACCCCACTTAAATTCATTATTATATTCTTCGTTTTCCATATTATACCACTTTTGGATACAAAATGTCAAATGTTGATATTTTTTGTTTATTTGTCAGGCATTTGAACACATTCATGGTACGATTCTCGTCCCAGTCTCACCTCTAAGTGCCTTGTCAAGCACTGACATATCAGTGATTATGCATTCTTTACCTGTCGAAGAAACAAAATCAATGGCAGCTTCTATCTTTGGCCCCATGCTACCAGATGGAAATTGCCCTTGTGCCAAGAAATTTTTGGCTTCTTCAACAGTTAGCTTGTCAACTTCGTATTGGTCTGGCTTTTTGAAATTTATCGAAACTTTTTCCACGCCAGTTAATATTACAAGTAGATCAGCGTTAATCTCTTTTGCGAGCAGTGCGCTTGCTCTATCTTTGTCTATGACTGCCTCAATACCTTTCAAAGTCCCATTTGCTTGAGTAACAGGTATTCCACCGCCGCCTGCGGCTATCACTATTGCATCATTTTCTACAAGCATAGTTATTACATCTTTCTCAACTATGTCCAATGGTATTGGTGATGGCACAACCCTTCTCCAACCTCTTCCCGCATCCTCTCTCATAACCCAACCTTTTTCTTGACTAAGTTTGTCTGCTTCTTCTTTCGAGTAGAATGGTCCAACAGGTTTTGTTGGTTTCTGGAATCCTGGATCATTTTTATCGACGAGAATCTGTGTAACGACAGCTGCGACTTGTCTTTTTATGTTTCTCTTTCTTAACTCGTTTCCCAACGTAAGTGCAATCATGTAACCGAGACTTCCCTGAGTCTGTGCATCATTTACGTCGATTGGAAATGGTGGAATCACATGTTTGGAAAGGTCTTGCTGAACCAAGATATTACCAACTTGTGGACCATTTCCATGGGTTATGACGATGTCAAACTCATCCAACATCGTGGCAAGATAATGGGCAGTTTCAGAAAGGTTCCTCATCATGTTCTCTGCCGTGGCTTCTTCCCCGGGTCTGTTAACAGCATTTCCACCTATCGCAACAACAGCCAACTTTTCTTTCATATCCGCACCTCCATATTTTCAACTCACGATAGAGCCATTGCTAAAGCAATCGAAACAAATTTCGAATCACTCGTATCTGCCCTCGAGATCACAATTACGGGTGCCTTTGCACCAGCTATTATACCCGCAATTCGACCGTTGGCAAAGTACACTGCAGACTTACCCAGAAAATTACCACTGTGTATATCTGGCACTACGAGTATATCGGCATGACCGGCTACCTCTCCCTTTATACCCTTGACTTCCGCAGCGTAAACACTCAGTGCATTGTCTATCCCAAGTGGGCCATCTATCTTACATCCTTTTATCTGTCCTCTTTCATTCATCTTCGCAATCAGTGCCGCTTCCAATGTCTCTGGCATATCAGGATTTACCGTCTCAACTGCAGCGATGATACCAACTTTTGGCATCTCGTAGCCCAGTTTTTTTGCAACGTCCACTGCATTCTCTATGATCTGCACTTTCTGCTCCAATGTTGGTCTTATCACCATTCCACCATCTGTTAAGAAAATCAGTCTGTTGATACCGGGTACTTCCAGAAGTGTGATATGTGATAACAATCGTTCAGTCCTCAAACCATATTCTTTATCCAAAACCGCCTTCAAAAGCGTTGATGTTTTCACAAGTCCTTTCATGACAATGTGTGCTTTACCATCAGCTACATATTTTACCGCCATTTTGGATGACTCTTCATCGGTTCTGCAATCCACTATTGGATATTCTACACCAATTTCCGAAAGATTCTTCTCAATTATCTCCTTCTTGCCAAACAAAATGGCGGAGACACCCAGCTCTTGTGCCTCACTAACTGCTTTGATCGCCTCTTTATCCTCAGCACCCGCTATAGCAACTATCTTTTTCTTTCCTCTTATCCTTTCAACAAGTTCGTTCAAATCCCTAAGCATCGTAACACCTCCACGTGGAGAAATGTTCTACAAGTCGAATTGTATTACAAAAATACTCGTTACAGCAATACTTTTGCACCTGCGCAGATATAGGTCATCGCCAAAAGTGCTTCAAATATGACTTTGTAATCACCATGAACGATACGTACTTTCCTTCCATCCATTCTCTCAACCAACGGCACGGAAGAGACCAAGTCGGCCCGAAGAGTATCCGAAAACTCAACGATCATCTCCACAGGTTTCTCAAATCTGAAAACATCAAACGCCTCTTTAGAAATCTTAGAAAGCTTTGTTGACAAATCTCTCAACTCTTTTACCACGGTGGGCATAGGCTTCATCACTGCACTATGCCTTGCTATGGACTGTTTCGTCGAGAGATAAAGCGCATTTGGAATGTACAACTTAGTCTGCTGTACAACTTTGTCATCACCAACTATGCAAGTAACCGGAACATTGTAAAGACCAGCAAACGCTGCATTTATAAGTGCTTCGTTCATCAACATTCCGTTGATCCATATGTTGTGAATGGAAGAACTTGAATACGTATGGTCCATATTTGCTTCCAAACTTCCAACACCTGCATGGTAACCAAAAAAGACAACAAAATCGAAAGAGTCATCTATGCCATACATCATGTAGTACTTTCTTATTCCGCCGCTCACGAGTTGCACATTCGGAAAGTCATTCGTAATTTCCCATGGGATGTTGTCACCGGAAGCATGAGAATCAACTAGTAGTACATCACAATCTCTCAAACCTTCCAAAAATGCGTAAAGTTGTACCAACATCGTCTGCCGCTTGTAATCACTTGATTCTTTATTAACATCGTTCCAACTTGTAATACCAGCGAGTCCTTCGAAATCGAACGATATGAATACCTTCTTACCCATAATACCCACACTTCCCTCCATGAGTCGTCCTTCTCAACAGAATACAATTATAATTTACGAAATTCAAGAAATAAAGTACCAAAAACGTATGCATTTCAACGCATACAAAAGCATAGATATAAGTTAAATGAATACAAACAAGCAGAAGAAGTTACATGACCTTGTTAATACATTTTTCAAGTTGCACTCATTATCGATGCAGTATAACCATTAAGTGAAGTGGTACCATTAATCTGAATATTAACACTTCTTAATAAATCATTATTCATCACGAACACATCATTAATGTGTTAACATAAACTTCCACTTGATTTTTAACGTGCACATGTGAGATAATACTCAATGCATTCCTTTGATTTTGTAGAGGTGTCATTATGAACAGTATGAACAATCCCAAAGATACAATCCTCGCATTAATAAGAGATAAGATAAGTAGGCAACAGTGGGAACATTGGTTTATAGACTTCACAGTAAAGAGGATAGAAGGGACTCACGTCGTATTCGAAGTGGGTAATTTGTTCATTAAGGGATACATCGAAAAGAAGTTTGACAAGATATTGAAGAAAGTTGTAAATGAATCACTTGGGAGCGAGGCCTCTTATGAAATTGTATACGCACAAATAAACGCGGAACACAACTTTGAGACGAATAAACAAGAAGATGGTGCACTGATTAGAAAGAGGCCAGTACTAATCACCCCTCTAAATCCAAGGTACACTTTTGACAACTTCATTGTTGACGAATTCAATCAATTCGTCTTCAACCTCCTACTTGAAGCGGCTCGTAAACCTGCAACTTATAATCCGATATTCATCTACAGTGAGGCCGGAATGGGGAAGACCCATTTAGTGCAAGCGTACGGTAATTATCTACTTGCAAACAATCCAGACCTTAGATTTGCGTATCTCACGAGCGAGCAGTTTATGAATGAATTGGTACTGAAATTGAAGAGCGAGAATATGGAAGAGTTCAGAGAAAAGTACAGAAGGAAAGTAGATGTACTCGTCATCGATGACGTGCAGTTTCTTGCTGGGAAAAAGGGTGTCCAAGTTGAACTCTTCCACACGTTCAACACACTTTACGAAGCTGGAAAGCAGATAATAGTGTGCTCCGATAGGTCTCCTAAAGAACTAAGCGATTTTCAAGAGAGGGTCATCTCAAGATTTCAGATGGGTGTTGTTGCACAAATAAAAACTCCATCGACAGAAGCACTTTACAAAATAGCTTGTAAAATCGTTGAAGAAGAAAAGGCTGACATATCCGATGAAATCATTAAATATGTCTCATCACATATAAAAGGTAGCATAAGAATATTAAAAGGTGCAATTGTAAAACTCATCGCATATAAGAGTATGTACGACAGTATCGACTTATCAACTGTAAATGCACTACTTAAAGATGTACTGCAAACACAACCAGTAGAAGACGAAAACGATATTTTGAATTTGGTAGCGAGGTATTTTGGTTGTTCCAAAGAAGAAATATTATCTGCCAAAAAGAATAAAAATCTATCTTTGGCCAGGCAAGTTGGTATGTATCTATTGAATAAAAAATATGGACTGTCAACTCGAAAAATCGGCAGCATCTTCGGCAAAAGCCACCCAGCAGTTATATCGGCAATCAAAAACGTAGAAGAATTACTGAGGAAAGACGCTAAATTTAAGACTACCATAGACAATATCGAAAAAGAAATGGAAAAGAAGACTGGGAAAGCGTATTCCTAATGATTGCTCGATGATTAGCTATACGTAATATCATTTGCAAAGTTAGAAACGTATGATATAATGAGGTTAACTTGTAATCATTCGAAGGAGGTGCTAAGGGATGAAAGTTAGAGTTGACGAACCAACTTGCATTGGCTGCGGAGTTTGTGAGAACCTCTGCCCTGATGTCTTCAAACTCGGTGATGATATGAAGGCAAAAGTTCTTCAGCCGGAAACGGATTTGGAATGTGCAAAAGATGCTGCTGACAGTTGTCCTACAGCTTCTATAACAGTCGAAGAGTAAAAAAAGAAGTTGTTTCTTAATGAAAATTTAACGTTTTAAGGGGCGCAAGCCCCGTTTATTTTTGAAAAAGTCGGATATTCCTCCTAATTTATGCATATTGCTCACATTCTTCTTCTTTCATTCTTTAGAGGCAATATAATTCATTTATATCGCAATACTCGATACTTGTGAAATCTAAGCATTGTGTAATATAATTTATGAGCTTAGTTATTTATTATCCTCATCACATATCTAATAACCTCTTTAATGATCTTAGTTTCTCATTTACAAAAAGTAAAAAGTTTTTCGATGGATGATAATTATCTGATATACCAAAAATTGCATTAAGCGTGGTAAAATATGGTAGAATATATTTAACAGCATTTGAATTACATTACAAATAGGAAATTTAATAAATTATAGCAAAGGAAGGTGCAGAGTGTGACAAGGCAAAGAGCTATCCCTCTTATACTTATATTGCTACTTTCTTCAACATTCATATTTGCCTTAGATTTGGCAAAGTCAAAGGAGATTTATCTCAACTATTTTGAACCTTCTAATCCATTCCACAAGAGTGTTGAAAAGGCTATACAAGATGAATTACCCTTGTATAGGTTTTTCAAAATTTACATGGTCGGTTCAAGTGAGAAAAGCGAGGTTGCAAAGAAGACAGGAAACTACCTTGAAGCTTTGAAGCCTTTTGAGGGTGTCGATAGTGAAGAAGAAAGACTTGCAAGGGCAATGTACTTAGCCTATTGGGAAGCCAAGTTGAACAACAAAGATTTTAGCGAAGAACTCATAATGAACTCACAACTATTCAATGATTTTTTCGGAGAATACCAAAATAGAATTGCAGATGCATTCGGGAATTATGTACAAGATTTGGCAGCTTACCTTTTTGGTATCGATATCCAACTTGAAGGTATACCAAACGAACTTGAATCTTTGAGGAAGAGCATAATATCAAACTACGAATATACACCTGTTTACAACGGTGAAGAATTGGAAACAATAAAATTGATTACGGACAATCAGGAAGTTGTAGAGACTATTTCAAGCATAATAAAAGATGCTGAAACATCCGCTTCCGATTATGACCCAGAAACATTGATAATGCGCACAAGAAGTTCTATATTTAGAAGTTCATTCTCACTGATAGCCGGCCTAAAGAGCGTGATTTCGGAAGAATTTGTGGTCGTTACTCCAAAACAAGTGAACTTAGGTTGGATCAGATGGGTAGTTTATGTAGTCTTTCTCTTAGTCTGGTATATGTTATTTAAGAATTTCAAATTACCATTGACATTGATCATTGCATCGGAAACAGTTTACATAGGTGCTTTCTTCAACATACAATCGACTGTTGATGGTATGATATACGGCATTGTTTTCGCAATCTCCATACTTTTTTCTCTATCCTATTTCTTGTTGAAGAAAAAGTATGTGCCTGCGCTTTTTTCGCTCTTTGCAATTGTTTCCTTGTTCCTTCCATCCTTTGCAACCGAAGATCTGTTGATGAAAAACGAATTTAGTAATTCTTTATTCTATCCAGTACTGTTAGAAGAAACGCTGAACGACCCGCTTGGAAAGGTTCAGAACAGTTTGAAGGAATACGATTCACTGATAAATGAATCCATTCAGAGTTTCTCAACGGTCGTGAATGATGTATTCCAAGGCGAGTTCTACGAAATTCCTGAGGAATACTTTGTACCTGAGAATTTCTCCAAGAGGATTGAATACGTAAATGGCTTAAAGTCAACCCATAAAGACTTTGCTAAAGAATTGGACAATTTCGTTTACTACGAGAACTCGAGGGCAAAGAAAGCCGAAAAACAGATCCAATCCATAGAAAAGTTATTTACAAAATTCGCATCAATTGGCTCAGATAATTTCAGAAAAGAAATGATTAGCTTTGCCAATTCAAAATTCAGTGGAAAGACATTGGAAAGACTCTTATCTACACTCAACAGTGCAAAGAGAAGTAGTGTGGTCTGGGTTCCCGGATACAAAGTCGGTACGTTCCTATCTGCCATAATGTTGCTTGGATTTGCATTGTTCTTAAGTGCATTGAATATGTACGAAGCATTTATTCCTATGCTCGGTAGTTTTGCAGTCTCAGTACTCACGTTACTTAGGAATCAGACGTTGTTTGTACAAGTCGGTGTTCCATCCTTAACGATATACGTAAATTGGTACATTCCATATGCGCTCATATTATCCATCGGTTTTGGATTATACTGGTTATATCACAACCACATCCTTAAAAGGAGGTCGAGGGTATGAAAAAGTTTTTAGTTATTGCACTTCTTGCGGTGTTATTCACGTTCGGTTTTTCTTTCAAAGCTATTATGGTCACTGATACTGGAGGATTAGGTGACAAGTCGTTCAACGACGGTACTTGGGCTGGTATCAAGAGAGCTGGAGAGGAACTAAAGGTAGAAACAAAGGTCGTCATGTCACTGGAACAATCTGACTATGTACCAAACTTGACAAAAGCAGCAGAAGAAGTTCTTAAGGAAAAAGACGGTGGCATTGTTTTTGCAGTTGGTTTCATGATGCAAGATGCTCTTGAAAAAGTTGCAAAACAATACCCAACAGTATACTTTGCATGTATAGACTTTACGCCATCTAACACACTTCCAAACGTTATTGGATTCCTTTTCAAAGAACAAGAGGCAGCATTTTCAGTTGGATACATTGCAGCAGCGATGACAAAGACAGGTAAAGTCGGTTTTGTCGGCGGTATAGCCATTCCACCAGTCGAAAGATACAGATATGGATACGAAGCAGGTATAAAGGCTTACCAAGACCTCAAAGGAAAGAAGGTAACGGTAGTTAGAGGATACACAAACGAATTCAGCGATCCAAAGAAGGGTAAGGACCTTGCAATTTCTCAATTTTCTCAAGGCGTAGATATCATCTTTGCAGCAGCAGGTGCATGTGGTAACGGCGTTATCGAAGCAGCAAAAGAGAAGAGCGAAAAGTTTGCAGGTAAAGGGCTTGAAAACATAAAGAAGTATGCACTTTCTGGTAAGATATTGTACTATGCAATAGGTGTTGACGTTGATCAAGACTATGTGGCACCAGGAGTTGTCCTCACAAGTGCAACGAAAGGTGTTGACATGGCAGGATACTACGGAGTAAAGTGGGCCTACACGGGCCAATTCAAAGGTGGTACACAGACTCTTGGTTTGAAAGAACAAGGCGTTAGGATATCCCAACTTACCTACACAAAGGAAATAATAGATAAAGTAGCTCCAACGGTTCTAAAGGAAATGAATTATCTACAAGACCTTATTCTCAAAGGAACAATAGTAGTACCAGATTCAGAAGATGCGTTGAAAGCATTTACAGTAAAGGGAATAAAATTACCTAAATAACATTTTTAGCTTTCTTAACATTTTATTCATAGGGGGCGCCCACGCCCCCATTTTGATAGATCAGATCTTACCATTTTTACCAAAGTACGTAAAGTCTGATGTATCAAAATGTTAATACTTCATATACTATCTAAACTGAATAAAGATTATCGGAGGTGCATTTTTGGTGAATGAGACA
>ERZ795045.1523-NODE-1523-length-25665-cov-10.990512_pt1 | contig 25665 bp, 25 predicted proteins | sample MGYA00375129_ERZ795045 | MGnify/ENA primary metagenome ERZ795045 (study PRJEB30174, sample SAMN05720166) | activated sludge metagenome | isolation source: anaerobic digester from wastewater treatment plant | place: Japan | collected 2015-05-15 ...
TTTCCATCTATAAATAAAGCCCTTCTTCCCATATAATGAAATTTTCCTCCTTAAAAGATTCATTAAGACAATTTTAACCTTCTCAGCTATTCTGTCAATACTCTTGACAATAGCTAAGGAATTAATTAAAATTTAACCATCCACACAGTTAACAAAATAAAATGGAGGAAGAAAATAATGAGTATCATCACTGAAATAAGAGGAAGAGAAATCCTGGATTCACGGGGGAATCCAACCGTTGAGGTTGAAGTTTATCTGGAAAGTGGATATGTTGGAAGAGCCAGTGTTCCTTCCGGGGCATCCACCGGAGTTCATGAGGCTGTTGAGCTAAGAGATGGAGATGCCAGTAGATATCTCGGAAGAGGGGTAAAAAATGCGGTAAAGAATGTAGATGAGATAATAGCCCCTGAGCTCATAGGAAGGGATGCTATAAATCAAAAGAGTATAGATAAGATTCTTATAGAGCTAGATGGAACACCAAATAAGGGCAGATTGGGTGCAAATGCTATTCTGGCGGTATCTCTAGCGGTGGCTAAAGCGGCAGCTAATTTTCTGGAGATACCTCTCTATAGATATATCGGTGGAACAAATACATGTACACTTCCAGTACCCCTTATGAACATCATTAATGGGGGGAAGCATGCTGATAACCCACTAGATTTTCAGGAGTTTATGATAGTACCAGCTGGTGCACCATCTTTTAGAGAAGCCCTGAGAATGGGAGTGGAAACCTTCCATACGCTGAGGAAAGTCCTTCAAAACAGAGGGCTCAATACCAACGTAGGGGATGAAGGAGGATTTGCACCAAATCTATCAACAAATGAGTCTGCGATAGAGGCAATAATTGAAGCCATACAGAAGGCAGGATATACCCCTGGAAAAGATATATTTGTGGCGTTAGACGTTGCTGCCAGCAATATATACGAAGATGGGAAGTATCGCTTCGGAGGGAAAGATTATTCAGTAGATGAGCTTATATCTTACTACGAGACCCTGCTTGAAAAATATCCAATCATCTCCATAGAAGATGGGCTGGCTGAAGATGACTGGGATGGCTGGAAGATTTTCACCCAGAGACTGGGAACAAAGGTTCAGCTTGTGGGTGATGATCTGTTTGTTACCAATATAAAGCGTCTGGCTAAAGGAATAGAGATGGGGGTAGCAAACTCCATCCTTATTAAGGTAAATCAGATAGGGACTCTCAGTGAAACTTTAGAGGCGGTAGAAATGGCGAGAAGATCTGGTTACACAGCTGTCATCTCACATCGGTCTGGAGAAACTGAAGATACTACCATCTCAGATCTGGCTGTAGCTACAGGATGTGGACAGATAAAAACAGGTGCCCCCTCTAGAACAGACAGGGTGGCTAAGTATAATCAACTGTTAAGGATAGAAGAGGATCTAGGTCCTGTAGCCACTTATCTAGGGGTTAAGGCATTCTCCAGCAGAATATGAGAAAGACAAAGATAGTTGCCACAATTGGTCCGGCAAGTGATTCTCCAGAGATTATTAAATATTTCATTCAGGCGGGGGTGGAGGTATTCAGGCTAAACTTTTCTCATGGAGACCAGGGATATCATGCCAATATCTTTAACCTTATAAGAGAGATATCCAGTTCTCTAAAAAGACCGGTAGCTATTCTTCAGGATTTACAAGGACCCAAACTTAGGGTCGGCACTTTAGCTCAGGATAGTGTTATCCTCCAGCAAGGAGAAGAAGTCATACTTAAACCTGGAGAAACAAGTGATGATAAAAATATTATCCCGATAAAAGAGAGGGAATTAATAGAGGCACTTCGTCCAGGGGCATCTATTATGCTATCAGATGGGCTTATTGAGCTAAAGGTCACAGAGAAAAGAGAAAACGGGGTGGCATGCAGAGTAGTAAATGGAGGCGAATTAAAGAGCAAGAGGGGAATAAATGTCCCCAATATTACCATCAATATTCCATCGGTCACCTCTAAAGATATAGAAGACCTGATGTTTGGCATCAAGTTAGGGGTAGATTTTATAGCGGTATCATTTGTGAGAAAGGCGGCAGACATACTGCAGGTAAAGAATATCCTGGAAGCCTCCAGGGTAAATATACCGGTGATAGCAAAGATAGAAAAACATGAAGCGATAGAGAATATAGATGACATAGTTCTTGCAGCCGATGGGGTTATGGTAGCCAGGGGAGACCTTGGAGTAGAGATACCTTTGGAAGAGGTCCCTATACTTCAAAAGGCTATAATAGAAAAGTGCAATAGACTGGGAAAGCCAGTAATCACTGCTACTCAGATGCTAGATTCTATGATCAGAAATCCCAGACCTACCAGGGCTGAAGTCTCAGATGTGGCAAATGCGATCTTTGACGGAACAGATGCTATCATGCTATCAGGTGAAACGGCAATAGGGGAGTATCCAATGGAATCTGTCCTCACAATGGCAAGGATAGCTGAATATACTGAGTCCAAGCTTAAATATAGTGACATGTTAAGAAAGAGGGCAGAATTTTCGACTAACTCTCCCACAGATGCAATAGGTTACGCCACCTGTGAGATAGCCCAAAGACTTGGAGCAAAAGCAATAATTACATCCACACAGTCAGGTTATACTGCACGTATGGTAGCCAAGTATAGACCATCACAGCCCATTATAGCTGTTACCCCTGATGAAAGGATTCAGAGAAGACTATTGATGCTCTGGGGAGTAAGTCCAATATTTACAAAGATATATAATACAACAGATGAGATGATAGATGCTTCAGTTCAGGCATCTTTGAATGCTGGACTTATAAGAAAAGGTGATACCGTGATTCTTACCGGTGGTATACCGGTAGGGATAGGTGGAACCACAAACTTTTTGAAGGTGCATCAGGTTTGAGGAAATCAGAAAAAATTATCCTTTTATTTTTTATAATTGCATTTCTGGGAATCACAACAAGGTCTACCTTTATTATCCTAAAAGAGATAAAGGATAGCGAAATAAGAATCTCCCAGCTTAAAGAGCATTTGAACAAACTAAGAGATGAGAATGTTAAATTAAGAGAGGAAATCTATAGATTAAAATATGATAATAATTATATTGAGATTCTGGTAAGAGAGGAGTTAGGATGGATAAGACCTGGAGAGATCCTGTGTATTCCGGTACAAAACCAGTAGAGAATCAAATCGTAGAAGGAAGAGTTAAGAAAATTACTAAATTTGGTGCATTTTTGCTACTTAGCGATGGAAGAGAGGCATTCTTACATATCTCTGAGATAGATAGTTCTTATGTGAAAGATGTCTCAGATTATCTCCACGAGGGGGATAAAGTAAAAGCTATAGTTATAGGGCAAAATAAGAAGGGGGAATTAGAGGTCTCTATAAAGAGAGTTAAGTCTTTAGAAGAGTTCGAGAACAAACTGTCCCATTTTCTAAAACAGAGCGATGAGAAACTTGGAGATTTAAAGAAAAGCCTGGAAGAAAAGTGGAAGGGTAAACAAAAGAAGTGGTAAATGGCGTTAAGCTAATCAGTTAGCATAGACTTTATCTGTAAGAACCGTATAAGGTCCGTCTTACTTATAATACCCACCAGTTTATCCTCGTCCATAACGAGTAATCTGCCTGTGGGTCCTCTGTTTATCTTAAGGAAAGCATCAAAAGCTGAATTTCCTGGACCTATTACAAGATCAGGAGATAAGGGGCTCATTATTTCTCTAACCGTATGATTCTTCCATTCTTCTCTGGGAAGTCCTTTAATATCATTCAGAGTAATAATACCAAGAAGTACATCCCCCCACATTACAGGAAAAGCCACATATTTATATGAGAGGAGATAGTCAGAGACAAGCTGTTCAATAGTGATATTTGGTGGAACAGATTTAACATCCCTGGTCATGAGGTCTTCCACTTTAGCATCCACAAAGGCTTCTTTTATGTCTATTTCCCTCTCCCCAGATATTGCACCTTGATTTAAGAACCATCCTATAAATATAAACCAGAGACCACTTAATAATTGACCGGCAAGAATGAAATAAAATCCCAAGAACATTATCATAGTTGCAAGGGTTATTCCAATACCTGCTGATATTCTGGTAGCTTTTTTAAAGTTCTTGAACAGCATCCAGAGTATAGCTCTCAGCACCCTACCACCATCAAGTGGAAAAGCTGGAACTATGTTAAAGCCAGCCAGAATCAGGTTTATCCTGTAAAGATAGATTACAGCTCCTCCTACAGGAGAGGATGGATTGAAGGAAAATTTAGAGATTAAGAAAAAAATCAAAGACAAAAGAGCGCTGGTAAGAGGACCTACTATTGATATAAAGAGCTCATCCCGGGCAGATTTTGGCTCTCCCTCCATCTCTGCTACACCCCCGAAGAGGAATAGGGTAATACGTTTTATCTTCAGACCAAGCTTTAAAGCTATATATGAGTGCATAAATTCATGAAGAAAGACACAGAAAAAGAGTATTAGAGATGCAATAGCCCCAATTATCCAGTTTACTAGAGGAGAACTATAAAGAGTGTAGTTGGGGAGATAACTTGTAGCTAAGGTGGTGGTTATAAGACCGAATACTATAACCCAGGTATAATGGACCTCTACCGGAATTCCAGATATATTCCCTATCCTTAAACTCCCTTTCATAGGAAAAACTTACTCCCTCCTAATTATTATTCAACCTCATAATACCACTATACAGGAGTAAAATCTACTCTTAAGGGATAAAGCGTGGTAAGGATATCCTTACCACGCTAAAAAATCTACTTTGCTTTAATCTTAAATAAAAATCTCCCCGAACCCAAAGTGAGGCTCAAAAAGTCCAGTTCTTCTTTAGCGTTATATACACCATCCACCTTTTCTATCCAGGTACTATTTGACCAGATCACTCTATCATCCTCTTCGACCACAAGAGGTGTATACAGTTTGGGTATCCTGAGTTCTCCCTCTACGTTGACAGGTAAAACTACTACAAGTTTTACCGAGTCTTCCAGTTTTTCCCAGTTTACATCTATAGTTCCCTTGGGGGTGCAGATAGATGCCCTTACATATTTCAAATCTTCCAGTATCTTTGGCTCCAATAACACCTTATCCCAGCCCGGGGCTATACACTTTATACCTCCGAGAGACTTGTAGAACCATGGATCTACAGTACCAAACATTATATGATTATGGGAATTCATTCCACCAGAGGTGAGTTTTTCCCACCTTTCCCACACAGTAGTTGCACCCTCTTCTATCATATATCCCCAGCCTGGATAAGTCCTCTGAGTAGCTATCTTATATGCTATGTCAACATAACCATTCTCAGTCAAAACATCAAATATATATCTTGTACCGACTATCCCTGTGTCCAGATGGTAATCATGATTATTCTTTATATCATTTATTAACGCATTTAAGATTGTCTCCTTTTTATCCTCAGGAACCATATTAAGATATAGAGGGAGGATGTTTATAGTCTGACTTGTAAATGTTGTTGCAAATATCCCTTGCTGCATAAATTGTTTCATCCTTTCCCTCTCATCCGGATCCATAGCAGATAAAATCATCTCTATAATCTGGGAAGCCATCTCTTCTGATATATTTGGCTTTATAGAAACAGCATAGGACCTCTCTTTTAAATATTGCTTATTAAATGCAGCCTTTATGTCTTCTGCCAGCTTAGAATATTTAGTATGATCTTCTCTTTTACCCAGAATATCTGCTATCCTGGAGAGGGTCAATGTATCATTGTAATAGCACCAGGTAGAAACAAGTTCTCCAGAGAGGTCTTTAGCCCTTATGCTTCCTGGAGGACACCAGTCTCCATACTTGGAGAATCTCAAAATATTATCAGGTGCAAGTCCAGTTAAGAAATCTACATATTTCTTTAACCCTTCATAGTGGTCCTTCAATACCTCGGTATCCCCGTAGTACTGGTAGAGATACCAGGCTATAGTGATATAGGCGGTTCCCCAGGCAGGGTCTGCTGGATAGATACTCCAGTATGGCGGGACAACATCAGAAACACTCCCATTCTCCTTCTGAGCATCTTTTATATCATCAAGATATTTTATATAAAAGCTAGCCATATCAAAATTATAAATAGCCTCTTCTACTGTAAGTTGAGCATCTCCCATCCATCCCATCCTCTCATCCCTCTGCGGACAGTCTGTCGGTATGCTCATAAGGTTACTCAACTGACCCCACAGGATATTCCCGTGTATCTTATTAATCAGCTCGTTGGAACAAGCAAACTCTCCCACCTGACGTACAGAGGAATAGACAACACAACCTTCAAGGGTATCAAGGGTAGGAACACCTGGAAATCCGGTAAGCTCCACATAACGGAAGCCGTGATATGTAAATCTTGGCTCATATATCTCCAAGCCATCACCCCTGGTGATGTAGATATCAGTAGCCCTTGCCCCTCTGGTAGGTGTAAGATTTATATTCCCATCGTCATATATAAGCTCGGCAAATCTAAGCTTTATCTCTGTCCCTTCCGGACCATTCACATATAATCTTACCCAACCGGTGAAGTTCTGCCCAAAATCATATACGTATACCCCTGGCTTTGGACTTATAATCTTTTGCGGCTTCAACGTCTTAATAACCTTTACAGGGGGCATAAGCTCAGCTACCAATCTTCCTCCCGGAGGGTCGACCAGCTTTACCTTTTCCCAGTTAACATCATTAAAATCTGACAGATTCCAGGATGGTATCTCTCTCCTTGCATCATAATCTTCACCGTAATATATTCCATTTGCCTTTATTGGTCCATAACTTGTCTTCCAGGTATCATCACTGACAACCACTTCAGTAGTTCCATCCAGATATTCTATCTCAAGTTGCAAGATCATCCTGGGAAAATCATACCCGTAATCTTTAACATATCTTCCATTCCCCAGCATAACACCAATTGCATTAGCGCCGGTGTTCAATTCATCTGTAACGTCATATATAGAGTATAAAACTCTCTTTTTATAATCTGTCTGCCCAGGATCGAGGACCTTATCTCCGATACGTTTACCGTTTATATAGAGCTCATAAAATCCAAGACCAGAAACGTAAACCCTCGCCCTCTTTATCTGTTTTTCTGCCTTGAATGTCTTTCTAAATAGTGCAGAGTAAGGGATTGTATAACTTCTAGCAAACGGAATATCCTCTGAACCGATATGGATATACTCATAAGACTCTCTACCTATCCATTTAGCCTTCCAATCATCTTCACTAATTAACCCCATTTCAAAAGTAGCTGCATCACTGAATGGGCTCATATCACCCTTACTGTCCCACCATCTTACCTTCCAGTAATAAGTCTTCCTGCTTTCCAGTGCTGGACCATTGTAAACAATCAACTGCATACTGGAAATAACTTTCCCTGTATCCCAGACATCTCCAGTATTACTCGCTATATTCTCCGGGGAGCTGGAAACAATTATCTGATAGGCGGACTGTTTTTCTCCTCGATCAGAATGTTCCAGAATCCAGGATAATCTGGGATTTTTCCTGTCAACACCCAGAGGGTTAACACAGTACTCGCATCTCAGATTGATAGGTGCACAGGGTCCTCTCTTTTTCATATCTCTTTTCCTCCTTTTTCTTTAATATTACCTTTCTCATTCTATCACAGGTTTATATAAATGCAATCTAACTCTTCTTTACCAGAAGAGATAGGAAAAAAGGTGCGCCTATAAGAGAAGTAACTATACCAACTGGAATTTCAGTTGGTGAAATGACAGTCCTTGCTATCAGGTCTGAAAGTGTCAATAATATTGCCCCACCCAATAGACTAGCAGGGAATAACCTTCTGTTATCCGGACCTATTAAGATCCTGAGTATGTGAGGGACAATCAATCCAACAAAACCTATCACACCACTGACAGAGACCGCACTGGCAGTTAAAAGTGAGGTGAGGATTATAATAACCCTCCTTATCTGTCTCACATTAACCCCTAGATTCTGAGCCTGCTCATCTCCAAGAAGCATTATATTCAGTTCTCTAGTAAAAAAAGACAGTATCAGGATAGAAATAATAAAGTAGGGGAGTAGAATCTTTACATGTTCCCATCCTCTACCCGAAAATCCGCCCATAAGCCAGTATAGAGATTCATGCAGAGATGTATCGCTCAATAAAAGAAGAAAGGAGATCAAACTGGAGAGGAAGGCATTTATCGCCAATCCGGCCAGCAGAAGATTTAACAGCTGGTTATGTCTTCCTTTAGATGAGATGGCATAAACAAGAAAAACAGTGGATATACCTCCAATAAAGGCAAATACAGGCATAGAACTTAATCCCAATAATGGCAATTCAATCCTGAAGACTATAGAGACCACCGCTCCAAGGGCAGCACCAGAAGATACACCTATTATATAAGCATCAGCCATAGGATTTATAAGCAAAGCTTGAAATACAGTCCCTGCTCCACCAAGAGAAGCTCCCACCAGCAGAGCAAGTATTACCCTGGGAAGCCTTATCTGAGTAATGATACTATTTACCCCTGACACTTCTCTGAAAAAGATGATACTCTTTATTACTTCTGAAAATGGAAAATAAACGGTTCCGATAGAAATTCCCAGAAGGAATACTATAAAAGAGATGACTGAAAGGGCAATAAAAAACGCTATAATCTTTCTTCTGCTCATCTCAAATCAATCTACTGAGAAATTCTTTCGCCCTCAAGATATCTCTTATCTGGTTCTCTCCTGAGATTTCCCTCTCTATAGTTAAGGCGCCATCGTAGCCACACATCTTTAACCTGGCTATAAATTCAGGATAGTTAACTCTTCCCTCCCCTAATGGTTTCTCCATACCAAGGGACCTTCCTCCTGTTGGGTATTCCCCGTCTTTAGCATGGACTCCTCTTACAAATCTACCAATTATATCCAGGGCATCTACAGGATTAGCCTTACCATACATTAATAGATTAGCCGGGTCCAGGTTTACACCCAGGTTTTTCATACCTATATCTTCTATAGTCCTGAGAAGCGTGGTTGGAGTCTCCTGTCCCGTCTCAAAACAGAAATACTGTCCATTATAATCACAATATCTCACTATCTCTTTAAGCAGAGAGATAAGACCAGGATACAAGGGGTCATTTGGATTCTCTGGAATAAAACCAACGTGTGTTACTATATTTTCTACTCCTATCAATTTGGCAAAATCAGAACCTCTCTTCAATGCCTCTAGCCTGACATAACGATATTCAGGGGGAACTAACCCAAGAGTCAGCGGACCTTCTATAAAGTTCCATACACGGGGTCCAGGCCATCCTACCCAGAGATGAGTAATCTCAACTCCCCACCTATCTGCAGATTCTCTAAGTGCCCGGGCATTATCTCCTGTAAAGAGTTCAGTGTTCCAGCTTACAACCTGACAGGTGGATAAACCTAAATCTTTTACTTTCTTTATTGCTGGCTCTATACCTTCTACCAGAGATACTACTACTCCTAGCTTCATAACTTCATCCCTCCTGTTTTATGATTCACTTTGAATATTTCCCCTCTTAATCCTCTTACCAGTTACTATGTAAAATATCCTCTCCCCTATATTTGTAACATGGTCACCTGCTCTTTCTAAGTATCTGGCAACCTGAGTGAGATAGATCACATTGGTAATAAGTCTTGGGGTTTCCAGGATATAGCTTAAAAGTTCCCTGAAGACCTGGTCATAGAGAGCATCGATCTCCCTGTCAAGCTCCCAGATAGAATCTATATACGAAAGATCGTAGCTTTCCAGAGCTGACTCGCATCTAGATATCATATCAACTACATTTTCTGCCATAGCCGGTATATCGATAAGGGGCTTAAGGGTGGGTTTACTGGCAAGGACTTTAGCAGAATCTGCCACATGGGTTGCATAATCTCCGATACGTTCTGCATCTGTTATAATCTTCCATATACCACTGATAAATCTAATATCCTCTTCCTTATCAAGATTTCTGAGAGACTTTATACACATATCCTCTATCTTCAATTCAAGCTCATCTACATATTTATCCCCCTCCACAACTCTATCGGCAAGGATTTCATCCTTATTTACCAGAGAGTCAATTCCGTCTTTGATATTCTTTTTAGATACTGATAGCATCTCCAGAGTAAGACTCTTAATCAAATCTAAATAAGTATTATCCTCCATAGAAGCTCCCTCCTTAAGTGGTCTTTCTACACCTAGTAGTATATCAGAAGAGAACTGTATAGGCAAGCTTGACAGTTTGGAGTTATGTTATAATAGATACATTAAAAGATACGATACTGGAGGGATGTATGAAAAAACACATTAGGGTAATATTAGATTCGCCAATAGCAAAGAAAGAAGAGATAGAGAAATGTCAGGAGTGTCAAACCCCTTGCAGGTCTGCATGTAAAACTAGTATGACGGTTGGAAATCTGGTATGTGAGGTAAAGAAATCAGTAGGGAAATGGACCTGGTAACGAGAGACTGGCATCTATTCTCTATAAGGGGGGAACATTTTCTATTCAACAGCTTAGGTTCTCTGTATCAGTTAGATGAAGAAGCCAGGAGTGCTATGGATACCCTTTATAGAGGAGGATCTCTTGATATCTCAGAAGATGTATATGGAGAGATAGAAGAGATATTGTCCTCATATAAACCTCTGGAGATATATGAACCGGAGGATTTAAGATTAAAATCTCTCTGTCTGAACGTGTCTCACTCCTGCAATATGTCTTGCAGCTATTGCTTTGCCACTCATAACCTCTCTTACAGGATGTCCCTGATGCCTCTAGAGATAGCCTGTAGGGCTATAGACTTTTTAATAGATTCTTCCAAAGATATAAAGAATATCGAGATAGATTTTTTCGGAGGAGAGCCGCTGCTAAATCTGGAAGTAGTCAAAAATGCCACTATATATGGAAAGACCAGGGCGTTAAATTCAGGAAAAAACTTGAGATTCACGCTCACAACCAACGGACTACTTTTAGACAGTAAGACGTTAGACCTATTAGATGAACTGGAGATAAGTATAGTATTGAGCCTTGACGGGGGAGAAGATACACACAACAAATTTAGACGGCTTTTAAATGGTGGAGGAAGTTTTAAGACTATACTTCCAAATGCAAAAGAACTTGCAGAGAGAAGACAGGACGGAGGATATTACATAAGGGGAACATATACAGCTGAAACATTAAACTTCTCTGATAGCTTTAAAAAATTTGTAGACTTCGGATTCAGGTATATCTCACTGGAACCTGTAGTTACAAACGATCCTAAGCTTTCAATAAGAGAAGAGCATCTACCTGTATTAAGAGCGGAGTATCAAAAGATAGCAGAAGAATGTCTGAGTAGAGATGTAAAGTTTTTCCACTTCGAACTACCTATGGAAGAAGGCGCATGTCTACCAAGATTAGCCCGGGGTTGTGGGGCCGGAGTAGAGTATATGGCAGTTACCCCATCAGGAGAGCTTTATCCCTGTCATCAGTTTGTTGGTTATGAAGGTTTCAAGCTGGGAGACCTGTATACCGGGCATATTGATGAAAGTCTAAGGAAACAATTTCTTAGACTGAACAGTATCGACAGTAAAGAAGCCTGTAATAACTGCTGGGTCAGATATCTCTGTGGTGGAGGATGTCTTGCAAATAATTATATAATGAGTAAAAATATCACAGAGCCATACAGTACTGGATGTGAAATACAGAAGATGAGAATAGAATACGCCCTGTGGTTAAGGGCAAAGAAATCTTTGGAGGTGAAGGTATGAAATCCAGAGTTTTAGTACTGGCTGTTATGTTTCTTTTACTATCTGGAACCTTGGCTAATGCTAGAAGCTTATCAAGCTGGGGACCAACCGGCATAGCAGAGATTCCAACTGCAGATGTATTGGATTTTGGTGTAGGTTTGGCTCCAAGTTTAGGTTTTTATAGCTATACGGAATCTGGAAGCAGTTATACATCAAGCTTGCTGAGAGTACCAGTTACTGTAGGACTGGGACTTGGTTTTGAGTTTGGAGTCACTCAAGTTAGCCTGAGTACTGATGAACCAGGAGTGTCAGAGGCATCTGGACTTCTCATCCATGCCAAGGCTAATCTGGTACCTGAAAGGGCTGTTGTTCCTGGAGTTTCGATAGGTGGAATCTTTGATCCGAGCAGTGTTTTAGGTCCAAGCTCGTTCTACCTGGTCGCATCAAAAGGTATTGGAAATCTAAAGGGACATATAGGAATAGGGAATGGAATATATGGTGTGGGGGATCAATTCAGCATATTTGGAGGTTTAGATTTTCAGCTTACAGATAAGACAGAGCTTATAGGATTCTACAAATCAGAGAGTCTTGGATTGGCACTGAGTGTGGATATCTTACCGATACTAAATGCTACGGTAACTTATCACGAAGGAGTAGTCTTACAGCTAGGAGTTTCTATAGGTTTATAAACTATGGTACAGATCCTCGTAGTGGATGGATTAGGTGGAGGGTTAGGGGCTGAGATTGTATCGGGACTCAAGAAAGTACCGGACATAGAGATAGTTGCAGCTGGGACCAATTCTTTTGCCACTGGGAATATGCTGAAAGCAGGGGCTTATAGAGGTGCCACCGGTGAAAATGCAATAAAGGTCTGTTCTTCAGAAGCAGATATAATAATGGGTCCATGGGGAATAGTCATATCTGACAGCCTTATGGGAGAGATAACATCAGGAATAGCCCTCGCTATATCTTCAAGCAGGGCTACCAAGATTCTCATACCCATATCTCATCCAAAACTCATATTGGTCGGAGAGTCTAATATTCCGCTGAGTAAATTGATAGACATGGCAATAGAAAAAGTAAAGGAGATATTGAATGGAAGAACTTGTCCTCCTGGGAAAAACATCTAACAGGATGGAAGCTGAGGTAATAAAGAGCTATCTGGAGGATAATGGCATTTTTGTATTTCTTAAATCCTCCACAGTTCCCTATGGCGATGGACCGTATATGGGGATAGGAGGACCTGTCGAAGTATGGATCCCTGAATCTTCTATAAAAGTCGCCATAGAATTGGTAGAAAAGAAAAAAGAAGAAGAGGGAGGTGGCTTTCAAATTGATCCCGCTGAGAGATAGTATCCCCTCCAGGAAATTTCCGTTTGTTAACGTAATTTTGATAGTGGCGAACTTTATAGCATTTTTCTATGAGATTTCTTTAGGAGCAGAACTGGAAAGATTTATATTTCAATATGGAATAGTGCCAGCCAAGATAGTACATGATATCTCCAATTTAGGCTCTGCCTCCATAAAGGATATTTTAATTCCTTTTTTTACAGCGATATTCTTGCATGGTGGCTGGTATCATATACTGAGTAATATGTTATATCTATGGATATTCGGAGATAATTTAGAAGATAGGATGGGACATCTAAGATATCTTCTTTTCTATCTACTATGTGGTTTTACTTCCAGTCTGGCGCATATAATAACAAATATATCTTCCCCTATTCCCACCATAGGTGCCAGTGGAGCTATATCTGGAGTACTGGGGGCTTATTTTATAATTTTCCCTGAGGCTAGAGTTCTGACCTTAGTACCATTTGGATTTTTCCTCCATATAGCAGCTATACCTGCCTTTCTATTTTTGGGATTCTGGTTTTTCTCTCAGACCTTAAACGGATTAGCCAGTCTTGCCATAAGGACAGCCATGACGGGAGGAGTTGCCTGGTGGGCTCATATAGGAGGATTCGTCACAGGAGCGATAATTGGAATCAGATATAGAAGACGTTACAGACCGTATTACGGTTGGTAAGGAGGAAATAGTATGGGTGAACATATAAAGACATCTCTTTTATTAGCTATTGTCTGTATTGTCTCTGCAGCTGCACTAGGATATTTCTATAAACTTACAACACCGATAATAGAACAGAGGCAGATTTCAGATCAGATCTCTCTGCAGAGAGAAGTCTTGCCTCAGGCTGATGATTTTAAAGAAACAAAAATAGATGGAGAAAATGTATATCTAGGAATAAGTAGCGGAAAGATCGTGGGGGGAGTAGCTAAAGTTGACGTAAAAGGATATGGTGGGACAATAGAATTGATTGTGGGAATAGACTCTACAGGAAAGATTACAGGGGTGAGAGTCCTCTCTCATAGTGAGACTCCTGGATTAGGAGAAAAGGCTACCAAAGATAATTATCTCTCTCAGTTCATAGGTAAGGGCAGTTCTGAAATAAACACTGTAAGGGCTATAACTGGGGCAACAATATCTAGTAATGCAATCAGAAATGGGGTAAATGAAGGAATGCAAATCGTTTTAAAAGCCATGGGGAGTCAAAAATTATGAAAAGAAGACTATTCTCAGCTACTGAAGAAGAGATAATTAATGGGGAAACAGCTGATGTATATTTTGAAAGAACATATAAAGTCCTAGAATCTATAGGGGAACTTGATACCCCTGTAATCGGAGAGATATTCGCCAGGAGAGGGGCATACCTTGGAGGAGTAAGAGAAGCATTGAATCTTTTTGAGGGAAGGAAGATTCGGGTATACTCTCTGGAAGAAGGAGAACCATTCAAAGAGAAAGAAGTAATTATGAGGATAGAAGGTCCATATGGAGAGTTTGGAATATATGAAACCGCGATACTTGGAATTCTGGCATCTTCTACAGGCTGGGTAACAGCAGCAAGAGAATGTAAGGAGGCCAGTAATGGAAAACCAGTCCTCTCATTTGGAGCCAGACATCTGCATCCTGCAATAGCTTCAGTAATGGATAGGGCAGCAATCATTGGTGGAGCTGATGGTGTAAGTTCTATACTTGGAGGAGAACTGGTTGGAATAATTCCATCTGGAACAATGCCACATTCTTTAATACTTATTATTGGAGACACAGTGGAAGCAGCAAGGGCATTCCATATGGTACATCCAGAGATATCTCTAATTGTACTTGTAGATACATTCAGGGATGAGGCGGAAGAGGCTATAAGGGTAGCCAGAGAGTTTGGCAGGTCTCTATATGGTATCAGGCTTGATACACCTGGAGAGAGAGGAGGAGTAACACCTGAACTGGTATACGAGGTAAAAGCAAGGCTCACTCAGGAGGGATTTGGTCATGTAAAAATAGTTGTCTCCGGTGGTCTGAACCCCGATAGGATAAAACTTCTCTCAGAAGCAGGGGCAGATATCTTTGGAGTGGGGAGTTATATATCCGGTGCATCTCCGATTGATATGACATTAGACTTAAAAGTGGTGAGGGGAAAGCCAATAGCAAAAAGGGGAAGAATTCCAGGTATCACTCCAAACCCAAGACTTAAATTGGTCTATGATAACCTGGTGCCGGAAGCCGGGGTCGAACCGGCATGAGCTTAGAAGCTCAGCGGATTTTAAGTCCGCAGCGTCTACCTGTTCCGCCATTCCGGCACTCACTAATTTATTATATCAAGAAAGACTCACCTGTCAATAGTCTGAGTCTTATAGTTTTCCCATTCTTCCTCAGAAATCGGTCTGTTGAAACTTCTCAATTGACTTAACTTAAACCCGTGCTTCTTGGCTAATTCACGGAAATAATCCATAGCTTCCAGGGTAAGATCACTACCTAAACTCATATCTCTATAATCTCTCTCTAATGCGAGCATCATGGTCTCAGACATACAGGCATAAGCCAATCCTCTATCCAACCCGAATCTCCAACCAAGAGATGGTCTTCCTGGTATCTCTATAATACCTCCATCAATTACAAGTATATCTGGTCTTATCTTCTTTATAGAAGGACTTACATTTGGTGGTCTGGATATATCACATATTATAGAATGTCTTCTTACAACATTTGGGTCTATAATCTCTTTAGGGCTATTAGTTGCAGTAACTATTATCTGAGATTCTATAAGAGCAGAATTGATATCTGTTGTTATTGATATAAAACCTTTCTCTTCCAGTGTTTCTAATATACCATTCCAGCTGTCTAAATCATCAGGAGATGGTAATCTTAGACCAGACAGGTATTCCCCTATACTTCCCTCGTAAGGATTCCATCCGGTTTTCAACAGTTTTGATATATAGATGCAGAGCTCTATACCAACCCTCCTCAACCTTCTTACACTGGACTTAGGATGAGCCGGATTTCCAACAAGAATTATTCTATGCAGATCTTTACCAAGAAGTATTGCCAGCGCCTTACCTATAGCACCAGTAGCCCCTACAATGCTGGCAGTAGCTTCACTGAGAGGAATTCCTGACTTTTCAGAGGCAAATTTTATAGCATCCACCCCAGCCACCACCGTATAACTATTTCCTGTAGTTAACGGGACATACTTACCTTTTAACAGTGTTCCCCCTCTGGTGACTACCGAGGTATACGCCCCCAATCCTACTATTCTTGCCCCTCTGTCAACCGCAAGTTTTATCGCATCTTCTATGGTCTCAAGCATTTCATCTTGAGGGGTTTCTATCATCTGACGTGCTGTATAGGGTATATTGACAAACTCCCCGTAAGCTCTGGCTCCACATTGAGAGGTTATCTTAACCTTTCCTATAACAAAAGGTCTAATGATTTCTTTACTTATCTGAGAAAAGAGTTCCAACTTTTCTTCGGGAAGAGCAGAGAGTGTGGGGTCAAATTCATAATAATTTGCCAGATCTAAGGGGTGTACCAGAAATGCAAAACGACCCTCTTCCTCATCTGGAGATGACATAAGGCTATCATCCCACGATTCTCTCTCGAAAGAAGGTATGGTATAATTAGATAACTCTTCTCTCCTTAAATCCAGAATCGGGCGAAGAAGTTCAGGAGTATTCCCTTCATTTAATATACTTAAGACATCCCTGAAAGAATTTATAACCTCTTCGCAATCCTTCCATTCAGTTATAAAAGATGGTTCCAATCTAATTACCTTACTATTTCTTAAAGTTGGAGCCAGTCTAATTTTTTTCTCGTTTAATAAGTAACTGACGATTGGATAAGAGAGGCTATTCTGCTCTGAAAGTATACTTAACATACTCTGAGGATAATATTCTCTTTTCATCTCCAATTCCAACCCCAAAAAGTATCCTTTTCCCCTAGCATCTTTTAAGAGTTTTGGAAAATCATCTCTTAATTTTAATAATTCATTTAAAAGTCTCTGCCCATTTTCTCTTATCTTGTATATCAGTTCCCTGTTATTTCTGGTAATTATATCTATAACTCTATCAGTAATCTTGCAGGCTATATTATTACCAGCGAATGTAGAAAAGTAATTTAAATCAAATCCTCTAGGATAAAATTCCTCTTTAACTAAACAGGCATTCACAGGATAGATACCTCCACCCAATACCTTGCCTATAAGCAATATGTCAGGGGTGATACCTTCCTCTTCACAGGCAAATAAAAATCCGGTACGACCTAAGCCTGTCTGAATCTCATCAATGATAAAAACTACTCTATATTTCTTACACAACTCACTTACCTGAGTGAGATACCCTTTAGGGGGGATAACAATACCTCCCTCTCCCTGTATCGGCTCCATCATAACCCCCGCATATCTTGCTCCACCATTCTTTAACTCCTCTTCCAGTACATCAATATCTCCATAGGGTACATATTTAAATCCATCCTCCTGCATCCCATGATATCCGCCTTCAGCAACAATGATATTTCTCTTCCCAGAGGATAATCTTGCCATCTTTATGGCGATATTGACCGCTTCTGTACCGGAGTTTGTAAACACCACATACTTAAGACCTTCAGGGGCTAAACTGATCAGTTTTTCGGCAACACTCTCCTGAGACTCTGAGATTGAAGCCTGGACAATACTGGGGAGCTTTTCCCCCTTTATCTCTTCCAGTACCTCCCATATTTCAGGGTAATTAAATCCAAAAGGAACAGCTCCAAAAGAGGAAATAAAATCTAAATAACGATTTCCAACATTATCATAGAGATAATTTCCTTCACCATATGTAAAATTTTTATCTAATTTTAATATTCTAAGTTCTCTCTTAATGTATGGATTAATGTAATCTTTAAAATCTTCCAATCTTTTTCCTCCTGTAATAACTTAATCTTTTCTATTTTATCAGAACTGACATCTCAATACAAATGTTGTTATGGTATAATAAGTGGTATGGAGACCCTTGTAAGCGTAATAATCCCTACGAGAAACAGAAGGACAATTATCGGTAAGTGTATAGAATGTATATTAAATCAGACCTATCGTTCCTATGAGGTTATAGTGATAGACGATGGGAGTGAAGATGGTACAGAAGATACTCTTGATAAATTTTCCAGCAATGATAACTTTAAATACATAAAGCTTGGAGAGAGGAAGGGACCAGCCTACTGCAGAAATCTCGGAGTAAGAGAGAGTAATGGGAAGATACTTATCTTCATAGATAGTGACATTTTCGTTTTACCAGACTTTATAGAAAGTCATATTGAAACTCATAGAAATCATCCCGAGGGAATAGTCGGTGTTGGTCCTGTCATCGCTATTTCCAAGATAGATGAAAAATTACCTGAAAAGGGCTCGGTATTAGATTTTTCTAACGCTTACTTTGCCTCAGGTAACGCCTCTTTATCAAGAGACATATATCTAAAGGTTAGAGGATTCGACGAGGTCTTCAATGTATACGGCTGGGAAGATATAGACTTTGGGCTAAAATTAAAGAGTCTTGGCATAAAATCTGTTAAGGTCCCCAGGGCTATAGGATACCATTATCAGCCTCTCCCCAAAGAGGAAGATATTGATTCGCTTATAGAGAAAGAGCGGGAAAGGGCTAGAACGGCTCTCTATCTATATAAAAAATATCCAACCCTGGAAGTAAAGCTTATGATACAGCTCAGCTCTTTCCATAGGATACTGAATAGACTTCTTACTGGATTTGGATATATAGATAAAAAAAGGGTAATCAGAATTCTCAATTCTAACAGGAGTTATAACATAAAAAGACTTGTTCTTACAGTATTTCTAACCAGGGTATACCTTGACGCCCTGGAGAAAGAGTTAAAAGTTCTATAACTAAAGGGCAGGATTATCTATCCTGCCCCAAGCTTCATATTACTCTGTCCCTTCTTCTTCATAAGACTTAAGATAATCTATACTCCACTGGGCGCTTTCAGCCAGGTCACTGTCCGGATACTCATCAATCAGTTTCTGATATTCATTTATAGCCTCTTCATATTGCTCGAGATACTCATAGGAAGAAGCTATGTCATATTGAGCGTCATCAGCCCATTCACTATCAGGATATTGTTCCAGAAATGCCCTGTACTCTTCTATAGCCTTTTCGTATTCTCCTTCATAGTACAAATCACGAATACGATTATACTCGGCTTCGTCAGGAGCCATCTCTGCAGCAGCTTCGGTTTCTTCAGCCACCTCTTCTGTCTCAGTAACCTCCTCAGTCACCTCTTCTGTCTCGGTAGCCTCTTCAGTTCCTACAAATTCTTCAGTCACTTCCTCTGCAGTTTCAGTGGTAACTTCTTGCTCCTCCGGTCCTCCGCCTGTAGATACAGCTATTATTATAGCTATTACTACCACGGCTACTACCAAATATGGTAGCCACTTAGGAAGATTACGTTTTTCCATTCTACATACCTCCTTTTTCAGTTATTATTAATCCTGTTTGATTTTAGCCTCTGATAATTAATATGAAGAAACAGATCAAATAGTTCGCAGATCCATATGGACTTTTCAAATGGAAGATAAATTCTATATAATAGAGTTAAATTAAACAAGTCAGGAGGTTATTATGAATAAGAACTACTCTATAGAAGAGATACTGGAGATAGCTGTAAAGATAGAGGAGAATGGAGTTTTGTTCTACAGAACTTTAGCTGAACAGACCAGAGATAAAAGGATCGAAGAACTCTTCAGATTCCTTGAGGGAGAAGAAAGGGAACATATCTCGGTATTCAAAAACATATATGAGAATCTCACCAAAAAGACCTTTGAGAAGGCTTTTTCTGAAGAAGAGGCAAATATGTATTTGCATGCCCTGATAGAGAATAGGATCTTCAAAAAACCAGAAGAAATTATATCCACTGTTAGTAGAAACGATGGACTATCTGCAGTGGATATAGCTATTCAGGTAGAGAAAGATACCATTCTATACTACTATGAGATTCTGGAAAACCTGACAGGGAAAGAGAAAGACCTGGTAAAGGAACTTATAAACCAGGAAAAAACTCATGTATACAGGCTTACAACCCTCAAAAATACTTTAAGGGGCTAGAAATCTAGCCCCTTATGAACTCTATATCTCAGGATTAGGAACTTTCTTCCAATCTTCCAGGAATCTCTTCAAGCCTATATCGGTAAGTGGATGGTGGAAGAGTTGCTCAAGTACCTTGAATGGAGCAGTAACTATATGCGCTCCTAATCTTGCCGCCTGTAGTATATGGATAGGATGCCTTACACTTGCCACTATTACCTCTGTCTTATAACCATAGTTATTGAAAATGGTAAGTATATCTTCTACTACCTGCATCCCCTCAGTGGAAATGTCATCCCATCTACCAATAAATGGGCTTACATAACCTGCTCCAGCCTTGGCTGCAATTAATGCCTGTGTTGGGGAGAAAGTAAGCGTAACATTTGTCTTCACTCCCCTATTAGATAACTCTTTCACCGCCATAATACCCTCTGGGGTCATGGGAATTTTAACCACCACATTGGGAGCTAAACTAGATAACTTTATAGCCTCTTTGATCATACCATCTGCTTCTGTACTTATAACTTCAAGGTTCACCGGTCCGTCAACAGTATTCAATATCTCCATCACAACTTCTTTAAACGGTCTATTCTCTCTAGAAATTATTGTCGGATTGGTGGTTACACCATCCAGCAGCCCCCACTTTTTTATCTGTCTTATCTCTTCTATATTAGCTGTATCAGCAAAGAATTTCATAATATCAACCTCCTAAGTAAGCTTTTTTTACAGCATCATTATTTAACAGTTCTTTCCCTGTACCTTCCATAACCACTCTACCCGTCTCAATTACATAAGCCCTGTGAGCAATCTGAAGCGCCATATAAGCATTCTGCTCGACAAGAAGGATAGTAACTCCCTGTCCATTTATCTCCTTAATAGTCTCGAAGATATTAAGCACTAAAAGAGGGGCAAGTCCCAGAGACGGTTCGTCCAGTAATATTACTCTCGGCTTTCCCATAAGGGCACGGGATATAGCCAGCATCTGCTGTTCTCCACCACTCAATGTTCCTGCCTTCTGCTTCTGCCTTTCCTTCAATCTCGGGAACAGGGAGAATACCCAGTCCAGTTCTCTAGATATATCGTCTCTTCTCAGATAAGCCCCCATAAGAAGATTTTCCATAACTGTAAGATTACTAAATACTCTTCTACCCTCTGGTACCTGTAAAATACCCAACCCTGCTATTTCATTTGGAGCCATCCTGGTTAAATCCTGACCATCAAAAGTAATGGTCCCCTTTTTAGGTCTGATAAGTCCAGATATCGTTCTAAGGGTAGTTGTCTTCCCTGCCCCGTTTGCACCTATAAGTGTCACAATCTCTCCGTCATTTACCGTTAAAGATACCTCTTTCAGAGCTCTTATGACACCGTAATATACATCTATCCCTTCTATCTTAAGCATCTATCTGGTCACTCCTGTAAAATGGAAATTACCAAGTTTTAAGGCTGGCACTAAAGTGGGATATATAAAATATTCTCCAGCTATATGTAAATCTTTTCCCACAGCTTCGGTAGAGTTTAAAGCCTCCAGTATACTCTGGGTAAACCTCATATTCTTCACCGGTCTGGTGATCTCCCCATCCTCTATAAGAAACGTACCATCTCTTGTCATCCCAGTAATTATAGTTTTAACAGGGTCTACCATATTAGTATAGTGGAATCTTGTAACCAGAATACCTTTTTTAGTAGAAGCTATCATATCCTCTAAGGTATTATCCCCGGGTAAGAGCGTAAGGTTAAATGGAAGCGGACCGTCTGTACTTGGTTGTGGAAGGGCATTCCCGGTTGAAGTTTTCCCTTCTTTCTTAGCATATTTAAAATCATAGACAAGATTCCTGGCAATCCCTCCTTCAATAAGGATAACATCCTGTCTGGGTAGACCTTCAAAGTCGAAAGGAAGGCTGATAGTCTTAGAATGGGATGGATAATCCCATATATTTATCAGTTCTGATGCTATCTTTTCACTCAGTTTTCCAACGAGAAAACTCCTCCCTTCTTCAAATTGCTTGGCACCGAAACCCATAAGGCCTAAAAAAGAAACCAGTGTACCTGCAGCCTGTGGTTCCAGTATCACCGTATAATATCCAGGAGAAAGTTCTACAGGATTTTGCCCATTTCTTGCCTTATTGCTTGCTATCTTAGCAAGAGATATAAAATCTATACTATCCAGGTCCTTTTCCATATCGTATACATAACCACTTGAATCTCCATCCTGAACCACAGCTTCCAAAGAACACATCGAAACACTATCTTCAACACTTATTCCGTTTGAATTTACTATGGCAACAGTGGTATCTGTTAATTCTAACGCACCTGAGGCGTTCAATCCATCGGTAGCCTCTATAAAATCAATAACTTTTTGGGCTAACTTTTCAGGATCTGTTTCTTTCTGTACAGTATCTTTCTTAGACCTGATAGGGAGGGGTCTGGGAAGTCCGTAATAATCAGGATCAGGTGGAGTCAGTTTAGCTATACTTATAGCCCTCTCCAGTGCTTCATCCAGAGCGTCGGTCGAAAGCTGATTTATCGATACCTTCCCGGTTCTATTATCAACAATCACCCTTATGGACAGGTCAATATCATCTACTGAGACATTCTGATGTATATAAGAATTAGCAAATCTTGTAAGTGTCCGATTGGTATGTACAAGTAGGACCTCAGTATCTATCCTCCTAGCTTTTTCAAGGACATGCATTAATATCTCACCGTACATCTACCTCACCCCCACCCTGACATTTCTAAATCTTGCTGGAGCAGTCCCATGTCCAACATGAGCTATCTGTCCTGGCTGTCCCTTACCACAGTTTGGAACACCCCATATCCTCCACTCACCAGGACCGCATACTGCATCCAAAGAACTCCAGAACTCTGGAGTAATACCGGTATAATTCGGATTCTTTAATATCCCCATCAACTTTCCATTCTTAATCTCCCATGCAATCTCTAATCCAAACTGAAAATTTAACCTCCTATCATCTATAGACCAGCTCTTGTTTGTACTCATAAATATCCCATCTTCCGTGTCCCTTATAAGGTCTTCCAGTGTACCTTCTCCAGATTCCAGATTTATATTGGTCATCCTGATAAGAGGAATATTCCCCCAACCATCAGCCCTGCAAGTGCCATTGGAAGTTTCACCCAAAATATAAGCGGTCTCTCTATTGGTCAGAAAATTCTGAAGTACACCTTCCCTAATAACCTCTATCCTCTGCGCCGGGACCCCTTCATCATCGTACCCAAAAGAACCTAAGCCACCTGGCAGGGTTGCATCTGCTGAAACATTCATAATCTTAGATCCATATTTCAGTTTACCCCTATCTCCAATTGAGATAAAGCTGGTGCCGGCATAACTTGCTTCCATTCCAAGGATTCTATCCAACTCTATCGGGTGACCAATGGACTCATGTACCTGTAAAGCAACCTGAGACCCATCCAGTATTAATGTTGTGGTAATGGATGGACACTGGGGTGCATCCAGCAGGGCTGAGGCCTCCTCGGCAACCCTCTGGGCATTATTTAACAGGTCCATCTCTTCGATAAGCTCATATCCTCTGGTTTCATACTGCCCGCCAAAAGAGTTAGGATAACTTCTGCGCTGGAGCTCACCTTCTCCAATAGCATACGCAGATATGCCTCCACCACTCTCTATTATATGCTGAAGAATTTCTGTCCCTTCACTGTTTACAAATAGCTTCTCAGTCTCCCAAAAATCCATACTACCCTCAGCTATCTTTACATCTCTTATCTTACCCATAATTTTTGCCGATTCAATAAGTAGACTTACCTTTTTATCCAAGGAGACATCAAACGGATTTATCTTAACATTATTACTCCATGTTGCTATTATCTTAGGAGCTGGAGATAAAATAACATCTTCCTTTTTAGCCAGACTACTTGCTTTGGCAACCTGAATAGCTCTTTTAGCAGATTCCAATATCTTATCTCTCTGTAAGTTAGATGTTCCAGCAAAACCCCAGGCTCCATTAACAATAACTCTTATACCTATCCCCTCTTCTGTATGGTCAATCAGAGATTCTACCGACTCATTCTTTACATTTATACCCTGATACCTCCTCCTTAGTACCCTTACCTCGCAAAAAGAAGCTCCACTCCCCATAGCTATATCTAATGCCTCATGGGCAATATCTTTCATATCATCTTCTCCTACCTATAATGTTTTAATAAACCAGTCTGAGACAAGACCTAATACTTCTTTTTCCCAGGGAACTGAGTTAAAGGTATGGTCTGCACCATCTATAACTTTCAGTCTGGTCTCCACTGCCCTGCCTTTAAGTGCTTCATAATATTTATACGCAGCAGCTACAGGAACCACATTATCACCTGATCCGTGTATTATAAATACCGGTCCTTTAAAATCTTTAATCATCTCTACCGGCCGTATATCATTGAGTTCCCCTATAAATCCCAGTCCTAATTGCCATCCACCATAATCTACAAAACCTTCCGCCCTTAATTTATCTTCCGGATACTGAGTTCTAAAACCCTCAGCAAGAGAAGATAATTCTGCAACTGCAGACAAAAGTACAGTAGATTTTATATCTTCTCTTTTACCAGAGACATAACTGGCAATACCTCCCCCCATACTTAAACCCAATACCCCTATCCTGGAAGGATCCACACATTCCTGCTCTCTCAAAAAATCCACTGCGACAAGGGCATCTTCAACTTCTCCGGAGAATGTCATCTCAATAAATTCTCCCTCACTATCACCTGAGCCATAAAAGTCAAATCTCAATACATTTATTCCAATAGAGGCTAATTTCCTCGCAATCTTAACAAATAAGCGATGAGGCTCAATCTTATTCCCCGTAAAACCATGAAAGAGTACAACACCTGGTTTTCTTTCCCCATCATCTACACTATGAAGGATACCAACTAACCTGTGCCCTTCTTTTCCAAAAACAACAGGGATTTCCATACAGTATCATCTCCCTTTTGATTAATTTTACTATAGGATAACACAAAAAAAGAAAAGAATGCAAATAGAAAAAGAAATTACTGATAAAAACAGGGAGCTGAGTTTTATAAACCAGCCCCCGCAGAATTAATCCAACTTATGAAAAAATATTTTTTATATCTTCCTCTGGCTCTGTGATCAATCTGAGATCATACTCTGATCTGAGAACATTTAGTATATCATCATTGACCCAGGCAGGAAGTATGGGTCCTATGTATATACTCTTAATACCAAGGGCAAGCAGGCTCCACAGAATAGCCACCGCTTTTTGCTCCATCCAGCTGAGAACCAGGGTAAGGGGGAGATCATTTACTCCAACCCCAAAAAGCTCACTCAATGCCTGGGCTATCTCTATGGCTACTATAGCATCGTTACACTGACCTATATCTATCAATCGTGGAACTCCATCTATTTCCCCCAGGTCCAGGTCGTTTATCCGGAACTTTCCACAGGCAAGGGTGAGAATAATCGTCTCTTTAGGTAACTTTTCAACAAACTCTCTATAATACTGGCTCTTCTTAAGAGGTGCATCACAACCCCCTACCAGGAAGAATCTTCTAATCTTTCCTGCCTCTACCAGAGACTTAATCTTTTCAGCAAGAGAAAGGATTACCGATTTAGAAAAACCGGTAACTAAAAATTCTTC
>ERZ795045.1532-NODE-1532-length-25548-cov-38.876005_pt1 | contig 25548 bp, 18 predicted proteins | sample MGYA00375129_ERZ795045 | MGnify/ENA primary metagenome ERZ795045 (study PRJEB30174, sample SAMN05720166) | activated sludge metagenome | isolation source: anaerobic digester from wastewater treatment plant | place: Japan | collected 2015-05-15 ...
CCATCCCGGCCAGCCACAACACGGAAAAACGGCCGGTACGGAGCCCGGCCGCTACGCGAAATGGCCGGTGTTGTTGGGGGGTGGGCATCCTGCCCACCTCATAAGGCCGAAGCGAGAGACTCCTGGACCGGAAAAGGCGCTACTGCTCCAGCACGGGCCGGATGCGCTCCGCCAGCAGTTGGTATCCCTCCGCGTTGAAATGCAGGCGATCCGGGAGGAACAGCTCGGCCCGCGGCTGACCATCCGGGCCCAGGACCATGTCGTACGTCTCCACATACTTGAGGTAGCGCCGCCCGCGCGTGTACTTCTCGATCATGGCGTTGACCGCCTTAACCGCATCCCGGCTGGCCCAGCGGGACGGCGTGGAGTTGATCGAGGTATAGACAATGGTCGTCTTCGGCAGCCGGGCATGCACTTTGGCCACGAACTCCTTAAAGTCCCCGAACACGTCTTCGGGCGACCGGCCCGCATGGATGTCATTGCTGCCGGCACGGAGGATGATCATCCGCGGCTCGTAGGGGAAGATGATTCGCTCGGCGAAATGGGTGGCGTCCATGATCCACGACCCGCCGAACCCGCGGTTGATCACCTGATGATTGGGGAAATCCTTCTGCAGCGTCTTCCATCCGCGGATGGTTGACGAGCCGATGAAAAGCACCCCGCCCTTGGGCGGCGGCGACTCCCGATCCTGGGCCTCAAATGCCGCAATAGCCTTTTCCCATCGGGCGAAGTTGCGCTCACCCGTGGCGGCCGGTTTCGTGGCCGGGGTGGCCGGCGCCAGGGCCGGGGCCGGGGCCGGTTCACAGGGCGCTGCCGGACGCATCTGCGAGCAGGCCGGCAAGGCCGCCAGCAGAATGCCACAAGGGAACCATGTTGCCATAAACCGGATGACCGTCCGCATAGAAACCTCCTGAAACCTGCCACGGTGCGTCGCCGCTCTGGGCCTGCGCCCAGTCCGCGTCAATTCCTGCCCGCCCCTCAGGACGCCTCCTGATCCGGGCCCTGGGCCGCTCACGGTAACAGCTCTGCAGTTGCGAAACAACTCTACTGCCCGGGCGCAGACTCCGGCCCCCTGGCCGGCATACCATCTGACAGGCAGAGCTCAGGGGGCGGATACTCATGTAGCGAGGGATTATCCATGAGAACCATTTTTTGTGTGTCTGTATTGCTGAGTGTGTCGGGTCTCGTTCTCGGCGGCTGCAGCCGGCACAGGGACGGGCCGGGCGTCTCCACGGCCGACACCTACGGAGGGGCCTCGGCCCCCACCGCGATCGCGTCCAACCAGACCGGCAGTGGCACCAGTACCGGAACGCCCGCCGGCCCCCTGGTCATCGAAGGCCAGCCGATATCGAACGATCCGGCCATCATCGAAAAGGAAGATGCCCGCCTCGGCGATGAAGCCGACCGAACCGGCAGCAACCCACGGCGAATTCGAGGAATCGAGATCAAGAACCTCAGCAGAGACGGCAACATCTGGATCGGCGGTGAACCCGCCGAGAAAGGTTATCAACAGGTCTATGAGCGCGGAGTGACCGCCATCGTGGATCTGCGTAACCCCACGCCCGTGCAGCAACGCTCCGCCGAAGAGGCCCAACGCCTGGGCATCGATTACATCAACCTCCCGATCGACCCCAGGAACATGGAACCGTCGCAAGCCACGGCCTTCCTGGATTTCATGCGGCAGCACGCCGGTGAGCAGGTGCTGATCCACTGTGGGTCGGCCAATCGGGCTTCCAGCATGTACGCTGTCTACCTGGGGGTGGTGAAAGGCCTGTCCACCGACGAGGCCATTCGCCGGGCCAAGCTAACCGGCCTGCGGGAACAGGAACTCGAAGACGACGTGCGCCGTTACCTGGATAAGCAGGCGGCTTCTTCCCGGGACAACCAGGCCGATGCTCCGCCGGCGTTGGAGTGAGTCGCCGGCATTCCCAACAAGCCGCTGACAGGGAGAGGAGCGGCGTTTTCCTCGAGCTGCCCGAAATCCTTCGGGCGGCCTCGCCGCTCCCGCTCCCGTCGTATGCATCCGGCATTGCGACTACAATCTGTGATTGTGGGCGAGCGTGGGACACGACATGGGCGCGCCGCCACGCGCGTCGTGCGCCCGGCGGTTTTGCCATCGCCCCCGGTCATTGGGCTCAAGAGCCGACCCGACGCCGTCACCGGACGGTGCCGCGGGGACGGCCGTTGCGTTGAACAGGAACGAGGACAGATAAGATGAAACAGCTTCCCTGCATCGGTTGGGGCCTTCTGATTTTGGCCTGCGCATGTGCCGTCCGCGAACGATCGGTTCGGGAGCCCGCCGACGCGCAAACGCCGGAGTCGGCGCCCGTAGCCACCGCCACCGCTCCGGCCATAACGCCGGTCACGTACCCCGAGACCCGGAGGATCGACCACGTGGATGTGCTGCATGGCGTTAAAGTCGCCGACCCTTACCGCTGGCTGGAAAACCTCGACTCGCAGGAGACCACCGAGTGGGTCGCCGCCCAGAACAAGGTCACCTTCGGCTTCCTGGAAGCCATTAAGGGCCGCGACCTGATCAAGCAACGCCTGACCAGGCTCTGGGACTTCGAGAAGTACGGCCTGCCGGAGAAGGAAGGCGGCCGGTACTTCTTCACCCGCAACTCCGGCCTGCAGAATCAGTCCGTGCTGTACGTGGCCGAAAGTCTCGACGCCGAACCCCGTGAGCTGCTGGATCCCAACGCGCTCTCCAAGGACGGCACCATCGCCCTCTCCCGCGTCGCCATCAGCGAGGACGGCAACCTGCTCGCCTACGGCCTCTCCTCGGCCGGCTCCGACTGGGTCGAGTTCAAGGTCCGCGACGTAGCCACCGGCAAGGACCTGCCCGACCACCTCAAATGGGTCAAGTTCTCCGGCGCCGCCTGGACCAGGGACAACAAGGGCTTCTTCTACAGCCGGTATGACGAGCCCAAGGACGGCAACCCGCTGGAGACGGTGAACTACTTCCAGAAGCTCTTTTATCACCAGATCGGCACGCCCCAGTCGGCCGACCGGCTGATCTACCATCGACCCGACCAGAAGGAGTGGACTTTCTACCCGGTCGTCACCGAGGATGGCCGTTACGTCATCATCCACGTCAGCGCCGGCACCGACCCCAAGAACCTGGTGTTCTACAAGGACCTCTCCGCGCCCGACGCCCCGGTGGTCGAACTGATCAAGGAATTCACCGCCCGGCTCGACTTCGTGGGCAATGACGGCCCGGTGTTCTGGTTCAACACCGATCTGAACGCCCCGCGCGGGCGGATCATCGCCATCGACACGCGCCAGCCCGCCCGCGAGAACTGGAAGGAACTCGTCCCCCAGAGCGAGGACACGCTCCAGGAGGTCAGCGTCGTCGGCAACCATTTCATTGCCAGCTATCTGCACGACGCCTCGACACGGGTGCGTGTGTTCGATCTGGCCGGCCGGCACGTACGCGACGTGAAGCTGCCGGGCCTGGGCACCGCCAGCGGTTTTGGCGGCAAGCGGGACGACCCGGAGACGTTCTACCTGTTCACCAGCTTCAACTATCCCCCCACCGTCTTCCGCTACAACGTGGCCGAAGACAAGACCACCGTCTTCCGCCAGCCGAAGGTGGACTTCGACCCCGGCGCCTACGAGGTCAAGCAGGTCTTCTACACCAGCAAGGACGGCACGCGCGTGCCGATGTTCATCACGCACAAGAAGGGCCTCTTACTGGATGGCAATAACCCTGTTTACCTCTACGGCTACGGCGGGTTCAATATCTCGCTGTCGCCGTTCTTCTCCGTCACCAACCTGGTGTGGATGGAGATGGGCGGCGTGTTCGCCATGCCCAACCTGCGCGGCGGCGGCGAGTACGGCAAGGCCTGGCACGAGGCCGGCCGGCTCAGGAACAAGCAGAACGTCTTCGACGATTTTCTCGCCGCCGGCGAGTGGCTGATCGCCAACAAGTACACCAACTCGAAGCGCCTGGCCATCGGCGGCGGCAGCAACGGCGGCCTGCTGGTCGGCGCGGTCATGACCCAGCGCCCGGACCTGTTCGGGGCGGCCCTGCCGGCCGTGGGCGTGATGGACATGCTCCGCTTCCACAAGTTCACCATCGGCTGGGCCTGGAAAGACGACTACGGCGACCCCGACAAGCCGGACGACTTCAAGGTGCTCTACGCCTACAGCCCCCTGCATCGCATCAGGCCGGGCACGTGCTACCCGCCGACACTGATCACCACCGCCGACCACGACGACCGCGTGGTGCCGTCACACAGCTTCAAGTTCGCCGCAGCGTTGCAGGCGGCGCAGAGCTGCAACAACCCGGTGCTCATTCGCATCGAGACCCGCGCCGGCCACGGCGCCGGCAAGCCGACCACGAAAATCATCGAGGAGGCCGCCGACCGGTGGGCGTTCTTGGCGAGGGTGTTCGGCATGTGCGTGGAGTGCCGCCTGCCCGGATGATCGATGACGGCTGATGGCTGCTCGTTGATCCTTGTGGTTTGAGAGTTGGGGCAGAGCGTTCGAGTGCCCCAACTCTTCCAGAGGTTGGGAGCACGAAGATCGGGCTACCAGGAAAGTCTGATATACCCGCAGCCACCCACGAACCACATGCCCAGCCTGAGACCTCTGGAGTTCTATTGAGGCGCCTGCCCGCTTATAGTGTGCCAGAGGAGGTATTGTTCAATGCCCGCTGAGATCATCGATCGCGGTCGAGGTCCAGAGATCGCCGGAACGCGGATCACTGTGTACCATATCTTGGATTACCTCCAGGATGGCTGGCACCACACGGCCATCGCAGCTCAACTCCGCTTGTGCACAGACGAGGTGCTCGCCGCGATGCGCTACATTGAGGAACACCGCGACGAGGTCATGTCCGTCTATCAGCAAATCGTTGAACGGGCCGCCGCCGGCAATCCCCCGGAGATTCAGGCCAGACTCAAGAGAAGTCGGGCGAAGCTGCGCGACGCATTGAAACGCATCCAGGAGCAGAAGGGGGAAGAGGAGCAGAAGAGTGCCGGGATTGCTCGGGGACGTTGATACCGAAGGGCACTGCCGGTGCTCACACTTGCCAACCCGAAGCGGATTCTGATCGACAAGGCTTACGCCAGGCGCACGGCGGAACGGATCCTTGAGTACCTGATCGATATCGATCAATACCGCGGAACCGGGCGGCTCTTTGTGCCTTGAGCAGGCCTACCGTGTTTCACGCCGGGCGAGTCGGCGCCGGCCCGGTTGCGGCCAGCGCTTTGAGCATCTCCACGCCTGCGGCCACCATCTTCGGCGCCGCCAGCTTCTCCAGGCATGACGACCGCGCCCGCCAGGTCTCGTAGCCGCCGGCCTCGTGAGCCTCGGCGGTGGGAATGTAGCCGTGATAGCCATTGGCCAGCTCGATGCACAGCATCGTCTCGAAGGGGCTGGCCTTCTTGACCGCCAGACCCAGCTCGCAGAAGGCCTCGCCGGGGAAGGTTACGATGCCCAGGCCGCCGATGCGCATCGCCTGCACCGCGCACTGCATGGTGTCCGGCCACTCGTTCAGCAACACCGTCTCGCGGGCGTAGACCTGTGCCATCTCCTCCAAGTTCGGCCCGGTGCCAGCCAGCTTACGGCGCGCCTCCTCAACCTCGGCAGGCGAGGGCTTGCGCACGCCCAGCGTCAGGAGCGTCTCCCGCGCTGCCAGCGGGACCCAATCATGGTGCTCAATCCGCTGCCACGCCTTGTAGCTCTCCGCGGCCACGATGCGGGCCACCTTGCGCATCTGGTGATAAGGATACGACTGCCGTTTCTCGCCGCGCACATCGATGTTGTTGATGTCGCCCGAGCAACCGTTAGTGAGAATCGCCAGGAACGGCGGGCGCTCGCGGTCTGCTTCTCCACCGGGAATATCAGCCAGGCGAGCCATCTCCTCGCACCACATGCCGAAGTAATCCGCGGAGATGTCCAGGGGCGGGTTGCCCCCCACATAGTGCAAGGCATAGTTGCCCAGCAGGGCCATGGGCCGGCCGTCGTCGTACTGGATGGACAGCAGCCCGATCTGAGGATCAATCGGGCCGGCCGGGCCGACGATGTTGGGGTTGCGCACGCCCGGGTTCATCTTCACCTTGTCGATGCCACCGAAGGGGTTGGGCGGCACGGTGCCGGGCTTCATGTGGTAGCGGCGATTGAAGACCACGCTGGACTCGTGGCCCGCGCCCCAGCCGATGCGGGCAGGCTGAAGGTTGTTGACCGCACAGCGCACGCCGTCGGCGATGCGCACCGGCAGCGTTTCGAGGTACTTCCTGTCGGGTTCCACCTGGAACAGCCCGGTGCCCACCGGCGGGCCGCTGTGCGTATGGACGGCCGCCACCAGGATGTGAGTCATGGGGATGCCCGTGTGACCGTTGATGAGATGCCGGGCCTCGTCCACCTGCTCTTTGGCAATAGCGATCAGGTCGCAGACGGCGATGGCAATGCGCTCCTGACCATTGTCCAGCACGATGCACTTGACCCGCAACGGATCGTGCACGTGGGCCGAGGCGCGAAAGTTCAAATATCCGGCCAGACCGGTGCCCAGAGGAGGCGTAATATCAATCACACCAACGCCGGCCTTGAATGCATCCGCCATGGCAGTGCTCCCGAAACGTCTGATCGCAGGTGCAAGAATAGATGCGCGGCAGAAAGTACGACGAACAGTCCCAGTCTGGTGCCCTTACCAGTTCCAGAGTTCCGCGAGGATTCCCGGGAGAACGGCCGGTACAGAGCCCGGCCGCTACGGGCGAACGACCGGTGCGGAACCCGGCCGCTACAGAAGCCCTTTCTCACTCCTCACTTCTCACTTTTAACAGCCCCTTACTGCTCCGGCCGGATGCCGGTCGATTCCGAGAGGCTGGTATAGCGCCGCGAACCCAGCGTCAGATTGGGAGCGCCCTCCGGCCAGATCGAGAAGCCGATGTCGATGTCTTCCTCGATGTTGTCCAACCCGAAGGTAACGGCCGTGTACCAGCGCGGCCACTTGCGGACCAGGCTGATGTCGAAGGTCTCCACTTCCCCGCGCTCCAGATCGTAATACGTCCGCGTGGTCATACGATATTTGGAGCTTAGCTCGTAGTTGATGCCGCCGCCCACCAGGTTCGAATCGGTATCGCCGATGCGGCGATAGCCGACGAAGTACGACAGACGCGGCGAGCGTTCGACCGCGTAGGAGACGTTGAACAGGTCCACGCTCCCATCGGTCAGATCCCAGTTGGTATCCGAGAGAATGACCGTGGTATCGCTGATGCGGTACTGGAAATCGGTGCGCACGTGGTTGCGGGCAACGCTGTTCTCCGGCCGGTAATCGTAGAACCGGCCGATGGGCAACTCGTAGCGCGGCAGGTTGCCGAACAGATTCAGCTCGACGTCGAACTTGATCCAATCCACCGTCCGCTGCTGGCCCAACGGTCCGCGTTTGGTCTGCCAGGTCTGACGCAGGGCGAACGAACTGCCGTAGAAGTCGTCGATGCTCTCGACGCCGTAATCGAAGGGGAAGAGATCCTTGCTGTCGCGGTCGCTGCCGGACAGCCAGGCGGTGGCCTGCGGCTTGATGATGTGCCGGATGCCACTGACGTCCAGCAGACGCGAGCACGCATCCGCAAAGGTTCGCCAGTACTGCGTGCCGGTACGAACACCAAGCTGGCCGAACACCCGATCCACGGAGTGGTCGCTGGGGGTGCCGTCCCAGTAGCCCGCCCGGCCCATGACAAACGGAACCACGTTCACGTCGCCCAGCTTGATGGGGAAGTCGATCTCGTTGCGGGTATCAGTGCGGAAGGTCGCGCGGCTCGCGACGTCGTTGGTGTCCGCCAGTTCGGTGAGCCAATTCTTGTGCTCGAAGACCCGCCGGTCGTCGGGGCGATAGCGCACCACTCCGATCCGGCTATCATTGTAGTAGCTGCCCAGCTTGCCGATCGGCTGGCCGATCCATTGGAAGGCCACGTCGGGCAGGTGCTCGGTCTGCGTCAGGAAGTCGAGGACCCGCCACTGCGCCAGCGTGGTGAAGGCCCAGTTATCCTGCTGCTTCTTGAGGTAGACGAGCGTCTCCTGCTCCTTGCCCTCCTCGAACTCCGGCCGGAAGTACTCTTCCAGGAAGTTCGGGTCGCTGATGTAAGAGCCTTCCAGGGTGAGCTCCCAGCCCTGGGGCAGGAACTGACGATGACGCCAGGTGATCCGGCCGCGATTTTCCGTATCCGGCTTTCCGCTGCGGAACGGGCCGAGATTGTCCTCGCCGCTGTCGTGGATGTAGTAGCCGCGGAACAGGCCGTAGCTGTTTTCCGTCTCGTAGTCCACGTCCAGGCCCACGCCCGGCCCGCGTTTGCTGAAATAATCGAGCCGCAGAACGGCATCAACGCCCTGGGGCTTTTCGAGGCCCAGCAGGTTGAACAGGTACCACTGCGACTGGAAGGAGGCGCCGAAATCGTCGCTGTAGGAAAAGCGCATCTGCCGGACCGGGCTCTCCACCCGCCGGAAATCGCCGGTCAGGTATGGCCAATAGGCCAGCGGAACGCCTTCGACATTCCCGGTGACGTTGTAAGCCCGGAAGCGCCCGGCCTCAAAATTGGTGATCTGCCCGGATGCGTCTCGCGTAGTTAGATCGGTCAGATAGACCCGCTCGACGCCCAGATGCACGTGCGGGGTATGAAACTCGCTCGTAGTGACGATGGCATTACGGGCAAAGTACTCGGTGTTGGAAAGCTGGCGGACGCGCTGGGCCCGCACGTAAATGGGCATGTCGCGTTCCGTGGCGATGGCCCGCATGACCACGTCGAGGATCAGGGCCCGGTCGTTCTCGAAATCGTAGTACAGCTCCGCGGCCCGGATGAGGCGATCGCCGCGGGTCATAACCACATCGCCCTTGAGATAAGCACCGGCCACCGCTGACTGGGAACCGCCCCCTAAGCCGATAGCCCCCAGTTGGCCGGCACCCGCCCGGCGAGGCCGCTCCGCGGGCAATGCCTCCAGCGCGGGGGCCTGCGAGGCGCCGGGCACTGCCCCACCCTCACGGCCCGGCTCGGGCTGGGCGAGGAAGAGCACGGCCGCATCGGCGCGGATTTCGAGAAACTGATCGCTGTCCAGCAGTCCCTGCGAGATGTAGACGTTGCCGGTGGCGACGACGATGCCTTCCGTTTGTTCCTGTCCCTGACCGGTCTGGGGCGCCTGGCCTACGGTCTCATCCGCACGGTAACGGACGCCCGGCTTAGCCCTGGGACGCGGCGCCGGGGGCTGCCCCGGACGGGTGACATCAATCCGTTCCTCCCGCGAGGGCGGCCCAGCCTGAATCGCCTGACGGACTTTCGCCGCATCGCGATAGAGCTGCGTATCCGTGCCCGGCTGACCGGTAAACACGTCCGCTTCGGGCACCACCGGCTTGAGCGTGTTGAAGGTTACGAAGAGGGTCGGGCCGCTGGTGACCGTGCCAGCCGCCTCTTTGACATTGGCGAACCGGGAGAGAAACACGTCAAAATGGTAATACTGGACGTTTTCCCACACGCTCTTCCGCATCCAGACCACTGCGTCCTGGCTGCGCAGGCTGCGGTCGCCTAAGTGCAGGGAGAAATCGCCGTAGTACTGGAGTACCTGGGTGCCGTCCTCCAGCGACCAGACGTGGGCATAGTTGCCGAACACCTCCGGAACGCTGCGGTTGACGCCGCCGGGCAGCATGGGCAAATCGGCCAGCGGATCATCCAACGGCACAAGAGGCGGTGTATTCTGGGCGAGGGCAGGAGCACACCAGAGCACCGCCACCGGCAGGAGCGTCAATACCAGCCAGGGTCCACATCGCACGGGCAACGACCTTTCGCTTGGCCGGAGGCGGCTGGACCGCGCGTCGCGACGGCCTGTCCGTAGGCCGCCTGCCGCCACCGGGGGCGGATGAACGGCTCGGATTATATGGCCCCTACCGTGCAAGTCAACGCATTGCCGGCATGGACAGTCCCAACCTTTGGCCGCATAATGCCTCACTTATCACGTTTGAAGCCAGACGCGCCAGAGGAGAGCATCACCATGGAGAAACCCAAGAGGGCATACTACCTGCCGGGCAAACTGGTGGCCGCTTTTGACAAAGAGTGTGTCCGTTCAGGATATGTGAAGGAAAAGGTCGTGGCCGCCGCCATTCTGGCCTTCCTGGAATCGGGGCCGGAGGCTCGCAGCCGTATGCTTGAGCGTCTCCATAACTTCCTGAAAACCAAGAGAACCCGGGCTTAATCGAAAAAATGGGCCTGCCACGGTTGGTTATCACAACCATGGCAGGCCACGCGCTTCGGAGAGGTACGAACAACCCCCGCTTCACAGAGGCGAAGCACACCCTTTCGCCGGAAACCTCCCGCCGCATGCCGCGGGCAAGAGGCCCGCGACATGAACAGTCACCTCAAGGTTTATTTGGGGGCGGGGCTGAGCTTCATGAACAAGGTCCGATAACCAGCCCGTGTCCGCACCTGCATGCGCAAGCCGCGTTCAAGGGCCTCGTCGCTGAGCGTCTCCCTCAGCTCCCGGGTATTCTTGATCGCCTTGTCCTGGACCCTGACGATCACGTCTCCGGGGCTCAGGCCCAGTGCCGCGGCCTCGCCCATCGGCTCGACCTCGGTCACCACCACCTGGTTGCGGGTCTCGCCCTCGATGCCGAACTTGTTGGCCAGTTCAGGAGTCAACTGCTCGACGGTTAAACCCAGCGAATCGATCGTCTCTTTCGTTCCCTCTTCGGTATCGCCACCCCGGTAAGGGCCGCCACGCAGAGGGTCGCGTGCGAAGAAGTTCGGGGGCTGTTTCTCAATGGTGACAGGAATAGTGATCTCCTTGCCCTCGCGCCAGACCTTCAGCTCCACCTTGGTGCCGGGCTTGGTGCGGGCGACCATGGCCTGCAGTTCCTTGGCACTCTTAAGCTCTTTGCCGTCATAGCTCAGGACGACATCCTGGTTTTTCAGGCCCGCCTTGGAGGCCGGCGTTCGCGGCTGTACGTCCTCGATCAGTACGCCGCTCTGGTCCGGCTTGAGCCCGAATGTCTCCGCCAGTCCAGGCTGGTCCTCCAACCCCTGGATGGAAACACCCAGGTAGCCGCGGACCACTTCGCGGCCCTCGCGAAGATCAGGCAGCACATGTTTGAGGGTATTGACCGGGATGGCAAAACCGACACCCTGGTAACCACCCGCCAGGCCGCTGGTGGCGATAGCCACGTTGATGCCGACGACCTCGCCACGCATGTTCACGAGCGGGCCGCCGCTATTGCCCGGGTTGATGGCCGCATCGGTCTGGAGCCAATCCTGGTACGGAATGGTCTCGTTATAGGGCAAGACGCGCCGGCCGGTGGCGGAGATGATACCCTGGGTCACGGTCTGATCGAGCCCGAAGGGCGAGCCGATGGCCAGCACCCAGTCACCCACTTCCGCCTGGGCACTGTCGCCCAGCGGAATGGCAGTGAGGTTGTCCGCCTTGATCTGGATGAGCGCAATATCAGAGAGGGGATCGACGCCAACGACCTTGGCTTTAATGTTCCGCCGCCCATCGGCCAGGGTCACCCACAATTCGACATCTCTCTTGCCCCTATCGCCGCCGCTCGATCCGCCAATGACATGGTTGTTGGTGACGATCAGCCCCTTCTCGGCGTCGATGATGAAGCCGCTGCCGGTCCCGGTTCGCGGCCGGGGCGGAGTAATCCTGCTGCGACCTTCAAACTCTTTAAAGAACTCGCGGAAGGGCGCGGGCAACTCGTCCGGATCAATGCCCCGATCGTCGAGGCTTCCAGGACGTTCGGGCTCCCGCGACATAACCTTTGACGTGATCTGCACAACGGCGGGCCTTACTTTCCTGGCGACATTTTTGAAGGCATCCGAAATAGCCTCCATGCGAGCGATGGTCTCGCCGTTGGGCTTCTCAGCCACCTGGTTCTGCGCCTGAGCCGTCGTACCGCGCATGGGCCCGTACAACAAAGCCCCCACCATCACCATCGCCACCACACCCAGCCACGGCCAGGACCGCTTTGGACTTAACGAATGCATCCGCATGTACCTCCAGAAGCTAAGGCTCGATCCGGGGCCTGTCCCACGTCGGGGGCTGTTCATGTTCCCGGATTCCGATCTTCATACTACTCTTCATACTACGTCCCTGATTGTAGACGGTACCGGGCAATGAATCCCTGTCAGCGGAATCTCATGAGCGGCAGGTTTGACCGCCCCGCTGACGCACAATCGTCAATCCTTCCATAAGCATCTGATGATTATGCAGTTGCGATCAGCCCCCAGTATCGCTCTATTGAGAGACGTTCCCCCGTCCTGGCGGGCAGCACAGCCACATAACAGCCCGGCCACAACCTGCCCATCCTCCAGCCCGCCACAAAATGAGTATCCGTGCCAACGCGGTTTACGGTTACGGTTGCTTGCGACCCGCACTCTCCCGGGCCGACCGGGGTATGCGGCGGAAACTGACGCCGCTCAGCAACAGGAGGGCCGCGGCACATGCCGATATCGCCATGCCCGATTTCAGCCCCGGCGGCCGGTAGGCAAAAAGGACCTCGTGAGCCCCTGGCGGCACGATCACGCCCTGGCAGACGCCGTTCACACGCAGCACCGGGGTTTCTTGCCCATCGACCGTGGCCCGCCAGCCGGAGTCGTGCGACTCGTTGAATACGACCAGGCCGCCGGAAGCGGAGTTGGCGAAAACGCGGACCTCATGACCGGAGGGACGGGTAAAGCGGAGTTCCGCGTCTGATGCCATCGGGACAGATACGCCGGGGTCAAGTTGTTCTACGACAGTCGGATCGTCGGCCACCCCTGTGCCCTCGGCGCCGACCAGAGCCTGCATCCGGTCAATGGCCGTGACCAGATCGGGCACCGCCTCGACGCGTTGTGCCCAATACACCAGCGGACGGGTATCCGGCAGCTCGTAGAGACTGACGTGGCCGGGGAGGTCGGCACGGTGGATGAAAGGTGGGCACGCGATCGTCTCGCCGTCGTCGCCTGCCTCAGAGTCAACGGCCATCGGCTGAAAGGTGGCCCGCCCTGCCGACAGGGCCTGGCCGGACTCTGATTTGATCCGAATCATCAGGGACGCCACCGGGCGGTCGAAGTGATAGAGGAACCGCATCCGCCGGGGACCGGCCACCATATCCGCCGGCTCGACGGTCCGGGTTCTGTCGATTTCTTCCTTGTCCGGCGTCTCCAGGCGAACAAACCACCGGCTGGTAACGTCCTTCACCGGCTGGACGTCGAACGACAGCTCATACAAGCCCGGCTGCGGGATCGACACAGGGCCCCAGAGAAGATCACGGCCATAACGCACCGGGACGATTTGCTCAGTTCCCGGCAACCAGCCATGACGGTCCATCCCCGGTACGTCTTTGCCCTCAGAATTGCGGGCTGCACCGCCCGCCGGGAGCGCAGACGACGACCGGACGAGTCCTTCCGCCTTCCGGCCGCTACAGGCAGCGCGAAGCAATTCTCGCTCTTCAGGCGAGCGGACGGCGATAAACCGCACGCCCATGGCCCGCAGGAGAGGAATGTTGCGCAGCAGCGCGAGCATCTCTTCGCTCGAACCCCAGGGCATGAAACGGAACATCATCCGGCTGCCTGCCGGCCAGAGCGGACCGTAGCCGTTGAAAACGGCAATCCCATAACGCAGGTTGGACTGCGGCCAGAGCACTTCGATCGGCCGGTCATAGCTGGCCTCAACGCGCGGCACCAGCAGGCGGTCTCCCGGGCGAAGACCGAGCTTGTGTATCTCACGGGCCAGGGGCGGCTGCTCCAGCAGGTCGCGCCGGGCGTAGGTCTGTACGTCCACATCCACGAACGCGGCCACGCCGGCCAGATCGATCAGAAAAACGCCCCACATGAGCGCGAACGCACCGGGCCGGCGGGTCTGAAGCCAGCGCAAGAGCGACCAGCCGGTGGCAATCATCATCAGGATGGGCCACCAGATGGCGGGGTTATCCAGTCGGCCGGCCAGCATCAGGCCCGCGATCTTGGGCCAGGCCTTTGGCGTGGGGAAGGCTTTGGCAATCTCGTCGGCCTCTTCAACCGCAATCGCCAGTAGAAGCAGACCGGCCAGCGCGGCGGCCGGCAGCACGCGCATCACGGTGAACCGCACCGCTCCGGCCAGTTGACGCGCTTGCTCGGTGCCCTTGAGCAGCACGGACACCACCATCGAGGCCAACACCGGCATGACCACCGACCATACGAGAATCCATCGGGCCGGCACGCGCAGGCTGCGATAGACCGGCACGTGGAACAAGAGTTTGCTCAGCGGCGTCAGATCGCCCAGCGCAATAAGCAGCGCGAGCAGACACGCCCCCCACCAGAACGCCGCTTCACGATTCCACCCGTAAGGAAGGCGCTGCCAGCCGGTGGCCAACGCGGCCTTGGCCGACGGCCACAGCTTTTGTTGGGACTCAGGTTGCGGGTCGCAAGAACGCGCCGCGAAAACATGGGAAGACGTCTCCCCGCGGACAGGCAGGCATTCCCGCAAATGCTTCAGTCCGCGAAGGAGAAGCTCTCTTGCCATTCCTCTTCGCTGGCCAACGTGCGGCGCCCGCACCAGCCGAAGCGAGGCCGCCGCCAGCACCAGGATCAGGATCGATGCATAGGCCGACTGTTCGCAGAAGTGCGAAGGCCCCCACCAGGGCTGGCTCCAGACATTGGGAGTGCGCGCCCCGAACAGCATGGGGAAAAGCAGCATGAGCCCCGAGGTGGGCAACCATGAGTTCTCGGTAAAGAGGTAGTAGTTGGGCACGCCACGCACGCTTCCCGCGTAGTGCAGCCAGGTGGGGATGAGCTGAATGCCGGCCAGCATGGCCCCCACGGTCATGCCCAGTGGATAGACCCACCAGCGCGCCAGCGGGAGCGTGGGCCTCTCGTCCATCTGCGTGGCACCGGCGTCTGGCCCGCGCCCAATCGAGCGGGCCTCTTGCTCGCCCTCCTGGTCGGAAGATGTTGAACCCACCCAAGGCGGGCAGGATGCCCGCCCCCCCGGGCGCCACCGCACCAGTACGGCCGCGACGTATCCGGTTACCAGCACGGCCGTGATAATCGAGATCTGCACGTGCTGAACGAGCAATTGCATGCCAAAGGCCGCGGAGGCCAATGCTCCATGGCGGATGCGACCGGTATCCGCGAACCGCCGCCAGCCGTAGAGAATCCACGGCAGCCAGGCCACGGCGTGATGAATGGTGAGATGCGCGCGGTGTGCCACCAGATATCCGCAGAACTCAAAGGCCACCGCGCCCAGCAGCGCCGCCCGCCAGTCGTGCCGCGACGCCCGCAGGAACCGATACATGCCCCCGCCGGCCAGCGCGAAGTGCAGGATCAGGGTCAGCGGGTAAGCCACCAGCGGCGGCAGTATCAGGAACAGATAAGTCGGCGGATACCACAGTCCGCTTTGCGGGTCGGCTGCGATGGAGGAACCCATCGCCACCAGCGGGTTCCACAGCGGAAACTCGCCCGCGCGGATGCGCTCGGCGATGTATTGGCGAATCGGCAGGTAATAGATGAGGTCATCTTCGAGCGCGGACACGCCCCCCAGACGCCATGCGCCAGCCAGGATCACCGCCGGCAGAATCAAAATGGCGGCGGGAACGAGTACCCGTCTTGGAGCCGCGGAGGGCATGATTCCTTCAATGCCTGAAACAGGCGAGCGGCGTAATGATCAAGCAGCAAAACCTGCTCGCCACAAACAGCGCCACGGCAAAAACAACGAAGAGCGCGCTCTACGAAGCGGGTCCGAAATGCCCGGGCGGCAGCAGCCCCGGAAACCTCGTCCGCTCCCCGCCCACGCTCACCCCGTGAGCACAGGGCTTGAGGCCGGCGTCAGTACGGCGGGCACATCCGGATCGGGTTCCGTCAGCACTACGACACGGCGCGGCAGGTTGGCCTCCGGCCGGGACATCCATCCGATCGCCAGGTACCCCACCGCATAGATGCCCAGGAACAAGCTGAAGACCATGTGATCCACGGTCAGATAGATCGCAAAATTGGCCAGACAGTAAGCCCCCAGCAGCATCTCGATAAACCACATGCTCCGGTTGCGCCGCGCCTTGTACCGGCTGGCCATGGAAGCAGACTGCGTACTGCCGGACTTGGGCGTACGCACAAACTCGCCGCCGCGCTGAAACAGACCGCGTAGAACCGCCAATCCGTTATTGATCGACATCCCGGTGCCCAACACCATCAGCGCAGGCACCGTGGTCAGGCCGGTCCACCCGCCCCCCAGACTGTAACGTGCATAGCCGTATACCAACGGCGGCGCCAGCGAACTGAATATGACCATGAACCAGCCGAACAGGAAGCACGAGAACACCGGCAGCGGATCCATCGCCAGCAACATCGGCCGGGCCAGCAGGGCCAGCACCACCATCCAGAACGAGACCGAGTAGTGCGTCAGGTGCAGCGTCGCTTCGAGCTTCTGAGCCAGCGTAATCCGCGAACGCCAGATCCGCGGCAGCAGTTTGACCGCCGTCTGAATGGAACCCGTTGCCCACCGGCGCTGCTGAGCCTTGAGAGCGTTCACGGTGTTGGGCAATTCGGCCGGACAGGCCAGGTCGAGGCAGTAGTCAATCCTCCAACCGGCCAGTTGGGCACGGTACGAGAGATCGAGATCTTCGGTGAGAGTGTCCGCCGACCAGCCACCGACGGCAGGATCTTCAATGGCGGCTTTCCGCCAGACGCCTGCCGTCCCGTTGAAGTTCATGAGCAGATTATTCCAGGCGCGGGCCCCCTGCTCGACCGCGAAATGCCCGTCAATGCCCACGGACTGCGCGTTGGTCAGCCACGACTCGTTGGCGTTGAGGTGGGACCACCGACCCTGGATGCAGGCCAGGCGTTCATCACGGGCCAGCAGCGGAGTAGCGCGTTTCAGGAAGTCGGGCGGAGGGACGAAATCGGCATCAAACACCGCCACCAGCGGATGACGGCTTTTCGCCAACCCCTCACGCAGCGCACCAGCTTTGAAACCGGTACGCTTCTCCCGACGGATGACCTCAATATCCACCCCCTGCCGGCGAAGACGCCGCACGGTGCGATCCACGAGGAAGCGAGTCTCGTCCGTGCTGTCGTCCAGCACCTGGATGCTGTGCTTGCCGGCCGGGTATTCCATGGCCGCCACCGCGCGGATGACCCGGGCGGCAACCTCGGCCTCGTTGTAAATGGGGATCTGGCTGGTCACGCCCAACCACTCTTCCGGCGGGACCGTGCGCAGATAATGCTCAACGAACTCTCGCTGCTCCAGGCACTTGCCGCGATTGCGGCGACGAAACAGGTAGAGCAGCACGTAGAGGTGAATCCCATAGACCGCCAGTGCCCCGGTGCTGACTAGAAAGAGGATGAGAATGCAGTAGTCGAATACTCGATTCACGGCCATTCACGTCCTTACGGAGCATTACCCCGCGTCAAGATTCCCGTCGGGAGGAAAATCTCTGTCCCGCCAGCGGCAGGCAGACGCCACTTCCCGGTGCCTCGCCCGGACCGCGCCAAAACCCGAATCGCCGTCCTGCTGCAGCAAGCCAGCGCCTCACCATAGCTTAGACGCATACGTTCTGTCAATATTGCGCTAAGCTTATATCTGGCCGATACCTGGCTTATATCTGGCCCGTACGAGACTTACATCTGGCCAATACCTGGCTCGTGTCGCTCCTAAATGAAGCATTCCGCGACTCTGGTACGGCGGCATACGGAACTGTTAATGCCGAAAAGAGCCCCGGCAAGATGGCCGGGAGCTGGAGATGCTTGAGCGGTTCAGGTGCTTATCGGACGGGCAATCGGGCCGAGAGTACCCATGATTTGTTCGGCCCAGGGGCTTGCTGAACCTCTCCCCAGGCGCGGCGACTCGGTGACACGGCAACGTAAGCTCCATGATACTTGAAGGTTAACGATATCCCGCACACAGCCCCCTGCCCCGGCAAGCAACTTGCCCCGCCCCCGGCATGAACCTCAATCCGGAAGCCTCAAGCCGTGTCGTCTCAAGGGCCGCATTTGTCGGGCTGACGCTGATCCTCCCTCTGGCGGGGTGCGCAGCGCTGCTTGCGGAACACCACCACCATCGATTGTGGCCGTGTCCGTGCGGACATAGCCCGCACCGTTGGGAGAACTCTCGCAAGCCGGCAATGCGAGACTCGCGGTTGTCAGGAATCCCCCCGGAGCCGTTCGAAGCAATAATTGTCTCATGATTCTGCATCCCATCAGGGCGAAGTACCACCGCGGGGCGTCCCGCCCGTATCTACAAATGATCGAGGATCGACACTTCTTCGCGAGGCCCTGCCTTCCCGCAGTGTTGAGAACACCACCGCGCAGGGTCGTAATGGCCGGGCTCCATACCGGCCGTTTTGCTGGTAAAACGGTCGGTACGGAGCCCGGCCGCGCCATTGCCCAAGAGCAGCGGTGCGCCCTCCCAAGACGGGCACTCAGCGGTCAGCAAACCGGCGAGATTCCGCGTCCTGACCATGGCGGATGAGATACTCAACAGCCAACTCAATCTGATGTACGGGGATCTCCAGACCTCGGCCGGTGATATGTCCCCCCATCTTTTGGCCTACCAGACGCCAGCCGGCCTCATCATAGAGGGCTGGGCTGGGCAGAACGTGACATTGTGCGCAGGTCGCACGAAACGCATTAGCCTCAGCGGAGTGATCGGAGTCGAAGCCAGCCGGCATCCGGTCCCAGGCCATGAATCTGCCGTCAGTATCCGCCCCGAAGCGCGCGCTCAGACGGAAGATGATCGCGGCAACAACCAGCGCAATCAGCAAAAAGGAAGTGGCGATGGCCACGTACCACGCGCGACGATTTGCGCGCGCCTCATCCAGAAGTGCTTTCCATTCCCGCGCGGAGTCGAACTCTGGGCGTTCTCTGGTGCCCATCACGGCCCCCTGCCAGCCAGGACATATCTACGCGGCGAATATCGGCCCAATTGAGTTTAATACCGCCCCCATCATCCGGCCAGTGCAAGCGCTTTCTAACCAGCGCAAGCAATGGAAGCGTCTTCCGCAGAGCGCAACGCGGCCTTCGCGGGGAACGGCCAAACCGCCCACGGGGTTCTTAGTGTTCTCTTATCGGCTCAACGAACGGATTGATCAGGCAGCCCTGTGGCACGGGCGCAACGACCCCTGAAGGCCGTGCGAATCGTTTTAGAAAACTCCGCCCGGCACACGGCGTCAATCAACGAAGCGAGTCGGAATGCGCCAAGAGCGCTTCAGCCGTGGGTGGGCCGCTCAGGTCGCTTCGACACCGGTAGGCGCGAACCAACCCCACTCAAGGCCGGCGGCCACACCCTCCGGAACAAGCCCATGCATGGTTAATGCTGAGGCGTCCGGCTTGTCGGCTACAGCGTCTTGTTGCGCTTCCAATATTCCTTGGAGACAAGCTCGTTGATCTCCGGCAAGCGGTCATAGAGACGCTTGAGCGGCCGAGGCTTGTGGCGGGCCAGAGCGTAGTGCGTCAGCATCGGCAGCGCTACAGTGGAATCCAGGTAGCACACGATGGCGTCGGGGAGCTTGGTCGGATCGACCTTGCCCCAGCTCACCGCCTCGTGCGGAGTTGCGCCGGACAGGCCGCCGGTATCGGGCCGGGCGTCGGTGAACTGCAGGAAGAAGTCGTGACCGGCCTCGGGGATGCGCAGAATTTCCTGGATCTGCGGCTCGGTCTGGAGCATGAAGTTCTTGGGCGAGCCGCCGCCGACCAGCACCGCGGCGGTGCGACGCTTGGCGAGCTTGGCCTGCAGGACGATGCCAGTGCTCTCGTTCACGTCGCGCGAGGGGTTCACGCGCAGCTTGCTGCCGCGCAGCTCCAAGCCGGCCACATTCATGCCGATGGTCGAATCGCCCGGTGAGGAAGTGAAGCAGGGCACGCCGGCGCGATAGGCGGCGGCCAGTACAGAAACGTCCTTCACGCCGGTCTGCTTCTCGAATTCCGCGCAATACTTGCCCAGCAGGTGATGCAGTTCGGCGGTGCCCATCTCCTTCTGGAACTCAGGCTGCAGAAGGATCTGGCGGAGAATGTGGTCCGTCTGCATCAGCACGTCGTTGTAATCGAGCAGGATGTCGTAGATGCGGACAACGCCGAACTTGCGCAGCTCGGGATCGGGCACGTGCGGCGACCCGCGATACAGCGGCAGATTCATCGCGTGGTGCATGTCGTGGTAGAGATTCGCGCCGGTGGCGACGATCCAGTCCACGTAGCCGGCCTTGATCAGCGGGACAACCGCGGCAGCGCCCAGGCCGGCCGGCGTCAACGCCCCCGCCAGGCTCATGCCGACGGTCACGTCCGGGGCCAGCATCCGCTCGGTGAACAGGCGACAGGCCTCCTGCAACCGGGAGGCGTTGTAAGCCAGAAATGCGCGATCGATCAGGTCCGGCAGGCTCTCCTTGCCGGTGATCGGTTTGGGCAGGATGCGCTGACCGCAGAGATAGCGGGCTTTGCCCTTGACGAACTTGTGGGGATACTTGCTGACGAACTTCTTGGGGAGCTTGATCGTGCCCAATTCAGATTTCTCCTTGGTGTTTTCCTCTTCCAGCCATTGAAATGTAATGATATGACGCGGGGGACGCAAGGGCGACTGTCCTCTGTGCAAAAAGAAGCCCGCAGGCCGGCTGTGCGAACCTGCGGGAGAAGGAGGTTACCAAATTCTTACAGAAGGCGCCCTCTGCCTTCGCCAGATTGACTCATCCTGCCTGCTCAGCCGTCCGAGCACAGACGCGTGAGCCCACTTCTCCGCCGTGCCTCCGCTGACGCCGTCCACGAAGAGCGTAGTCCGGGCCCCGTGGCCCACTGCCTGGCGGACGCCCTGGCCTCAGGCGGTGACGGCCACCGGGGCGGGTGTCGCGGTCGCGGGACTCGACGGACCTTCCGGCCGGGCCGGGACGCTGGGCCGCAGCGGCACCGTCGCGAGGTGCTCATCAAAGCGGACCAGCCGGGCCGAGTTGAATACCACCGCCGCGCTGGCCAGGGCGTGCAGGAACGCGGCCAGCATCGGATTGACGTAGCCCATCGCGCCCAGGGACAGCAGCGCCACGATAAAGATCACGCCGCCCAGCAGGTTTTGCCAGATGATGCCGGCGGTCTTGCGCGACAGCCGGATCAGGAACGGCAGACGGCGCAGGTCGTTGTTCATGAGGGCGATGCTGGCCGAGTTGATGGCCACGTCGCTGCCGGCGGCGCCCATGGCGATACCCAGATCGCCGGCGGCCAGAGCCGGGGCGTCGTTCACGCCGTCGCCGATCACCGCGACCCGATGCCGGTTACGCTTCAGCGAATCCACGATCTCCAGCTTCTGGGCGGGCAGGACCTCGGCATGCACGTCGGTCGCGCCCATCTCAGAGGCCACGCGACGAGCCACAGACCATTTATCGCCGGTGACCATGGTCAGCGTGCGAACACCCAGTTCGCGCAACTCTTCGATGGCTTGACGGGCCTCGGGACGGGTGCGGTCTTCCAGACCAACCCAACCGATGAGCTTGCCGTCGCGCGCCACATACAGGACGCTGACGCCCTCGGGCTCCTGGAACTTGGGATCATTGAGCAGGCTCATGTCCACGCCATGATCGGCCAGGAAGGTGGCCCGCCCCACCAGCACGTTCCTGCCGTTAACCGTGGCAATCACGCCTTTGCCGGAGACTTCTTCGAACTTCTCCGGCCGGTCGAGTTTGAGCTTGGCTTTGGCGGCCACGGCCACCAGGGCACGGGCGTTCGGATGGTGTGAAAGCTGGTCGGCCGAAGCAGCGGTCATGAGCAGATCGGCGCCTTCCACGCCCGGGGCCGGCTTCAACTGGGTCACAGACAATTCGCCGGTGGTCAGCGTGCCGGTCTTGTCGAACACGACGGCCGTCAGGTTGCGGGCCCCTTCCAGGGTCACGACATTCTTGACCAGAATGCCCAGGCGGGCGGCACAGGACAAAGCCGCGACCATGGCCGTCGGGGTGGCCAGGACCAGGGCGCACGGGCAGGCCACCACGAGCATGGTAATGGCCCGCTCGACACCGTCGCTGCCCTGCTTGAAGAACAGGACGATGCCGGCCAGCATCAGGATGGTCGGGGTGTACCAGGCACTGTACTGGTCGATGAGCCGCATGAGGGGGATGCGGGTGCGCTCGGCATCCAGAATCAGCCGCTGGACCCGACCGAGGGTGGTTTCGGAACCAGCCTTGGTCACACGGATATCCAGCGAGCCACTTAAATTGACAGTACCATTAAACACCTCGTCACCGGCGACTTTGTCAACGGGAAGAGATTCGCCGGTGATGTTGGCTTGGTTGACGGTGGATTCGCCGTTCATCACGACGCCGTCAGCGGCAATGTTATCGCCGGGGCGAACACGGATGATGTCGCCCGGCTGGATGTTGGCCGTATCGACTTCCTCCTCGGTGCCGTCCGGCAGCACGCGCCGGGTGCGTTTGGGAGTCAGGCGAATGAGCGACTCGATGGAGGCCCGGGCGCCCAAGGCGGTCCGGGTCTCGATCAGGGTCGAGATAATCATGAAAAAGGCGATGACGCCGGCTTCCTTGTACTCGCCGACGGCAACGGCGGCCACAACCGCCAGCGCGACCAGCTCATCCATGTGCATGTGGCCGTGGAAGAGGTGCTTCAGGGCATGAGCCACAAGCGGCGCCCCCAGCAGAATGGCGGAGGCCAGAGCAAACATGGCGGATATCTGGGGCGAGTCGAAGATCCACTCGGCCAGGAAAGCATTGAGCACCAGGATGCCGCCCATAAAGGTAGCGATCAGCAGGAGGCTGGATCGCCCGGTCTGGGCCTCGATGGACGATTTAATGTGATCGTGTGCCATGCGTTCGCTCTCGCGTGCGTCAGAGACTGCCAGGATGGCCAGTCGAAACTTAAGTACTTGTTAGCCAGATCTTTAACACCGGACCCGCAGTCGCCCGGCGGACCGGTTGGTCTACCTTATTACGCCCGATGTTAGCCGATGGTTCCCGGAACTCAAGAGGTGCGGGGGAAAGGGATTAGGGGCGAGGGGGGAGGGGTGAGGGGCGAGGGCTAAGGGGCGTCAATCACTCACCGACATCTCGGAGTACCCGGAGCACCAGCTTCGGATCGTACCAGACCCCCTCCCCCATGCCTTTTTCAATGACGGGTTTCACCACAGGGAGGAGCCCTTTCCTCTTGGCACGGACCAGCAAGCCAAGCGAACCAGTCACCGAAAGCCCGGCCGCCAGCGCCACGCGCCGTCCCTTCAGATCATCCATGCACACGTACGGAATCTTTTGTTCCAAAGCAAGTTGAATGACAGCGGCCTCACCCCCCGGTCTAATGTGCTCAGTGCGATTGGGTGCAAAGGCTCCGCCAACGCAAGCGTCCTCAACCACCCAGGATGGGCTATGGGGTAGCCAGCCTGAACGCCTGCACGGAGTTCCGCTGCCACCTCTTCCGGACAAATGAACTCGAACGGCAGGCGTGCAACAACATCAAGCGCCTCGGCTCGCGCGAGGGCGATCAGTGGCCCGGCATTGACTACCATTCGATCATTCATTGCGTCCGAATTCCAACTCGACCTGAGCGTCCTCCTCGCGAAGATTGCAGGCGGGGACTCCTATTCTGGGAAGCGACAACAGGAACTCGATCCGCGATTTTCCACAAAATCGGGCGGCTTGGCCGGCGGTGAATCGACCGAGCTCGTAGAGCTTGGCAGCCAACAGGAATTTCGCTTCTTCGTTGAACTCGGCCGGTGACAGACCAAGGCCGGCCAGAAGATCATCGCCGTACTCGATCGTTAGAGTTTGCTGCATTGCAGTTCCTCGCATCAGCCGAACTTACTCATATCCCTGAGACGGTATAGGATCTCCCCCGCCTTCGGGACCAGCAGGACGCCTTCGTCTTCGCGGTTGGCGTAGTCCTGGGGGTTGATCGTGGCCGGGTCCATGTAGCCGAGGTTGATCCGGCGGCAACGCTCCTCGGGGATCCGGGTGGCCAGGACCACGTTGACGCGCGGCGTTTCCACGCCGTGCTCGTACTTGCCCACGCCCTTGACGTGCGTGCTGTGGGCAACCACGCCCCAGGGGTAATTCTTGAACTTCTCCCACTGCTTTACAAAGTAGTCGCGGGTGTGATAGCCGATCTCGTCGAGGACCTTGCCGTGGGTGTAGGACACCTCGTCGATGTGCGGGGCGTAGATGATCAGCGTGCCGCCATCGGCGACCACCGGCTCGAGCTTGTACATGCACTTGCCGGCCGTCCAGATGTCGTCGTACATGGGCGGGGCGCAGGACAGGACCGTCTTATACGGCTTGTCGCGGTAGACGATGTGCACCTGGTCGGAGAGAGCCACAGCCGCCTTCCAGGCCTCGCGGACCGGGCCGGCAAACAGGCCGCGGACAGCCTTGGTATCCACCACGTAGGCGATCAGGCTGCGCTCCCCGGAAACCATGTCGGCGGCGGCCTCGATGGTGGCGCGGACGCGGGTATCACGCGTCCCGTTGACCACCGGGTTGGTCAGGAGGGCCCCCACCCAGTGGGTGAAGTTGATGATGCCGGGGGCGGCGATGCCGGGGAAGAGGTATTTGTGCCCGCCGGAGAAACCCATGACCTCGTGCGGGAAGACCGGCCCGCAGATGATCACGTGGTCGTAATCGAAAACGAGCTTGTTGACCTGCACCGGCACGGCCATGCTGAGCATGCCGGAGGTCAGCTCTTCGACCTGCTCGGTTGAGAGTTGGCCGACGAGCTTGAGGGCGGAGGGCTGATCCCAATGGTGGTTAAAGACGGTCACGTCGCCATACTGGGTCTTGCGTTCCTCGGCGGTCATGCCCAGCAACTGGTCGATCTTGTCCTCCGGCATCGGGGGGTGGGTGCCCAGGGCGATGAGGAAGTCGATCTTGCGGACCCGGCCGCGAAGGGCCTCGACGATGGCCCGGAACATCGTGCCGGTCGGGCCACTGCGGGTATGGTCAGGGATAATGGCCAGCACGCGCTTGCCGTTCACCGGGAGATTGGCGGTAGCGCGGGCAACGAAATCACGGATGTCCTGTTCTTTGAGGTCGGCCGTGGGTGAGCCGTGAGAGATAACCATAGTTTACAGATGCTCCAGTTCGGGATTGCTCCAAGGTGTCGGCATTGTAACCCGCTGAAGAACTCACGGCCAACCAGGGGCATCTCCCGAAAAAGGCCCTATCTCGATGTAACGTCATTGAACTGAGAGACTTAAGGAAACCACAAATCCGATTGGCGATCCAGCGTTCAGCCGTAGAGAGCATGGAGAACCCTTCGGCCACAGAGAATAGAAGAGCTTGCGGCCACCGAGGACACAGAGGTCACAGAGAGTGGGTGCTTGGAGCCCTGGCGCGGGGCGTGCCAGCAACCCAGGGAGCTTGTGCAGGAGTGTCAGTTGTTAGTTGTCAGTTGTTGGGTCAGTCGTCCTTTTGTCAGTTGTTTGCAGCGGCGGCGTACAACCTAAGCATGTCGCGAACAGGCGAATCGCGGGACAAGCCGCGATGGTCTACCCGCGTTTCCAGGCTTCTCCAGCGAGCTGAAGAAACCTTTGGTATCCGCACAGCCTTCCATGAGGTCCATGCAAGTGCCGCAAAACGCATTGTTTACGGAGCGCGCACAGATCGACCACCTTGTTCCGGCCATAACCAGCGGCCATGGCCAG
>ERZ795045.1534-NODE-1534-length-25502-cov-57.709592_pt1 | contig 25502 bp, 31 predicted proteins | sample MGYA00375129_ERZ795045 | MGnify/ENA primary metagenome ERZ795045 (study PRJEB30174, sample SAMN05720166) | activated sludge metagenome | isolation source: anaerobic digester from wastewater treatment plant | place: Japan | collected 2015-05-15 ...
TAACTGAGAAAATTATTACAGAATTTTCTCAGTGACAATAATTTTGTATTCGGAAATTTGAAATTTTTATCGTTTTGACCCCTGCGGTCGCTTCGCTCCTAAGAAACCCTCGGTTTCTTACGTCGCTCCTCTTAGTCGCTCCTATTTTCCTAGGTCGGGAGGCAACTCATTTCCCGTTTCCTCCCGACCCCTCCTTTCCGCAATGGTCAAAACTATCGTTTTGACCATTGCGGAGCACGACGAGCTTTCTTTAATCCATATTTCTTTCTTTCCACCATTCGCGAATCTCGAGTTAAATAACCAGCTCGGCGTAAACGTTTTTTGAAGTCAGGATTAAAAGCAACCAGAGCGCGACTAATGCCTAAACGCACTGCCTCTGCTTGAGCAGACAAACCTCCGCCAACCACATGAGCTGTTAAGCCGAATTTTCCCAAACACTTCATTTTTTCAAAAGGCGCTTCCACTGTTGCCTGCCACTTCTTTAAGGGAAAATAAATTTTGTAGTCTTTTCCATTAATTAGAATATCCTTGTTTTTGGTATATAAACGCACGCGCGCTGTTGCTGTTTTGCGCGAACCAACTCCTTCATAATAATTCTTCGCCTTTTTTTCTCCTTCTTTTTCTTCAATTTTTACTTCTTCCTCGAGTATTTCTGTTTTCGGGGTTTCGGAAACTTTCTTTTCTAAAATCGCAGTTTCTGTTTTTTTCTCCTTTTTTTCTTTTTCAGTAGCTTTGGCTGATTTCTCATCAGAGATTGTTGATTTTTTTCTAGGCATAAATCTTTAAATTTTTAATTCTTTTTGACCTTAAACTGTTTTTAGGCAACATTCCTAAAACTGCTTTTTTTAAAACTTCAGCGGGATTTTTTTCAAAAACATCTTTCATGGGGGTTTCCTTCAGATGACCGATATAACCTGTGTGATGACGATAAACTTTTTGTTCTAATTTTTTACCCGTTATTTTCATTTTCGAAACATTCTCCACAATAACCTTAACATCAGCCACTTTATTAGGCTGATAATCGGGACTGTCTTTGCCTTGAAGAATGATAGCAATTTCTGAAGCAAGACGTCCTAGAGGTTTATTAGTAGCATCGATTTTATATTCACGCATAATTTACAAAACAAATTCAACAATGGCGACTGGAGCGCCGTCACGTTTTCGACGCCGAGGACTTTTTACAATTCGAATATAACCACCTTTGCGATCTTGAAGTTTCGGTGCAATATTATAAAAAAGTTCTTTCGCTGGTTTTTCGCCAATGCGACTAATTAATAAGCGATAAGCAGCTAACGTTTGTTTTTTAGCTAAAGTCACCAGTTTTTCTGTTTGCACTTTTAATTCACGCGCTCGCGCTTCTGTTGTCTCAATTTTTTTGTTCATAATCAAATTCGCAATCAGACTCTTCATAAAGAGTTTCCGATCGCCTCGCGTTCTTCCAAATTTTCTGCCTTTATTTAAATGCCTCATAAATTATTTTTTGGATTTTTTAGCTTTAGCTGCTCTCTTTTTTGTTTCCTTTCCTTTGGTTTCTTTTTTACTAACTTCCTTTTTCTCTACGATCTCTTCTTCTTTTTCTTCAGGTAAAGGAATATCACCGACTATTTTAAAATGTTCTTCTAAAATATCAGCGGCTTGTTTTAACGCTGCCCGCGGCAGGATACTGCCATCCGTTTCAATAAAAAGTCTTAAACGATTATAATCCGTTCTCTCGCCCACGCGCATATTCTCTACCTCAAAATCAACTTTTTTAACTGGCGTAAAAGTGGCATCCAAACTAATCGTCCCAATAGGTAATTTTTCTTTTTGCCTCATTTCCGCGGGCATATAACCAAGCCCTTCTTCAACAGTTAAAATCATTTCTAGTTCTGATTTTTTATCAGTTAAGGTAGCAATATGAGCGTCAGGCGTTAAAATTTCTACATTGGAATTTTTTTCAATATCTTTTGCTTTAACTTCACCTTCACCTTTCGCTTTCAAAATTAAAGTGTGGGGACCTTCAGAAAAACATTTAACTCTGATTTTCTTCAAATTCAGAATAAGCTGAATGACATCCTCTAAAACCCCATCAATAACGGAAAATTCATGAGGAACGCCTTTAATTTGAACCGTGGTAATGGCAAAGCCCTTTAGAGAAGAAAGAAGGACTCTTCTTAAAGCATTGCCAATAGTTACGCCATAACCGGTATAAAGATTTTCGATCTCAAAAACACCCTCTGTAGATGTTTCTTTAATAATTTTTGGTTTAGTTGGAAAAATAAAACCTGTCATAAATTTTAGTGCGAATAAAATTCGACTATTTGCCTAAAATCAAATGGAGGCATTTGTTTAGCCAAACTCGGTTCAGCAACAACTCTTGCCTCTAATTTTTCCGGATTTAAAGTTAAATAATCCGGCAATTGGACCTTTTTCAAATTTTTAGAAAGATTTTTAAAAGGAGTTTTGGATAAGCTCTGAGGTCTAATAGTAATCACATCTCCCTTTTTCAATTCATAGGCAGGTACATCAATTTTTTTATTATTTACCAAAATGTGACCATGGCTGACCATTTGTCGGGCGGCCTGACGAGAGGGAGCAAATCCTAAACGAAAAATAACATTATCTAATCTTAACTCTAATTTTTTGAAAAATGTTTCACTGGTAGATTCAGGGCTTTTGGTTGCTTCCTTAAAATATTTTTTCATCTGAGCTTCGTTAACACCGTAAGTTAATTTAACCTTGCGGACTTCTTCTAATTGTCGGCCATACTCGGAGGCAGCTTTCGCCTTTCTTTTTTTGTGCATCCCTGGTGCGTAGGGCTTTTTAATTAGGGCGCATTTTACCGAATAACAACGTTCGCCTTTTAAGAAAAGCTTTTCTCCTGCCCGACGACATTTTCGACATTGAGCATCTAACGCCATACAACAATTATACCCTCCTCACTTTTGGTGGCCGACAACCACCATGAGGAACCGGAGTAATATCTTTAATACTAATAATATTAAACTCCTGAGCAATAAAACTGCGCAAAGCCGCCTCGCGGCCCGCGCCTAGACCTTTGAGATAAACTTCAAATTCTGGGATATGCAATTTCTTAATTTTCTGAGCAATAGATTCGGCTACTTTCGCCGCCGCAAAGGAAGTAGCTTTTTTTGGTCCTTTGAATTGTAAATGACCCGCCGAAGACCAAGCTAAAACATTTCCTTCGTTATCGGTCACGGTGATGATTATATTATTATATGAAGAGGAAATGTAAATTTTGGCAGAGGAATAAACGCCTTTTTTGGCTATTTCTTTTGCCTCGGTTTGTTTCATTGCCGATTCTAACGTCTCTTTTTCCTTGAGCGCCTCTTCTTCGTTTTGAACAATAACACGTTTCTTTCCCATATTACTTAAGTTCTAATTTACGCTTACCACTTCCGACTGTTCGCCTGACATTGCCTCTAACGGTTCGAGAATTGGTTTTTGTTCTCTGTCCCCGCACTGGTAATTTGCGGGCATGACGAATGCCGCGATAAGCATTGATATCTTTCAAACGACGAATATTCGCTTGTATCTCTCTTCTTAAATCGCCTTCAATTTTATAATTATTGTCTATAATTTCTTGCAAACGCCCAATTTCCGCCGCACTCAAATCTTTTGTTTTTTTCTGCATATCAATATTGGCGGTATTTAAAATTTTTTTAGCCAAAGATTGACCAATTCCATAAATATAGGAAAGGCTTACATAAATGGGTTTATTGTCGGGAATATTAACATTGCAAATTCTCACCATAGTTTAACCTTGTCTTTGCTTATGCTTAGGATTTTTTTTGCAAATAATAAAAACGCGATTTTTGCGTCGCACAACTTTGCAATCACGACATATTTTTTTTACTGATGCACGCACTTTCATATTATTTCCGATATACAATTCGGCCTCGCTTATCATCATAAGGACTCATTTCGACAACTACCCGATCTCCTACTAAAATTCGAATGAAATTTAAACGCAACTTACCGGCTAAATGGGCTAAAACTTCTCGGCCATCATCTAATCGCACTTTAAAAGTAGTACTGGGTAGCGCTTCGATTACAACGCCTTCGTATTGATTTTGCTTCATAGAAGATTTACTGCGAACCAAATTGTAAATATATTTGTATTATAAAAATCTTTTTTCATTAGTCAACTCTAAACAGCTTCTCCGTCTAAGGTAACCTTGATACGGCTTTCCTTTAATGGAAGAAATTCTAAAAATTTTGGCCAAATATAAACATTGATTTTTTCAATATTTTTATACTGTTTAAACAATTGATTGAGATCTTTTGTACTCTTGCCGGGTAGCTGGTTTTTAAATTGATTAACATCGACGGGATCGCGGAAAACAAGAGTCGCCGAAACAGGGAAAGAAAGCAGTTTTTTATCAAAATCAACTCTTGGAACACCATACTCAAAATGATAACTAAAAAGTTCTTTCTCCCGCCAATCCGGTTTGTCTCTCAGGGCTAAGGCATTAAAAAGTTGCTTCACATCGTCCTCTTTAAATGCCAAAACTTTTAAGACTACTTTTGCTGTCATTTCAAATTCTTCCGCCTTTTCACCCAATGAAGGCGTAGTAGTAACTGAGGTCACAATTAATTGTTTGGCATCATCTAAAACAATACTTTTCGCTGGTAATTTTGTTTGCAATTCTTCATTAAGAGAAACATAGGCGATGTCAGCTATTTTCTTTTTGGCATTATTAATGTCTTCCTGTCCTACTACTTTAGTTTGTCCAGTATAACCACCGGTCATGGGCTTAAGAGATTCTGCATAAAATTTTTCGTAACGTGGCGTTCCTTGAAATCCAGGAATAGTAAATTTAGTTGGCCCAATATTATAACTTTCGCCCGGCTGATCGGCAATCACCTCTGCATCAACATAAGAAGGAATAATATTGCCATTTTCTATCTTCGCGCCCGGCACAACTACTTGATTGATTAAGCGAAAAATCTTTCCATCGGGAGTCATAAAACGCGTTGTGGCAACGAGCGTTTGAGGACTAGAGCTATAAGCATTGTAAATTCTAATGGTTCCTTTGGCTTTAGCCTCAATGTTTTTAATTTCCGTAGCTGGAAATTTTTGGGTGATAGTCCGAGTTCCTTCAAAATGCGTTAATGGAATTTGAAAATTACCAAAATCTACCTCTTTGATATTACTCGTCACTAAAATAGGCAACTGTTCATTCCAATTATATTTATTAGAAACGATATTTATTTCTGCTCGGGCCACAAAATTAATAAAGAGATAAGAAGCAACAAAAAGAAAAGCTACAATACCGAGAGCAATCCACCCTCCTTTTCCAAATCGAAATGATTTCTTTTCTTTATTTTTACGTTCTCGACGAATTTCTTTTTCTGAAATGTGTATTTCCGAAAAACTCTTCTTATCAAAATAATCCGTAAAAAATTTTTTCTCTTTCGGAGCAAAAACTTCATTTTTAGTTTCTTCTTTTTCTACTCCATTAAAAATCGGCTCGGCTGTTTTTTTAACTCGATTTTTATTTTTCTGAGGAGGCCGAATATCACCTATTAATATTTGATTTTTAATACTTGGCCGACTCATCTGAGACAGCTCGACAATTTTTATTCCTGATTCTTTGGCCATCAGTAAAACTTCTTCGGCATCACTATTAATATAAATTTTTTTATTAGCCGCATCAGCTTCTCTTTTTATTAAACGAAAATTTAAAATAGATTCACTAATTCTCGCATTTTCCGGAATAATCAAAATAACGGCTTCATTGGTGGAGTTAATAATTTTTTCCACCACCTCGGAAACGGAATCATTTATTTCAACATAGATATTTTCTGCTTTCATTTTATTGACGTTTTTGAAGTAGGTTTTGGTTAAGCCATTTAATTCGACGTTTTAAAATTTTATTCATTTCCTCATATTTATTATCAACCCAGAAAATGGCTGCTAAATTCATTACTAAATTGATGGTTAATTCACTCTCATTAAAGTTTATCAGTTCTAAATTAAGATCTTTTATGAGTTGCGAAGCATCATAAAATTTTATCTTCACAGGGTTAGTAAAAAATGTGGCGCTCCATTTCTGATTTTCCAAATAAGGAATGGTGTCAGGAAAATCTTTTAAATCTCCTGCAAGATAAATATAACTGATCTTTTCCGTTAATCCGACATCCTTAAAGGCCAAAGCAATGCCTTGAGCGAGAATTTTTAGTTCTTTCTCGAATATTTTTTTAAACCACTCATGAGCTGCCTCACTCATTCCTCCCCGGCTATAAAGATCCTGCAATTCTTTAGCCAATTCTAAGGAAACATCCAATCGCTGAGATAATGATTTGATTAAATTCATTGATCCCCACTCGAATAATCGATAAGAATTTAAATAATTACCCAGAACGGCTACGCTCGTTGAATAAGGCCCGATTTCTACAAAAGCAATCTGATCTCTTCTTTCTATTAAAGATGAAATTTTATCAAAAATCAAATTTTTTTCAGCGCACAAAACCAATTCCCCGCCCCATGACTCTAAAACATCTTTAATATTTTCCCAAAATAAATAGTTAAGATAAGTGTTCTCTAAGCAAAAAGACAGGGATTTGCCGCTAAAGCCAATGGGATTTAAGACTTTGCGATCGTCGATGCGGGGATCGCTAATTTTTGAATCAGCCAAAACCACATCCCATTCTGAAATCTTTAATTTTTGGCTAACAAAAATCCGCTCTTTGTCATAAAGTCGCCACGCCAGATTTAAAATAACGTTTTCCAACTCTTCTTTATCAATGGGCGATAAAGCGTTTTCTCTCACTACTGAAAAACGTACTTTAGTTGATTTGGCAAACGGTTGTTCCAAACTTAATAAAAGAGGGGTTTTCTTTGAAATTTTTTTGATAAGTTGAGCGAGGGCATCAACAATATCTTTTTCGCCAAATCCATCTTCTTCCCGATTAATGGAGTGAAAGTGTTTTTGAATCTTTAGTTTTTTATTGGTGGTATTAATTAAAACGAGGCTAGCGGATATTTCATGCAAACCGCCAAAAAAACAAAAGATCGGTTTCCAGTTTTTATGAAAAATGCGGAATAAATTCATGTCCTCATTTATTATAACATTTTTATTCCAAAATAGCTTTGATTCGTCTGACGCCTTGAGAAACCGCTTCCTCTTTTATTATCTTAAAATGACCCAACTCGCCGGTACTAGCCACATGAGGCCCGCCACAAATCTCTTTGGAATAAGCATTTTCCAAACCGTTTTCAGTCCGACCAATAAAATAAACCTTCACACGTTCGCCATATTTTTCACCAAAAAGACCAATGGCTCCAATTTTTTTCGCTTCTTCCAAACTCATCTCTTTCATAATCACAGGCAGATTTTCCTGAATTTTTTGATTAACAATATCTTCTACTTTTTTTAATTGCTCAGGCGTCGGCTTCTGAGAACAGGAAAAATCAAAACGTAATCGTTCTTCATTAATATTGCTTCCTTTCTGTTTGACTTCCTCCCCCAAAACTTCCTGAAGAGCCTTGTGCAAAAGATGCGTGGCAGTATGATATTTAATGGCCTTGTCAGAATGACTTGCCAGCCCTCCCTTAAACATACCTGCCGAAGCAGTGCGCGAAAGTTCTTGGTGCTTTTTAAATTCCTCCTGAAAACCATTGGTGTCCACTTCAATATTTTTTTCTCTGGCTAACTCCTTAATTAATTCCAATGGGAAACCATAACTTTGATACAAGTCAAAAGCTTCCTTGCCCGAAATTATTTTTTTGTTCTGGGATAATTTTTCAAATAAAGCTAATCCCTTTGAAAGGGTCTGACTAAATTTTTCTTCTTCTCGCACTAATTGTTCTTCAATAAAATCTTTATTTTCTTTTAATTCAGGGTAGGCTTCGCCGTAAATTTTTAAAACCGGCTCCACAAACTTGAAGGCAAAAAAATCTTTAATACCTAATAAACGGCCGAAGCGGACTGCTCGTCTAATAAGACGTCGTAAAATATAGCCGCGCTCCACATTAGAAGGTTCTAAATGTTCGGCTAAAAGGAAAATGCTTGCTTTTAAATGATCAGCAATAATACGGCATTCCTTAGGAAAATCTTCATATTTTTTATGGCTAATTTCTTCGATCTTTCCAATTAGGGGCGCAAATAATTCTGTTTCAAAAACCGAAGGTAAGTGATTAATAACCGCCAGTGTGCGTTCTAATCCCATTCCAGTATCAACATTTTTTTGTTTTAATAGTTCGTATTTTCCTTCTTTAGTTCTATTGTAGGTCATAAAGACGTCGTTCCAAATTTCTACCCAGCTAGTATCTTGAGGATTAAAAATTTTTGGCGCTGGATCTTTCCCTACCCAGTAAAACATCTCCGTATCCGGTCCACAGGGACCCGTTTCGCCAATTGGACCCCACCAGTTTGCTTTTCTGCCCAAAAAAGCAATCCGCTCTTTGGAAATCCCAACACTTTGCCATAGTTGGGCTGATTCTTCATCTTTAGGAGCCGTCTCGTCACCGCCAAAGCAACTGACTGCTAATTTTTCTTTTTCCAAACCCAACCATTGAGGCGAAGTTAAAAATTCGTAACTCCATTCAATGGCTTCTTTTTTAAAATAATCACCGAGCGACCAGTTGCCGAGCATTTCAAAAAAGGTCAAATGCGCGATATCACCTACTTCATCAATATCATCGGTTCTTAAACATTTTTGGACATCGCATAAACGCTGGCCGGCCGGATGCTTCTCGCCCATTAAAAAAGGAATTAAAGGATGCATGCCGGCGGTTGTAAATAAAACCGTCGGATCATTTTCAGGAATTAAAGGCGCCGAAGGCAATCGGTGATGCCCTCGCTCTTCAAAAAATTTTAAATATTTTTCGCGTAATTCATTGGCTGTCATTATCATTATTGTAATCAATTTTTGGGAAAAAGAAAACAGGAAAAATGATTGGTGATGAGTGTTTTGGCGGCGGCGATTTTTCTTATAGAAAAATCGCCGCCACCTCTCCGCTCGTAAAAATAAACAGATCGTCCATTTTTTATTTCCTGAATTAGCTCCTGAATTAGCTCATGAATTAATTCATGAATTAATTCATGAGCTAATTTGAGAATAATTTTACGAAAGTACTTTAAACAATTTTTTCTTTTAAAATTGAAAACTGATAAAAAAGTCCGCTTAAGAGCGGACTGATTTTTTTAACTCTTCCACGCGCAGATAGGGCTTGGCCTCTTTTTTCTCGGCCATTTTTAACACTCTTTCCAATCCGAGCAATCGAATAACCGGCTGAGGTTGTACTTTTACCACTTGACAGAACTGCTTCATGGGCATTAAACGGCAAAGACGCAGAGGATCAATTTCCAAAATCAACGACTGGATTTTTTTTACGGTTTTGTTTTCTTTTTCAACCGGAATTTCATTTTTATGATATTTCTCCATCAACTTGATAAGAGTGTCCGCTACTTTTCTTTCTTTCCTTTCAATCCTGTTTTTCTCTTCTCTTAACCTTACCAGCTGCCAGGCTAATTGCTTCATTCTGTCGCCATTACCATTTTTTTTCATGCGATTTCCTCCTTATTAAAATTTTTGATTGCTAATTTTAGCTTAAAACTTTAATAAATTTTGTCAATCAAATTAAAAACTTAACAAAATTTTAATAGTACGCGCAATAATGGCAACATCAAACCAGAAAGAACGATTACGCAAATAATAAAGATCGTATTCAAATTTTTTTAACTCATCCTCTAACGAAGCGGCATAAGGATAATTGAGTTGAGCCCAACCCGCCAGCCCGGGCTTAATAATATTTCGGAGATAATAAATAGGTTTTTCTTTAATGCATAAATCAAAAAGCTCTTTTTCCATTGGCCGCGGACCGACAAAAGACATATCGCCTTTCAAAATATTGATTAATTGAGGCAGTTCGTCCAAATGAGTCTTTCTTAAAAATTTGCCTACTTTAGTAATTCGCGAATCATTTTGATTGGCCCAGCGCGGCCAATTTTCACCTTCTGGCAAAGCATACATCGAACGGAATTTATAAATTTTAAATAAGCGGCCACTTTGACCCACGCGCCACGATGAATAAAAAATGGGGCCGGCCGAATCGATCTTGATAGCTAAAATAATAAACGGCCAAAAAATTAAGCTAATCAGAAAAATGATTAATGCGGCTATAAAATCAAAAAGCCGCTTCGTCACAAAAGAATGGTTTTGGCGGTATACCTTTAAATAATTTAAAAACCAATTTTCATCTACTACTGAAAGAGGAATTCGTTTAAAAACCATTTCATAAAATTCAATCGTATCATAAATTTCCTTCTGCTGAAACATCTCTTCAATAACAAATTTTTGAAGAAAACCGATAGTATTACCATCTTTTAAAAGATTATCAATAACAATGACCCGGATTTTCTCTTGGGCAACTAAATTTTTCAGTTCATTCTCTTGAAAATCAGAAAAACTATCAATCTGCTTCACTAGTTGATATCCCATTACCGGCGACTCAGAAAGTAATTGACTGATTTCCTTCATTTCTTGGCTATTGCCAAGAAGCAAAGTGCGATAAGCGATTTTTTTGAGAAAAAGCGGTGTCGCTACATAACGCCATAACAAAATAAAAACGGAGGAAAAAATGATAATCAAAGCTAAATTTGTTTTGGGGGTAATAACAGGATAAAGATAAAAAATGACAATAGCCAAAACAATATTGATTACTTGCAAACGGCAAATCAAACTAAAAAGTTTCTTTCGATCCTTAAAATTTTCTAATTCGTAAAGATGACCGATATAAAAAACTGCTAACCACACGACAAAAATAATCGAAAAAAGTTTTAAATGAACCAGAAAATAACTGGCATCCAAATGGCGAATCGTGGCCATTAAAAAAAGAGCCAAATAAAAACAAGCGAGATCGCCGATCGCCAAAATTATCTTTCTCATTTTTTCTCCCAAAGCCATAAATTTTTCAATTATCGCTTCTTTATTTTCCCTTGATTTTTGTTTTTTCGTTTTTGCAAAAAGAGATACCAATCGTAGAGAAGTGGGCTAACAATGAAAATAGAAGAATAAGTACCAAAGAAAGTGCCGATGAGCAAAGTTAATGTAAAGTAGAAAAGGCTGGCTGGACCAAAGATTAATAACGCCAAAAGAACAAGTACAAGAGTGAGAGAAGTAAAAATGGAACGACGTATAGTTTCATTAATACCCTCATTAATAATCTGTCCGAAGTCTAAACTCGGGTGCGTGCGTAATTTTTCTCGAATCCGATCAAAAACAACAATTGTATCGTGAACAGAAAAACCAAGAATAACCAATAAGGCTACAATAAAATTAGAATCAATCTCCACACCATGAAAATGACCCAAAATAGCAAATAAACCTGCCGGAATGCTGATATCGTGAATTAAAGCTAAAATAGCGGTGACGCCATAACGCCAAGAAGCCATGGGCCGCGAAACCTGACGGAAAGCATAGCTCAAATAAAGAATAATACAGATAACAACCAAAATAATGGCCTGAATGGATTTGTTACGCAATTCTCTACCAATCACTGGCCCAAAGGATTCAAAACGCAACTCCTCCACTTCATTATATTTCTCTTTAATCTGTGAAATGATATTTTGATGATTTTCTTCGCTAATATCAGATGAACGAATTAATAACCCATCATCACCCGAGGTGGAAATCGAAACATTCTGATAGCCCAGCTGATGATAAATGTCAGCGATAACCTGATGGTCAACACTAACGCCATTTAATTTTAATTCCAAAACCGAGCCGCCTGTAAAATCCATCCCCGGCTTAAGTCCGAAAATAATAAGGGAAAGCCAAGCAATCAGCACTAGTGCGCCAGAAATCCAATAAGCAATTTTTCTTGTTTTAATAAAATCAATCATATTATTTAAGAAATGCTTTTAAGAGTGACCGCGTAACTGTAATAGCTGTAAACATACTCGTTACTACACCAATGAGTAAGGTGAGGGCAAATCCTTTTACCATCGAGCTTGTAAAATTATAGAGCACCAGACAAGTGATAATGGTAGAAATATTGGAATCTCGAATTGACGGCCAAGCTCGTTTAAAACCTTCAGATAAGGCTCTTTTATTTTCTAAACCAATTTTTTTCTCTTCTCGATAGCGTTCAAAAATTAAAATATTTGCATCGACAGCCATCCCAATAGATAAAATGAAACCAGCAATACCAGATAAACTCATCGTTACCGGAATCAATTTAAAGATGGCTAAGTTTAGAATCGTATAAATAATCAAAGCCAGAGATGAAAAAATTCCTAATTTTCCATACATCACCAACATAAAAATAATAACTGCAATCAAGCCAATCACGCCGGCTTTAATACTTAATTTTAAGAAAAACTCTCCTTGCAGGGCGCCGATGGATTGCTGAGAAATAAGTTTAATCGGAACGGGCAAAGCGCCGGCATTTAAATTCTCTACTAATTTTTTAGCTTCGTCGGCAGTAAATTTTCCTGTAATTTGAGCTTTGCCTTCGGTAATTTCCTCTTGAACTACTGGTAAAGAAATCGGCTCGCCATCAAGATAAATAGCCAAAACCTTACCAACATTTTTTTTAGTTAATTCCGCAAAAATTTTGGCTCCTTCGTCATTAAATTCTAAACTCACCACTGGTTCATAAGTGCGCGGATCAAAATCCAAACGCGCTGCTTTTAAATACTTACCGGTAAGAAGTGGCTGCGAAGGAACAAAATAAGGATCAATAAACTGATACGCGGGATTATTGTTTTTTTGCTCTTCTAAAATTTTTTCTGTTTCCTCCTGCGGCCGTTGCTCACGAAACTCCAAATAGGGCGTCTCACCGATCATTCGAATGGCTTGATTAATGTCTTTTATGCCGGCTAATTCTACATTTAATCTATAATTTTCCCCTACCTGCGCCACTTCTACACGTGGTTCACTCACGCCAAAAAGATTAACCCTTCGCTCGATCACATCACGCAATCCATTCATCGCGGAATCACGATCTTTTTCCGCTACTTGACTCAAATCCGCTTCATAAATTAAACGCGTTCCACCGCTTAAATCCAAACCAAGCCGATAGGGTTTTTTAAACCAGCTCGGCAAAAAATCAAATTCGCCATAGGCAAAAAGGCCGGCGATAATCGCTACAATCAAAATAATAATAACAATTAATAAATTTTTAGAATTTTCTTTCATAGCGAAATTATTTTTATTGTAATCCAAAATTAAATATTTGCAAGAAAAAATTTTCCTCTAATTGATTCAATCAAGAAATTAAATGGTGGAAAATAAAAACTTAAAGTAGAGTTTAACTCAAAACGTAAATGTCAAAAACTCAAAATTGTAACCTAAAACCTTAAAACTATCTTACTGTCATCCTGAGTGCCATAAAAGATCTCACGGCTTTAAAAATTGGAAATTAATCACTCCTTCAAATCCTCTGCTGCCACACTCCATGGTTTTTCATTTTTCATTGTTAGTTAAAAAAGAGCGCCCTAAAAGGACGCCCTTAAAGCAATATTGTTTTCTAAATCGATGTTAAAATCATCGAAAAGTGGGGTAAGTTTTTGCTGGAATAACTGGAGCAACGGCACCATAATTTCTCTCATTTGCGGATGAGCAGCGGCATTGCAGCGCAATTCAAAAATGTGCCGCCATTCGCGAATATTCGCTGTCACAAAAATTTCTGTTTTCAACGAATTGGGCAACACCGACCGGGCTTCTTCTGGTTTCAAGCCAAGATCCCTCAAATGAAAATAGGATTTTTCAATCAATTCCATCGCTGTTTTCCAAACGCGATACTCCTCAGTTCCTTCAGTCAAAAATACCGGCTTAATTACCGCTATCTCGCCTTTTTTGGCATAATCGCAATAGCGAGTGGATTCCTGAGTATAGCTCGCCAAACGATGACGCACCAGCTCATGGGAAACGCCGCGGTCACAAATAATAATCACAGAAATATTGACGTGTTCCAAAACGCTTTCATGGCCAATTTTCAGCAAATGCTTTACAAATTTAGCTGCCGAATCCTCGGATATTTTTTCTTCACTTTTGTGCGAAATTCGACCAGCTAATTCAATTTTTCTTAGAATTTCTTCTCGATTTAAATCAGTCACAACTTTAAAAGATGGGCTAATAATTCTCATCATCGCCTCCTTATCAAAAATTAAATAGCTGATTTTAGTTTAAGCTAAATTTTATTCCTTGACAAGCTTTTTCAAAATCTCCTCCAATTCTTCATCAGAGAAAAAGTTGATTGTGATTTTTCCTTTATTGCCGCGCTTTTTCACTTCTACTTTTGTACCAAAAATAGCTTCCAGTTTGCGCTCAATTTCTTTTTCCAAAGCATCACCCAAATCGCTCACTTGCACTTCTTGCTTTTTTTCAGCAAAAACTCCCAAAGGCATTTCCAAAATTCGGCGCGTTAAAATTTCAGTTTCTCTCACGGTTAATTTCCGCGACAAAATTTCACCCAAAAGTGCCCGCTGTTTTTCTGGATTCGTAATAGTTAAAAGCAATCGAGCGTGCGATTCGGTAATTTTTCCTTCTTCTAAAGCTCGCTGGGCTTCCGAGGGCAACTCTAAAAGTCTCAAAGCATTCGCCACAAAAGCACGGCTTTTGCCAATTCGTTCGGCAATTTCTCTTTGAGACAAACCAAATTCTTCTGCTAACTTTGCAAAACCGCGCGCTGATTCTAAAGGATTAAGATCGGCTCGCTGGATATTTTCGATGATAGCGGCTTCTAATTTTTGACGCTCTTCAAAAGAAGGTCGAATAATGGCTGGCACTCTTTCTAATCCTAACATTTGTGCCGCCCGCAACCGCCTTTCGCCTGCAATTAACTGATACTCCACTCCTCGGCCATAAGGGGTTTCTTTTTCCACGCGCGAAACTATGAGAGGTTGGAGAATGCCGAATTCTTTGATAGAATCCGCTAATTCTTTTAGGGATTCTTCATCAAAATTTTTACGTGGTTGATAAGGATTAGGTTTAATTTTCTCTACTTCAATAAGATAAACCGCTTCTTTAATGGGGCCTAATTCATCTTGAATTTTTTCTCTTTCTTGTTCAGATTGTTTTTGCGACTCAAATAGGCGTTCGGCAGTTGGCTCTGGATCAGAGAGGATTAAACGATCGCCGATTGATTCTGAGGGTTGAGAGTTTTTGATCTCGTCTGGAGATTCCTGCTCAGAAAAAGCAGGAGAAGAAGGAGTCGACGAAGCTTCTTCAAATAAATGCTCCGGATAAACTCCTTCTTTGATTAAATTTTTTATTCCTTCGGCTACAACTGTTTTATCTTCAGGATAAGTTACACCAAACCATTTGGCTTCGGTTGGTAAAATAGTGACTTGCGCCTTGCCTTCACGAATTAATTGCCCCACTACTTCGGGAATAAAAAATTCGTCCTTCTCAGGATTTTTAATATTCATCAGGAATTTGTAAAAGCGGGTCTCCAATTCATAGAAAATACTCGGCGTAAAACCAAAAAAATTCATAGAAACTGTTTCCTCGCCGGTTAAATTGAACCACTCCCCATTTTCTTCATATTTAATTCCATCTTCAAACTTCTGAATTTTCGTTCTTTCGGTAATATCCATTAAATATCCTTCATCAGAAATGCGGCAGACACCGCGAGAAACAGAACCAAAATCAGATAAAGTGTTTTTTAATCGATAACCTACCATAACATAATGATAAAGATCAGGATCATCGCTCAGCCCCTTAAGCGCATCGGCCATTTTAATAAAGGCATCGCGACCATAAAAATCATCGGAATTGATCACCGCAAAATTAGAAAAGACGACATCCTTGCATAATAAAATAGCCTGCCCTGTTCCCCATGGCTTCTTTCGCTCGGCAGGCACACTAAACCACGTTGGTAATTCTTTGTTGAGTTCTTGATAAACATAAGAGACACGGAAATTTTTTTCCGCTCGTTCTCCAATTTTTTGTTTAAAAACTTCTTCAATATCTTTACGAATCACAAAAACAACATGCGTAAAGCCCGCTTGTTTGGCATCATAAAGCGAATAGTCAATAATAATTTCACCATTCGGGCCTATGGGATCAACTTGTTTGAGTCCGCCATAGCGGCTACCCATGCCCGCCGCTAACACCACTAAAGTTAAATTGTCTTCTGTCATAACTTTATTCTATTAAAGCAAAAAAATAATCAATTGACAAGAAAAAAATTCGAAAGTAAAATAGAATTGGAAGTCAAAAGGCAAAATGCCTGCCTACCAGTAGGTAAAAAATCAAAATGAAGATCGGTCGGAATAATAAGTTAATTAGTTTTGAGTTATAGTTTTGCGTTTTGCACTTTGAGTTTTAAGTTAATTACTACCCAGCTGGCGGAACCCCGTCCTTTAATAAATAAAGAGCGGGGCGAGACTACTTTTGACAATTTTGGATTTTGAATTTTGTGCTTTGGATTTTATATTGATTCTTGCCCGGGTGGCGGAATCGGCATACGCGAAGGACTTAAAATCCTTTGTCCTCTTCGGACTTGTGGGTTCGAGTCCCACCCCGGGCACAAACGAATGAAGTGAATTTGTACTCAAACTAAATCAATTCAAACTTTCTCTATTATAACTTCTTTGGCGTTCGTCGCAAACGCTCGTCAATTGACATATAAATAACCAATGCACCACCTACATAAAAAAGCAATACGAAAGCAAGAAGTATAGGGGGTGGAGTTTCTGCTGTTTTATAAAATCCGAGGTAATACAGAAGTCCTGAGCCGGCCATAAAAAATAAACCAAGCCAAATAGGCGGTGCTTTTTGATAAATAATAAATTTTCCTCCGCCATAGGCCCGCGCGGAATATGAAGCAAAAAAGGCGAAAATTGAACTAATAATATAAAAAAGTTGTGGCGTAACGATGCGTGCTTGAGGAAATTGATAGGAAATAACGACCGGGAGCAATGTCAGCAGAAATGGCACAAACCGTGGAATATTTTTATAGCTGGCGATTGATTGCAAAACCTGTGCTTCTGCGCCAATTAACGCATACAAAAAAAGTCCGACAAGAAAAATAGTCACCCACGAAGGATTCGTCTGTGAAGTTATTATCAAAGCAAGGACTATAACAATCCATGCCCACCTTATCGCTTTAGACAAAAAATTTTTGACTAAAAAACCAAATATAAATATTGCACTTACAAAAATAAAAATACCTATCATTATTTTACTTCCTTCGGTACCAAAAAGGTGAGCCAAAACAAAACTGTTTAACCATTGAAAGGCTTTTACTATCAAAAAGATGATTATAATAAAAACGCTGTGCATAAATATATTATACATCATCATAATTCTATTTTTAGCGACAAAAATTTCGGCAAGCGGGCAAAAGAGGTAGAATGAAGCAAAAATCCGCGTAGGCGGATTTTTGCTTCATTCTAAATTTTAGACGACCTTTTTCTTTTGGACTTTTTATGATAGAATAAAGTTGTATGCCTGATATCATTCCTCAGAGCAAACCTGATAATAATCCTTATACTCAACCTAGTTGGGATATTCTTTTACAAAGAGATTTGATTAGAGAATCGGGTATAGATAAATTAGAATGGATTCAACTTTATTCACCTAAATTTAGAGATTTAGTAGAGAAAAAAGCAGAAATTATCAAAACCTTGCAAAATGATCCCGAAAAGCTCAAAGAGCAATTCAAAAAATGGCTCTATGAAAGTCGCAATGAAACCATTCATTAATAATCTTTATTAAAAAATATGGCTCAAAAAACTGTTTTACAAAAAATCTATTTCGTAATCATTATCATCCTTATCCTTCTGACCTTGGCTATCGTTATTTATACTCTTGTTAATAAAAATAAGGAATCTGCCACGCAGGAAAAATTTGATGAAGCTTTTATTGGTTGCCAGATGAGCGGCGGCCAAATAGCAACATCTTCCTGTTGTTTAAGCACTGCGGATTATCCCAACACATGCCTTATTGGCGCTTGTGGTTGCGCACCAGAAAATAGTCACGAAGTAAACATCTGCGATTGCGGACCGGACAAATGTTTTAATGGCAGCGAATGCATCGATCGATAATCATTCATTTTGACAAAAATTGAGTTGCGAATAAAATTAAAAATATCATGGTGGCCTTAGTTCAGTGGCTAGAACGCCTCGTTGTGGCCGAGGAGGTCAAGGGTTCAAATCCCTTAGGCCACCCTAAATAAAATTCTGCAATTCAAAATCCTAAATTCTAAATAAGGAGTTTTTATTAATTTAAAGCTGCCGAGTATAACTGTTTATTTTTTTATAAAAAAGTGCTAAACTAAAATTAGTTTCTAAACAATTTTAAAAGGAGGTTGCGATGAAAAAAAGAACGATTATTATTTTGATTTTGATGGTTTGTGTTTGCATGGGAATTGCCGTATTTTGGAACCATTCTAAAAGCTCGCTTGTTCCTGCTTCAGAAGTACAAAAAACTGTTTTATCAGCCATCGCTCAAAAAATTGACCTGAAAAAATTAGAGCCGGATATGCGACTGATCTGGATTTCGGAAGATGAAGCCGGTAAAAAAATTCGACCTGTTCTTGTTCGAATCGGAATGTCAGATGGCACTTATACAGAGATTAAAGAAATCCTTTTTGGTGAAATTAAAGAAGGAGAATTCGTAGTAACAGGCCGGGCTACTGCAGAGCAAATCAATACTCGAACACCAGATCTCAATCAGGCATTTCGATCATTAAGATAAAAAGGAGGTATAAATGATATATTTCTACAATTTAACGAATGGATTAGAAGTAATTGACTGCAAAAAACATCCTCACCTCGTAAGAATTCAATCCTCGCATGTTGAGAGCAAGGCGTGGGATCGCCTTTTCCAACAATTGAGTGACGAGCTGCTTTTCTATCTGGCCATTGGCCAGGAGTGCGCCATTATTGATGGTTCCCCTAATCCCCCTCATTCCCGCATCTCTCGAATAGCGATACCTGTTATACAATATATTTTGACGCGGATTTGGTTAAAGAAAAAACTCGCGCCAGCTCTTATTGATGACGAATATCTCGAAAGAATCTACCGCTCTTTAACTCCAAGCACTAAAAGAAAATTAAAGTATTACAGAAAGTTTTTACTGACAGATGAAGTAAGGCTGAGTTGCTATGTTTTTCCCAATTGTAAAGATGGAAAATATGAATGGTTTAAAGAAAAAATTAGAGAAAAAATAAAAAAATAATAAAGCTCAAGGGTGGTCTTCGAATCACCCTTTTCTTGACAAAAAATTAAAACAAGGTAAGCTACAATCAGCAAATTAATTTTTGAAAGGAGGCCAAGCATGAAAAAGCTGGCTTTGAAATTTTCACGATTTTTTAAGGGGTACCTGTCCTTAGGCGTCCTCGTGGAGGATGCCAAGCAAAAAAAGGTGGAAAAAATCTTCATTCAGCCCCGCATCTACGTTCAAGAGTTCCCAGGATCTCCCCTCTACGTCATCACCGGTCATGTTGAAGTTTTTGCACCAGAGCTACCAAAAACGTATATCGATCTTTCATTTCAGCAAATGGTCAAAAAAGATGCTGATGAGGTAGAGCAGCAGGCCTATCAAGAATGCGAGGAAGACCTCAAAGAAAGAACGGAAAAGATAAAAAATCTAATTGAGAAGGCGGGTTTTCAAGCAATAGTGGGGAAAATTAAAACACAATAAAGATAATTCTAAGACGAGCTTCGGCTCGTCTTTTTTCTTGCAATTTTTTAAAATTAGAATATAATAAAAATGTTTTTAATTTGCATTTTAGTCAGTTAACTTTTAATTTCGCTCTAAAAAAATTGTGAAACCAATATTCTTTCAATCGCATTTTTTGAAAGGCGAAATCCACTCATATGGAGACGCTTATTTTGATTTCTTTAATCACTTTGCTTTTGGGTATCGTCATCGGTTACTTTGTTCGTCAGATTGTTGTTAGAAATCAAGTTAAATCTGCTGAGCAAAAAATAAAAGCTCAGATTGAAGAAGCAAAAACTAAAGCCAAAGAAATTGTTCTAGACGCTAAAGATAAAGCAGCGGCTATTTTGGCTGAAGCCCAAAAAGAAGAAAGGGAAAGGAAAAAAGAACTTTCGGCTTTTGAACAACGGTTGAATCGTCGAGAAGAATTGCTCAATCAAAAACTCACCGAAACTGAGACTAAAAACCGCACTTTGGAAGAAAATATCAAACGCGTTAAAGAAATTAAAGAAAAAGTTGAGGAACTACGCCTTGAAACTAAAAAAGAATTGGAACGCGTGGCTCATCTTACTATTGAAGAAGCCCGCCAGGAACTCTTCGCTCAATTAGAGAAAACTCATCAGCAAGAAATAGCTGATCTTTTGAGGCGTATGGAAAAAGAGAAAAGAGATGAATTAGACAAAGAAGCTTTCAAAATTTTGGAAACAACCATTCAGCGTTTATCTCGTTCGGTCAGCAGTGAAATTACCACCTCAGTCTTTACTATTGACGATGAAGAACTAAAAGGAAAAATCATCGGCCGCGAAGGCAGAAATATCCGCGCTCTGGAACGACTGACAGGCGTTGACATCCTTATTGACGAAGCACCCGATGCAATTACTCTTTCTTCTTTTGATCCCTTGCGGCGAGAATTGGCTAAAATAGCTCTAGAAAAATTAATTAAGGATGGCCGCATTCAACCAGCAAAAATTGAAGAAAAAGTAGAAGAAGCTAAAAAGGAGCTAAATGAAAAAATAAAAGAAGCGGGCGAAAATGCCGCTTTCGAATTGGGTATTCTGGATTTACCAAAGGAAATCATTTATTTACTCGGCAGATTAAATTATCGCACGAGCTATGGGCAAAATGTTCTCCAGCATTCTATTGAAGCAGCTCATTTAGCTAAAATGATTGCCGCTGAACTGAATGCTAATGTTGAAGTGGCTAAAAAAGGCGCTCTTCTGCATGATATCGGCAAAGCTATTGATCATGAGGTAGAAGGAACCCATGTGGAATTAGGTCGCAAAATCCTGCAAAAATACGGAATTTCTGAAGAAATCATTAAAGCCATTGAACCGCATCATGAGGATTATCCCTTTGAAACACCTGAATCATATATTGTAGCGGCAGCCGAAGCCGTTTCTGCGAGCCGACCCGGTGCCCGTCGTGATAGTCTTGAAAATTACTTAAAACGTCTCGAAAATCTTGAAAAAATTGCCCTCTCTTTCGATGGAGTTCAAAAAGCCTATGCGGTCCAAGCAGGTCGAGAATTGCGCGTTTTTGTTATTCCCGAAAAAATTGACGATTTTGGTGCTTTAAATTTGGCCAAACAGATTGCTACCCGCATTCATGACGAATTAAATTACCCCGGTGAAATTAAAGTAAATGTTATCCGCGAAACCAGGGCAGTAGAATATGCTCGCTAATTATCCACACCCTTATTTGGAAAGCGCATAAAATGTGGTATAATTCAATAAAGCGTAGTTGCGTTTAAAGGTCGATTAATTATCTAAAAAAATGACAAAAGACGGATTAGTTGAGGCAATTTTGAGCAAATTCGAATTAGCCAGCAAAAAACAAGCTAAAGAAATTGTAGATACTATTTTTGAAACCATTACCAACACTTTAGCTCGAGGAGAAGAAGTCGCTATTAGTGGCTTTGGTACATTCCGTGTCGCTCGCCGAGCTGCTCGCGAAGGTATTAATCCTCGAACCGGCGAAAAAATCCAAATCCCGGCTTCTATTAAGCCGAAATTCCGAGCCAGTAAAGCTCTGAAGGAAGCGATTAAATAAAGATTTTTTCAATATTCAAATTGTCCGGACAGAACCAAAAACCCCTTTAATAAAGGGGTTTTTGGTTCTGTCTTCTCTATTTTTGGACCCGCAACTAAAATAATCAATTCCCTTCTCCCATTAGCTCTTTGAGTCGTTTTAAAGCTCGATGTTGAATAACCCTCAAAGTTAGGGGGCTTTTATTCATAATTGAAGCTATTTCATCATATGAAAGATCGTCCACAAAACGCAAAAGAAGTAGATCTTTTTGCTCCAAAGGCAATTGATTGATAGCTTCAAAAACCTGACGAACTTCGTCTTGAATAATTAATCGCTCTGTTAAATCTAAATCATCTGGCATTTCCAGCGCATTCTCACTATCTAAACTAAAATCCGGCTTTTTCTTACGATAAAAATCCGTAATTAAATTACGGGCTATGGAATAAAGCCAACTGCTAAAGGGGTTCTTTTTAAATTCAAACTGAGGTAATGCTTCCCAAGCCCTCACAAAAACCTGTTGAGTCAGATCTTCTGCCTCCTCCCTACTGCTTGTTTTTAAGTAAATGTAACGATAGATGCGTTCAGCAAAAATTTCATAAATTATACCAAACGACTCAGCATCTCCTTTTTGAGCTTTGCGTACCAACGATTTTATTTTTTTTGTTGATGTATCTTTGGAATTAGAACTAGCCATAATAATACTCATTTTATTATACATCATACTTATTTATTGCGAAAATCAAAATTTCATGATAGAATGGTTCATATGTCGACTACCTATCAACCCAAAAAAAAGAAAAGAGCGAAAACGCATGGTTTTCTGAAACGAATGAAAAAACCCGGAGGAAGAAATGTTGTTAAACGGCGCCGCCAAAAGGGCCGCTATCGTTTAACAGTATAAATGAAATATCATTCTCTAAAAAAAGAGAAGGAGTTCCAACGAGTTTTTCAGGCAGGAAAAAGAATTAATTTACCAGAATTAACTTTTATTTATTTATTTCATCCTGATAATCCTGATAATCGTTTAGCCGTAGTTGCTAGTAAAAAATACTTCCGCCAAGCCACCCAAAGAAATCTTATAAAAAGAAGGTTAAAGGCGATTATTTCGCAAATTAAACTTGTTAATGACGGAGTAGATGTAATTATTATCGCCAAAACTCCTATATTAGCCAGGAGTTTCGAAGAATTAAAGGGCCTTCTTGAATCAACATTCCAAAAAGCACAGCTCAGCTAAGAGCATCGGGTTGGATTGCCAAGTATTATCCGGGTTGAGTTATTAAACATTATTTTGTTATTTATGGGTAAACTTTTTCACCTTATTCTTGTTCAGCCAATTTTAAATTTATTAATTTTAATTTACAATATTCTACCCTGGCCAGATATTGGATTGGCCACCATTATTCTAACGGTTATCATCCGTCTTATTTTGGCGCCCTTATTCAACAAGAGTACGAAGCAACAAATAATGATGAATAGACTTCAACCCCTCATTCAAAAAATTCAAAAACAATATAAAGATGATAAGGAAAAGTTGGCTAAAGCCCAGTTAGAACTTTACAGAAAATATAAAGTCAGCCCTTTCGGCAATTTAGCCATTACGCTAATCCAATTGCCTATTATGTTGGCGGTTTATCGCGTCTTTTTGCTTGGTTTCGGACCAGACATAATCCAAAACAATCTTTATTCTTTTATCAGTCAACCTCAAACAATTAACACTTTATTCTTGGGTTTTATTAATTTAAACAAAGCTAATGTTTTTATGGCCCTGCTTGCAGCTGCCGTTCAATATCTATCTACCAAACTTTCAATGTCTTCTCTCAGGCAGTCTCAACAACAAAAAAATAATCAAAATCCAAGTCAAAAAATGGCTAATGCGTTGCAAAAACAAATGGTTTTTTTGGGACCTATTATGACCTTCGTAATTTTAGTAGGTTTGCCTTCTATTTTGGGCTTGTATTGGGTTACAACAACGCTTTTCAGCGTTGCTCAGCAATGGTATATCTTAAAAAATTTTCAGTTTGAAGAGGTTGAGTTAGAATAATATTTGATTACAATAATATCTGTATGGAAGAAATTGTTCAATTAATAAAAAAGATCTTGGCATTTCTCGATTTAGAAGATGCAAATGTTGAAGTAATCGAAACAGGCGAGAATGATTTATCCGTCAACATCAGAACGGAAAACGGCCGTTTTCTAATTGGACCAGACGGATCGTTGCTCAAAGATTTTGAGCATCTTATAAGAATGGTTGCCCAAAAACAAAATTATCTAAAACGAATTAATCTCGATATTAATAATTATCGACGCGAACGAGAACAATATCTTAAAAAAATCGCCAAAGAGACAGCTCGCAAGGTTATTGTAACCAAAAAACCAATTAAATTACCGCCTATGAATGCTTACGAAAGGAGAATTATTCATATGGAATTGGCTATTAATCCCAACGTCACCACGGAAAGTGTTGGCGAAGAGCCTAACCGCTGTCTGGTAATTAAGCCTTATCCTTAAAATAGAAAGAATGTATGATTATGAAGCAAAAGCTGGCTTTTTTGAGCCAGCTTTTGCTTCATAATTTGTTTTTTATCAAGCTACTTCATGGTGTAGTGGTCGCAGTTGACTTCTCTGGTAACCCAGAACTAGCTGGAGAAGTTGTATGAGGACTCGTTATTGGCGTAACAGTTGGAGAAACAGAAGGTGTTACTTCTTTCTCTTTGGGCAAACTCAAACTATAAAGTGTTTTGGTTTTATTATCGAAGAAGAACAGGTATTGGTCATCTGCACTGATTCTAATATCGTCAATTTTAAAGAGCGTATCATTCAATAATTTGGCCTCCATGGTTTCCAGATTAATTTCATAAATTAATTCGTCAAAAGAGGCTGTGCCAATATAGTAGGTGTCAGGCCAAATTCCAGTAAAGGTTGGGTTTACAAAAATGCTGCAATAAACAATAGGACGATTATTTGCAAAAACGCATTTTTCGGGCAAGGTAACATTAGGAATTTCTGCCAAAATCACGTCGTCGCTATTAATCAATTCTAATTTTGGCTTCTGCGTATTTGGTTCCACGCTAAAAAGCAAGCCGTATTTTCCCTGGTTATCCCATTTAATAATTAAACCATTACCGCTGACAAATGGGGTAAAAATTTTATTCTTGACATCAAAGGCTAAGATGGTTGTTTCGGCTAAACCACTGGGTTTTTGAAGAATGTAAGCAGTATTAGCAGCCGGCCACAATAAATTGATATCACTAGCGGCTTTAAAATTCAATAAAATTTTACGATTAGCTAAATTCTTATCCAGTTGAGCCAAGTAGCTGGATTCCTTAAAGTTTTCTTGATAATAAAGCGGGCTATCAGAATAATAATAAAGAAGAGTTTCGCCATCAGGTGACCATGTTGCGCTTTTAATATACGTATCCAAATTTTTTATTTCACCGGTTTTGATATCTAAAATACTGTAGGCTGGTTTTGTTGCTCCCGTAGCGACATATTTAATCAAAACCTTGCCCTTAACCGAAGGTTCAACAGATAATACATTAGAAAAGTTAACGCCTAAATCTTTTTTTTGTTCTTTAACCGGAGATTCCAAATAATTAATTTCAAACAATCCCTCCTGCGTCAAATATTGCAAAGATGAAGTAGCGCTTGGCCAAAAGGCCAAAACGTCTTTATTAACAAGCGAGCGGAGAATAGGTTGCTCACCCCCGCCTTCGCCAGCCGACAAGCCGGATTCTGAAGGCGCTGAAGGTGAAGGCAAGCCACTCATGGTTGGCAAAATACCTCCCCCTTCTGGTAGAATTTCTTCTTCAATCTGCGTTTGCGGTTTCAGATAAAACCAATAAAATGCCGC
>ERZ795045.1538-NODE-1538-length-25406-cov-4.801389_pt1 | contig 25406 bp, 16 predicted proteins | sample MGYA00375129_ERZ795045 | MGnify/ENA primary metagenome ERZ795045 (study PRJEB30174, sample SAMN05720166) | activated sludge metagenome | isolation source: anaerobic digester from wastewater treatment plant | place: Japan | collected 2015-05-15 ...
GTTATTTTTGACAAGATGTATCATATTATAGTTAGATTATATTTGATTTGATTCGGCGGCTTGACATTTAAAAAATATATTTGTATTATGAGTTATGACGGGTATGGCCCGCCAATAAAATTCAAGGAGGCATACGATGACAGTAGCCACAAAAAGTAACGTTCAGGATTACCTTAACGGCGTGTTAAATAATGTTAAAGTTAAAAACCCCGGTGAGAAAGAATTTCATCAGGCGGTTGAAGAGGTTCTTTTTGCTCTTAGTCCGGCGCTTGAAAAACATCCGGAATATATTAAGGCAAAGATTGTTGATAGAATAGTAGAGCCGGAGAGAGTCATTATGTTTAGAGTCGCCTGGCAGGACGATAAGGGCGAGATTCATGTAAATAAAGGTTTTAGAGTTCAGTTTAATAGCGCTATCGGTCCTTATAAAGGAGGGCTTAGGTTCCATCCTTCGGTTAATTTGAGCATACTTAAGTTTTTGGGTTTCGAGCAGATTTTTAAAAATTCTTTGACTACTTTGCCTATGGGGGGCGGTAAGGGAGGTTCGGACTTCGACCCCAAAGGTAAGAGCGATAACGAGGTAATGAGGTTTTGTCAGGCTTTTATGACAGAGCTTTATAGGCATATAGGTCCGGATACGGATGTTCCGGCGGGTGACATAGGCGTGGGCGGAAGAGAAATCGGTTATATGTTCGGCCAGTATAAAAAAATAGCCAACGAGTTTACCGGAGTTTTGACCGGTAAAGGGCTTACATGGGGCGGGTCTTTGATTAGGCCTGAGGCTACCGGGTTTGGAGTGGTTTATTTTACTCAGGAGATGTTAAAAACAAAGGGAACCGATCTTAAAGGTAAGAGAGTCGCAATATCGGGTTTTGGTAATGTGGCGTGGGGAGCAGCTTTGAAAGCCACCGAGCTCGGAGCGAAGGTTGTGACGATTTCCGGTCCGGACGGGTTTATTTTGGACGAGGACGGAATAAGCGGAGAGAAGATAGATTACATGCTTAAGATGAGAGCTTCGGGAAGAGACGAGGTTAAGATGTATGTGGACAAATTTAAAAACGCCAAGTTTTTCGAAGCCAAAAGGCCGTGGGGAGTTAAAGTCGACGTGGCGCTTCCTTGCGCGACACAGAATGAACTTGACGAAAACGACGCCAAAGAGCTTGTTAAGAACGGTTGTATTTGCGTTTGCGAAGGCGCTAACATGCCGTCTACTCCGGGCGCTATCGAGGTTTTTAGAGCCGCCAAGATTCTTTATTCTCCCGGTAAGGCTTCAAATGCCGGCGGAGTGGCGACAAGCGGTTTGGAGATGAGCCAGAATTCAATAAGAATGAGCTGGTCGAGAGAAGAGGTCGATAATCATCTTAGAAACATTATGATAAACATCCATAATACCTGCCTTAGAACCAGCGAGGAATACGGCGTAAAAGGCGATTATATGACAGGAGCAAATATAGCCGGTTTCTTGAAAGTCGCGGACGCTATGATGGCTCAAGGGTTGATGTAATAATTAATGGTATATCTACGACCCGGGCGCGGTTTTAAACCCGCCCGGGTTTTTTATTTATTATAATATAGTTATGGAATTAAGCGGAGTGGAACTATTCGAGCGGTTGATGCCTAAAAGAATTAAAAAGATTCTTTTAACGGCTTCCATATACGATTCGTTTCTTTTCGCCGACGACGAGATGTTGTCGGAGGTTTTGTTTGAGCATAATCTCACCCATAAAGACCATTTCGTAATAACCAGAGCCAAAAACCCTACCGAAGCTTTGGAGTTGTTAGGCAAAGAAGATTTCGATATGGTCATTTCTATGATGCAGTCGGTTGAGTTCGATATGGAGGAGTTTGTAGTAAAGATTAAAAATTTAAAAAATATTCCGGTGGTGATTCTTTCGTTTAGCATGCCGGATATAAATCTGCTTACGGATAAAGCGAAAAGCGTGGTCGACGGAGTTTTTTTGTGGCAGGGGGATACCAAGATTTTTTCTTCGATAATAAATTTGATAGAAGATAGAATCAATTTGAAACACGATTTGAATTACGGGGTTCAGTGCGTTTTATTGGTTGAGGATAATATAAGGTTTTATTCGATGTATCTCCCGATAATTTATAGAGAGCTTATTAAACAGATGCATCTGGTTATGAGCGACGAGTTGAACATATCCAAAAAGGTCTTAAAAATGAAGGCAAGACCTAAAATTTTCCTGGCTCAAAGTTACGAACAGGCTTGGGAGATATTTGAAAAATATCATAACAACCTTTTGGGGGTTATAACGGATGTGGAGTATCCCATAAAAGAAAAAACTACGGAAAAAGCGGGGTTACTTTTGGCTGTAAGGGTTAAAAAAACGCTTTCGGATATGCCTGTTTTGATACAGTCTTCAAATCAGGCTTACGAGCCGGTGGCTTTAAAATTGGGGGCTTCTTTTTTAAATAAAAATTCTTCGGATTTGTCCAAACAGATAAGAGGTTTTATACAGAGATACTTCGGTTTCGGGGATTTCGTTTTCGACGACGGGAAGGGAAACGAGATAGCGAGAGCCGGGGATCTGGCTTCGATGATAAAGGTTTTAAAGATAGTGCCTGAAAAATCGATAGTTTATCACGCTTCCAGAAACCATTTTTCAAAATGGCTTCTGGCAAGAACCGAGTTCGATATAGCTTATAAGATAAAGCCTAAAAAGATAGAAGAATTTAAAGACCCGTCGGAGATCAGGAATTATTTGATAGAGACAATCCATCAGTTTATGTATAAAACTCAGTTGGGAAGCATTTTAAAATTCGATAAAAACAGATACGACGCGGATATCCCTTTCGCCAAGATAGGTTACGGTTCCATAGGTGGAAAGGCGAGGGGGCTTGCTTTCGTGGATTACTTGATAGGAAAAGGAATAATAAAAGAAAACATTGACGGGATAAACGTAAAGACTCCAAACTCGGTGGTAATAGCTACGGACGTTTTCGATTTTTTTATAGAACACAACAACCTTTCTTCGTTTTTGGACGGCAAATATTCGGACGAGGAACTCGCAAGGATTTTTGAAAATGTCAATCTTCCCGATTACGCCGTAAGAGACCTTTTAAGCGTAATAGACAAGATGAAAGGACCGATAGCTTTAAGGTCTTCTTCGCTTCTTGAGGATTCCAAGAATTATCCGTTTGCCGGAATATACAGAACTTATATGTTTTCAAACAACGGAAAGATTTACGATAACTTAAAAGTAGTAGAAAAGATAATAAAATACATCTACGCTTCCACTTTTTCGAAAGAAGCGGTGGAGTTTAGAAGGTCTAATCCTTATATTCCCGACGAAGAGAAAATGGCGGTTATCATACAGTCGGTTGTGGGAAGGGAGTATGTGAAAGGGTATTGGTTTCCGCTTTTGTCGGGAGTTATGCAGTCTTATAATTTCTATCCGGTTTATCCTTTGACCCATAACGATCCTGTGGTTCATCTGGCCATGGGGCTTGGTGAAGCTATAATGAGCGGAAGGTATTTTTTAAGATACTCCCCGGCTCATCCGAACAACATCCATCAGTTCGCCACCATCGAAGATATTATTAGAACCACTCAAAAAAAATTTACGGCCGTTTCGCTTAAAGATATTCTAAATATTTCTTACGACGATAATTCTTGGGTAAAAGACATAGATATTGATTCGGTTGAATTAAGCCGGGAGATGAAAAATCTTTTTTCTTCTTACAATCAGGCGGACGACAGATTGTCGGATTATTATACGGAAAACGGAACCAATCTTTTGACATTTTTCCCGATTCTAAAAAATAATATAATACCTTTAAATAAGGCTCTTTTGGAGATTTGCGAGAGTTGCGTTAACGCGATGGGGGGGAATATAGAATTGGAATTCGCTCTTAATTGGGATATTTCCGGAAACAAAACGGACCTTTACATTTTGCAAGTAAGGCATTTCGCTTCCAAAACGGCTTCGAGAAAAACGATAATAGACGGAACGGATAAGAAAAAAATCGTTTATTCCAAAAACGTGGTCGGTAGCATGTATTCTAAAAATATCAAAGATCTGGTTTTCGTTAAAAGGCAAAACTTTACCAATCTTAAAACGACGGAGATAGCTAAAGAGGTCGGGGAGATAAATTCCAAGATTAAATCCGAAAATAGCCATTATGTGCTGATAGGCCCCGGAAGGTGGGGAACCAGCGACAAACATTTGGGGATTCCTATAAAGTGGAGCGACATATCGATGGCCAAGGTTATAGTGGAGGCGGTTTACGATTCTTTTAACGTTACTCCTTCTTACGGAACTCATTTTTTTCATAACATAATAGCCATGTCAATACCTTATTTTTCGATAGGCGATAAGAATAGCTTTATTTCCTGGGAGGATTTGGAAAGCGCTTATTCGGTTTTTGAAACCGAACATGTTAAATGGGTGAGGTTCGATGCTCCGCTTGAGATACTGGTCGAGGGGGAGGAAGGGTTTGTTTTTAAAAATTAGCAAGAGGATAATATGAAAAAATACGGAATATCTAAAGAATCTAAAAGGTTGTTAAAGCATACTTCGAGAACTTTGTATTTAAGTTTTTCGATACTGCCCGGTTATGTCAAGTATATGCTCGCTTTCGGGTATTTAGCGGCAAGAGCCATGGATAGCGTCATAGATTCGAAAGATATAAAAGCCGATTTAAAGTTAAAATTTTTAGACATTGTGAATTTAATCGGAAAAGAAGAGTTTGAGGCGGAGTTTTTAAAGATAAAATCCGGCTTAACAGGCGGGGTTTTCGGCTGGGAAAAGGAACTTTTGGAAAAGTTTTCCGATATAGTTTTAGAATTTTGGAAAAACGCGGACGATTGCGATAGAAGAAATTTTAAGTTTTTATTGAAAGGGCTTTCCAAAGGGATGAGGATGGACGTTAACGCTTTTTCTAACGAAAACGGCATGGGTTCTTTTTCGAGTTTTAAAGAGCTTATCAGATACGCCAATTTGATAGGCGGTGTTCCGTCCATATTCTGGTATAGAGTTTATTTGAAGTACGACCCCGAGATATTTAAAAATAACGTGGTAAAGTCCGCCTATAGAATAGGAACGGCGCTTCAGTTGACAAACATATTAAAAGATATGCATTGCGACTTAAAAAATAACAGGTCTTACGTTCCAAAAGAATTTCTTGTTAAAGCGGGGTTGGATGAAAAGGATCTTAAAGATCCGAAAAATGTCGAGAAGATAAAACCGTTTATTAATTCCATTATTTTGACATGCGTGGATTACTTCGACGAATCAGAGTTGTTTATAGATTCGATAAAATCTTCGGAGTTTTCTTTGAAATTGGCTTTGATATGGCCGATATACTGGGCTATGGACAGCTTGTATCTGGTCTCCGTCAAAAATCCGCTAAAAAATAGAATTAAGATAAGCAGGGTTAAGATATATAAAACTCTTATAAAATCTCCTCTTCTTTTAAGCTCGATAGCTTTTCATCAGGGCTATAGATTTAGAAGAGAAACTTTGATTTTATCTTTAAATAATAAGTAACTTTTATAACTCAATAAGATATAATATTATTATAGACGTGTTTTTATTATGAAAAAGATTTTATTTTTTTTGTCCTTTATTTTTTTAGCCTTTTTTTCTTACGCAAAAGAATACAAGGTGGATAATTTCGTTTTCGACTTTGAGGAAGGCTGGAGCGAGGGAAAAGGAACGGACCCCAACTCGGTTTTAAAGCTGGAGAAATCCGGATCTTATGTGGAGTTTATAAAATTGGAAGACGAGTTGTCGGATTTTTACCTTAACTCTAAATTAAACGAGCAAAAGGACGCTCTTTTCAACAAAGGAATAAAGCCGAGCGACATAAGAACCCAAACAATACATTCGGTTTCAAAAATATATTATTTTTCCTACGACGACAAAAAACTAAACATTGTGGGCCTTTTCACTTACGGCGGGGTAACGTACAATTTTCTGTCTTCCGGAATATCCGACGATTCTTTTAAAAAATTGATATACGGTTTTAGAAAAGAAGGTGAGAAAATAGAAGCTCAGGCGCCAAAGCCAAAGCCCAAACCGAAACCCAAGCCCGTCGAGAAAATAGAAAAAGAGCCTAAAGAATCCGGGGTAAGTTATATCTCGGTTTCGGATTCCACCTCTACAGCGGTGGCGGTTTCTTCGGCCGAGACGGTCGTATCCTCGCCCGCTGTTTCCGAAGTAAAGCCGGAAGAAAAAATAGAGGTTAAAGTTTCTACGCCCGAGGTTTTAAACGAGGTTAAAACCATACCTCAGCCGGATTTTAAAAGAGCCTTTTCGATTATAGAGGGATTATTGGACGAGATTTCGAAAAAATCGGATGTCAAGCCTTTCATAGAAAGAAAACCTTTGAATAAATATGCGATGCTTTTCGTTCTGGTCGTATATTTTTTAATAGTTTTTGTTTTAAAAGCTAAATTTTCGAAGTATTCCAATCCAAAAATAAAGCCTTATCCCAAGGAAATGCCTCCGGATTTCCTTTTTCCTTTTATAATAACAAGAGTAAATACTTCGGTTGAAACTTTGTATCAAATAATAACGAGAAACAATCAGTTCTTGTCGGTTCATTTTAATCATAACTATAAAAAGCTTTACGAAGCCGGAATTTACGGAATAATAATCGTTCATTTGTTGTGGAGTTTGGGAGATTTCGTAAGAAAAGGTTTCTTTCAGGCTCTGGTGGTTTCGTTGCCTCTTGGGAATTATATAATTTCATTCATAGAACTTCCTTTCGTATTTATAGTATTATATTCGCTAATTATGAAATTAAAGGAAAAACAAAAGTTTTCCGTATCGGATTCTCAGATGAATGTGATTTGCGAAATTTTAAATGACAAAAACGGTTTCATAGTTAAAGACGGAAAAGGAAGAGATGTTTTAAAAGTTAAAAAAACCGGAAGCTATTTTAATAGGAAATGGGAAGTTATAAACGAGGATAACCAGCTTATTATGACTCTAAAAGACGATTCGCCGGATATATGGCTTTGGACCAAGATTTTAGGCAATAAATTTTTCGGTTTAAGATGTTATTACAGCGTTTACGCGGAAGGGGATAAAAGGATAGGTTTTTTGTTTTTAGACCCAAATTCGGTAAACGGATATCAAGTGCATTTCGATTACGATTACTTCAGATTGGCTAATCCAATATACACCGTCTCGTTGTTTCTTTATGTTATATCTAAAGAAAAAGAAGAAAGCATACTTTTTATTTAACTTTTCATTTTCTTTTGCGGATAATGATATCGGAGGATTTTATGAAAAAAATAGGTTTGCTTACGGGCGGGGGAGATTGTCCCGGACTTAACGCTGTTATAAGAGCGGTGGCGAAGTCGGCTCTTAGAAACGGTTATAAAGTAATAGGGTTTAAAGACGGCTTTAAAGGATTTATAGAGAATAATTTTGTCGATATGGAAGATAGGTTTGTCTCCGGTATAATAGCCAAAGGCGGTACCATATTGGGGACAAGTAACATAGCAAACCCATTCAGATATACCCTTCCTCCTTACGGAACCCCGGATTCCCCGGCCGACCTTTCCGCCAAAGTAAAAGAAATATTCGAGCTTCACGAGCTGGATTGTCTTATTACGATAGGCGGGGACGGAACTCAGAATATGGCTTATAAAATCCATCGGATGGGTTTGCCAGTGATAGGAGTTCCCAAAACCATAGATAACGATTTAGCTTCCACCGATTATACATTCGGTTACGATACCGCTTTCCAGATAGCCACCGAGGCGGTCGATAGGGTTCATACTACGGCGGAGTCTCACGACAGGGTTTTGATCGTAGAGACCATGGGAAGATACGCCGGCTGGATAGCTTTAAGATCGGCGATTGCGGGCGGTGGAGATATCGTTTTGATACCGGAGATAGAATACAAATCGGAGGATATAATTTCTTATCTTAAAAAAAGAAGAGCTAACGGAAAACTTTTTTCGATAATAGTGGTAGCGGAAGGCGCCAAAGAAAAAGGGGGAGACCTTACAGTCAGCAAGGTGGTAAATAACTCTACCGATCCTTTGAGGTTAGGCGGGGTTTCTTATAAAATAGCCGATATGGTTGAAAAAAACACTTGTTTTGAGGCGAGGGTCGTAGTTTTGGGCCATTTGCAAAGAGGAGGAACGCCTACCGCTTTCGATAGATGGTTATCCACTTGTTTCGGCTCGAAAGCCGTGGAATTGTTCGACGAAAAAAAATTCGGCAAAATGGTGGCGATAAAAGGCCAAAACTTCATAGACGTGGATTTGAAAGACGCGGTAGGTTTTTTAAAGAGAGTGGAAAGAAATTCGGAAGAAGTTAAGGCGGCGGTTAGCGTTGGAATGAGTTTTGGAAACTCGGAGGTCGGATGAGAAAATATGTATACGGTATAAATACGGTAAACGAGATACTTAAAAATTCCACGAGAAAAATATACAGGATAATAGTCGAAAATACGAGCGGTTCAAAACTTATGCCGATAATAAAGCAGGCCAACAAAAGGAAAATAAGCGTGCAATTCGCTCCTAAAAGGCTTATGGATAAGCTTACCAAAGAGGCAAATCATCAAAACATAATAGTGGAAATAGACGATATAAAATATTATTCTCTGGACGAAGCCGTTTCTTACGATAAAGGCAAAAAAGACGCGGTCTGGCTTTGTTTGGATTCGATAACCGATCCTCAGAACTTCGGAAGCATAATAAGGACCGCGGTTTGCATGGGGATAAGCGTAATATTATTTAGCGAAAACAGAAGCGTAAGCGTTACGCCGAGCGTAGAAAAAATAGCTTCCGGGGCGGTGGAGAAAATAAAGTTTGTTAAAGTTGTCAATATAAATCAGGCTTTAATTTATCTTAAACAAAATAATTTTTGGGTTTACGGAGCCGATATCGAAGGCAAGGACGTTAGGAAAGTGGATTTCAATTTGCCGGCGGTTTTGGTTATGGGCTCGGAGGGAGAGGGGATTCATCAAAAAACAAAAGAACATTGCGACGAGTTAATCAAAATACCTCAGGTTAAAGATTTTGACAGTTTAAATGTTTCGATAGCCTCGGCTATTTGTATGTATGAAATAAGAAGAAGGTTTTAGTTTTTAAAGTCTAATGTTCAAAGCTCAATGTTCTATGTTCAAAGTTTAAAGTCTAATGACAGAGAGTGGAGAGGAGTGGCCTATAAGTTATAAGTTTAATGTTCAATGTTATACGAGCGGAAAAAATAGTTCAAAGTTTAATGTTTAATGTCTAAAGTTTTAATTTAAAAGTTTTACGTTTATTCAAATAACCAATAAAAAAATACAATTTTCTATACATCCATACATCTATGCATCTATACATCTAATTTGTTAGAGATGTTAAAAAAAAGGTAAAATATTTATTATGCATAAAGATTTGTCAGAGATATTGATAACAAAAGAGCAGATAGAAAAAAGAGTAAAAGAATTGGCTTTGGAGATATCCGAAGATTATAAAGGAAAGGACGTGTTTTTTATCGGAGTTTTGAAGGGCTGTTTTCTGTTTATTTCCGATTTAGTGAAACATCTTAAGATAGAAACAAATATAGATTTTATGATGATATCTTCGTACGAAGGAAAGCAGTCCACGGGAATAGTGAGAATACTTTTGGATTTAAAACAGCCCATAGACGGCAAGGATGTGATAATAGTGGAAGACATAGTGGATACCGGGCTTACGATAAATTATCTTACAAAGGCTTTAAAAACAAGAAAACCCAAATCCATAGAGGTTTGCACTCTTTTGGACAAGCCTTCTTGCAGAAAAATTAACGTTAATCTTAAATATGTGGGATTCGATATACCCGATAAATTTGTGGTAGGTTACGGCTTGGATTATAAAGAATTTTATAGAAACCTTCCTTATGTGGGGGTTTTAAAAGACGAGGTGATATGAGGAAAACCAACGGAATAAAACAGATTTTTTTGTGGCTCATAGGCTTTTTGCTTATAGCCGGAATATATAACAGTCTTACTATGATGGAGAGCGAAAAAGAAGTTCCTTATTCTTACTTTAAATCGAAACTTAAAAATAAAGAGGTGAAAAAAGTTTATATTTCAAACGATGTCATACGCGGAGAGCTTGTAGATAATAACAAAACTGTTAAGTTTAAAACTCTTCCTTTAAACGACCCGGATCTTGTAAAAGATATGGAAGCAAGCGGAGTTGAGAATTTTTCCGGGGTGGCCGATAGAAGCTGGATTACTACCGTGATATTTAACATAGGCTGGATTTTATTGTTTGTTCTGGCCTGGTGGTTCATATTCTTTAGGCAGGCTAACGTTACCGGAAAACAGGCTATGAATTTCGCAAAATCAAAAGCAAGGCAGATAGACCCGAAAAAAAATAAAATTACTTTTAAGGACGTCGCCGGTTGCGACGAGGCGAAGGAAGAATTGGCCGATATAGTAGATTATCTTAAAAATCCGGATAAATACAAAACTTTGGGAGGGACTCTTCCCAAGGGGGTTCTTTTATACGGGGCTCCCGGAACCGGTAAGACTTTGCTTGCAAAAGCGGTAGCGGGGGAAGCCGGAGTAAGTTTTTTTAGCGCAAGCGGTTCGGAGTTTGTGGAAATGTTTGTCGGGGTAGGGGCGGCGAGAGTAAGGGATTTGTTTGAAAGAGCGAAGAAAAACGCCCCGGCCATAATTTTCGTAGACGAATTGGACGCGGTCGGAAGACATAGGTTTGCCGGGATAGGCGGGGGGCATGACGAAAGAGAGCAAACGCTAAATCAGCTTTTGATAGAATTGGACGGTTTCGAAGTTAAGGAAGGAATAATACTTATAGCGGCTACCAACAGACCGGATGTTTTAGATCCCGCTCTTTTAAGGCCCGGAAGGTTCGATAGAAGAATAAACGTTCCTATACCGGATATAAAGGGAAGGACCGAGATTTTAAAGGTTCATGCGAAAAAGATAAAACTCTCGGAAAGCGTGGACCTTTCGGTAATAGCCCAGAGAACCCCGGGATTTTCCGGAGCCGATTTGGCCAACATAATAAACGAAGCGGCGATAATCGCGGCTAAAAAGAATAAAGAAAGCGTGGAGTTTGAGGAGTTGGAAGAGGCGATAGAAAAAACCATAGCCGGACCGCAGAGAAGAAGCAGGATAATATCCGAGAAAGAGAAAAAAATAATAGCATATCACGAAGCTGGACACGCTTTGGTGGCAAAGCTTTTAAAAGATACCGATCCGGTTCATAAAATTTCCATAATACCGAGAGGCCCCGCTTTGGGTTATACCTTGCAACTTCCGCAGGAAGACAAGTATTTAACTTCCAAATCGGAAATATTATCGAAGCTTTCGATACTTCTGGCGGGAAGAGCGAGCGAAGAAGTGGTATTCGGTGAGATTACGACGGGAGCCGGGGACGATCTTTCAAAAGCCACCGCTTACGCTCAGAAGATGGTTATGGAGTTTGGGATGAGCGAAAAAATAGGTCCGCTTTCTTTGAAAAAAGACGAAAACGAGGTTTTTTTGGGAAGAGATATCGTAAAACAACATAGCTACTCAAACGAGACGGCGAAAAACATAGACGATGAGATAAAAAGAATAGTAAACGACGCTTATTACAAAGCCAAAAGTATTTTGATGGAAAATAAATTGATACTCGACAAGATCGTAGAAAAATTGATGGAAAAAGAAACGATAAACGGGGAAGAGCTCGACTTGATAGTAAACTCTTAATCGGGAGAGGGATGTTTAAGACAATTTCTTTCGTAAAAGAATTTGTAGACATAGCCATAGTTTATTACATAATTTACAGACTGATACTTATACTTAAAGGAACCAAGGCTCTTCATATATTGGGCGGGGTTTTGTTGCTTGCCATAATAACCTTTTTGTCTAAAATAGCTGAACTCGACGCCACATTCTGGCTTTTACAGCAGTTTTGGTTTGCCGGAATATTTTTGCTTATAGTGGTATTTCAGCCTGAGATAAGAAATACTTTGGCCAATTTGGGCTCCAATCCTTTCGGGAGGGTTTTTGTCCCTTCGGAGTATAAATTCATAACGGAGATAATGCAGGCGGTTAGAACCGCCATGAGCGAAAAAAAAGGAATGTTAATAGTTTTGGAACAGGATATGGGTTTAAGAGAATATATAGACAGCGGAATTAGAATAAACGCCGAGGTTACAAAAGAGCTTATATTGACCGTTTTTCATCATAACACCCCTTTGCACGACGGAGCGGCCATAATATCTTCAAACAGATTAATAGCAGCGGCATGCCAGCTTCCGCTTACGGAAAGGCAGGATATTTCAAAGATTTTGGGTATGAGGCATAGGAGCGCGGTAGGGATAACCGAAATAACAGACGCCATAGCCATAGTGGTTTCCGAAGAAACGGGTAAATTGTCGGTTGCGAGAAACGGTTCGCTTATGATGAAAGCGGATCCCGCCGAGGTGGAAAAAGAATTGTTGGAGATTTACAAATCCAAAATGGCGAAAAGCGTTTTTAGAAAATCTCAGAGGAACGCATGAAAAAATACCTGACGGAAAACTGGGAAGTAAAGATTGTTTCCGTAATCATAGCGCTTATAATATGGTATCTTTCAAAAAGATAAGATGAAAAAGATTGTTTTTATTATTTCGATTTTAATCTTGTTTTCGGTATTATTGAATTATCCTTCCGTTTTTTTTAATAAAAAATATTCTTGCGGAGTTTTGGATATTTACTCTTCATCGGACGCAGAAAAGGTATGTTATTCGATTCAATCTATATCCGATAAGTATCCTTTTAAAATGGAATCGGCTTTTAAAATTTATCTGGCGGACTCCGTTTTAAAATACAAACTATTTTCCTTTTTTTCGTCAAAAACTTCGTTTATAAATCCGATAGGAGAGTTTGAGGTTATTTGGCCCGCGGATTTTGAAAACAAAAAATTTATAGATTCGGACGATAATTTTAACGAGGAAATAAGCAAAGCTTTGCTTAAAATATATCTCTTTTCAAAATTTTCAAAGCTTGAATATATTATGATAAACGATTGGAAGATAACCGGATATTCCAAATATGTGGCCGGAGAGATACAGGAGTTTCTTCCGGAGGATATATGCGCCGGAAAAACCGGAAAAAAATACGAAGAGTTTGAAAACATGACGGTAGTTAAATATTTGATCGAAGAAAAGAAATATAATCCTTTAAATCTTTTTTCGGACAATATTTCTTACGATTTTTACTTGAAACAAACAAAGTCCAAATACTGCAGATAGGAGGCGATTATGATGAACGAAAAAACTATGGAAAAATACGCCGATGTCCTTATATGGGGGCTTAAGACGGCGAATAAAAAGTTAAAAAAATACGATACCGTTTTAATAAGATGCGACTTGCCGGGGCTTGGTTTAGGCGAAAAGGTTTATTCCAAACTTATAGAACAGGGGTATAACGTCAGCTTTAGAACCATGCCCACTCCTAATATGGAAAGGGCTTTTTATGAAAAATCCGACGAAAAGCAAAGAAAATTCATACCTTTCGGCGAAAAGGAATTTTTTGAAAATTTAAACGGAAACATATATATACATGCGCCCGCTTCTCTTACTCACTTAAAAGGAGTGGATACGAAAAAACAGGCGGATGTCGCCATATCCAGGAAATTTTTAAGAGACATTATGCAGAAAAGAGAATCAAAGGGGCTTTTCGGCTGGACTTTGTGCACATTTCCTACGGAAGAGCTGGCAAGACAGGCGAGATTGAGTTTGAAAGATTATACCGATCAGATAATAAAGGCTTGTTTTTTGGACGAAAAAGATCCGGTAAAAAAATGGGCGGATGCGTTTAAAAATATAGCCGAGATTAGAAAATGGTTAGATTCTTTAAATATTAAAGAGGTTTATGTAAATTCTCAAAATACCGATCTGACCGTTGTAATAGGAGAGAAAAGGAAATTTTTGGGCGGAAGCGGACATAATATTCCTTCGTTTGAAATATTTACCTCTCCGGATTATAGATTTACCAAAGGAGTTTATTTCGCAAATCTTCCCACATACAGGGGAGGAAATTATATAGAAAAAATAAAATTGGAGTTTAAAGACGGGAAAGCGGTTAAGATAAGCGCGGAAAAAGGCCAGGATTATCTTGTTAAAACTATGAATACCGACGATGGAGCGAAGATGTTAGGAGAGTTTTCGCTTACCGACGTCAGGTTTTCAAGAATAACCAAATTTATGGCAGATATCCTTTTCGACGAAAACCACGGCGGAAAGTTCGGAAATTGCCATATAGCCATAGGTTCGGCTTATACCGATACTTTTAAAGGAGATTCTTCTAAATTATCCAAGCAAGATCAGAAAAGATTGGGATTTAACGACTCCGCCGTACATTGGGATCTGATAAATACCGAAGATAAAACGGTAAAAGCCAAAGTTAAAGACGGCAAAATCATTACGTTATACGAAAAAGGAATGTTTAAATACTGATTCGTAATTTCGCCGAAAACTTGTTTTAGTTTTTTCTCGACGTTTCGTATGGTTTCTTTTATAAATTATTTAAAATCGGAAAAGGGAAAAGTAAAAGGGCTTGGCGCCGTATTGGCGGGTTTTTCCGCAATGTTTAGTTTTATGGGATACGAGCTTATGCGTTCAAGTTCCGAGTCCATCTTCCTATCCTCTTTTTCCGCTTCAGATAAAGTTTACGCTTTGGCTTTAACTCCTATTTTTTTGATGTTTATAATATACGCTTACGGTTTTACTCTTTCCAAATTGGGAAGCAGAAAAACAATGATTATTTATTTCGGTTTCGTAATTTTTTCGCTTTCTTTTTTTTTATTTTTTTTCTTCTCATAAAATTTCTTTCGCCGCTTTTTCGATACTCGTTTTTAAAGAAGCTTACGTCGTGGTTTTGTCCGAGATGTACTGGTCTTACATAAATAGCGTGATAGACAGGGATGAAGCTAAAAATTATAAACGGGCCTGTCGCGGGACTTGGGGCTTTAGGTTCGGTTATAGGAGGCTATATCGTTTCCAGATTTGCGGTAAAATTTTCAAGCGAAACGATGATATTGTTTTCTTCTCTTATCCTTTTCCCGGCGGTTTTGTTGTTTGTTTATTCTTATAAACTAACCGGGGAGCCGAAACCATCCGAGGACGAGGCCGGAGGCAAAAAAGGACACTTACATTTTTCGATTTTGTTTGAAAATAAAGTTTTGATTATAATGGCGATTATGGTTTTTTTGTCTCAAATACTATCCACTTTGTCGGACCTTAATTTTACGGGTTACGTAAAAAGCGAAATTCCGGATAAGGATTTGAGAACCGCTTATTTAGGGGGATTTTGGACCAGAGTCAATATAGTATCTTTTACCATGCAGTTTTTGATAACCCCGCTAATACTGAAAAGAGTAAAAATAAAATACGTTTTGTTTTTTATACCTCTCATACATTTATCTACTTCTTTTTATTCATTTATTCATCCGTCTCTTTTTTCGGCGTCTCTTGTTTTTTTGGTTTTTAAGTCCATGGATTATTCGATATACAGAGCTTCAAAAGAAATTTTATACATACCTTTTTCATACGATACCAGATACAGAGCCAAACAAATAGTGGACGCTTTTACTTATAGATTTTCAAAGGGGTTTACATCTTCGGTTTTGTCCGTTCTAAATATCGCAAGCGTAAGTTATTATAAATTTATTATTCCGATGATAATGATCGTTTCCGTTTTGTGGTCTTTGGCGGTTTCGGGAATAAAAGAAAAAGATCAGTAATTTATCGTTAACGATATTCTGTGAATGTTTCCTAAGTTTCCAAAAGGGGAAAAAGAGTAGTCGAACAGATAATCCCAGTGTTTTATCCCGAAACCGAAGCTTACGCTTCTAAGCCCTTCCATATCGGATATGTTTCTCGTGTTGGCTCCGGCCCTTAAAGAAAATTGCGTTCTTTTGTTTATTTTTATTCGCTCTTCAAACCCTATGCTCCAGTATAGGAATCTATCCTGCGGCATTATAATGTCCGAGTTTATCGTCATATTGCGAGTTATAAATACGCTTGAGCCTAACCTTATTATTTTCGTTATGTCGTAGTTTTCCTGGTCCATTTTAATGGAACCGACTATGTTTTGGAAAACCAGCGACAAAGCCAATTTTCTGTCGAACATATAAGGGAATAAAATACCGATATCCGCTGACAGAGTCGTAGCCGATTTTTCTATTTTGTTTTGAATAAATTTCCCTATCCCTCCGAATACTATTCTTTCCTCCGGGTCTTTGGTAAGTCCGGTGAGGTAGCTTGCAAAACCCAGCTCTACGACCATTTCGTTGGGGCTAAAACTTCCCATGTCGTTTGCGTAGTCGTCGGTTTTTTCTATTTTTCCCCAGTTAAGATATTTTACTCCTATGCCGAATGTCCCGGTATTTTTGCCCAAATTGGCCGCAAAAGACAAACTTTCAAGCGTTATGTTTTCAAAAAATATGTTATGAGAAAGAAATAAAGAGTTTTTGGGTATTTTAACCAAATTCGCCGGGTTTATGTCTATAGCCGAAGCGTCGGAGATGTCAGAGGTGCAGGCTTCTCCCATGGAAACGCAACGAGGGTTTATGTTTAGTTTCAGTATGGATGCGGCGGTCGTTCCGTAAGACGAAGAGTCAAACGCCGAGTTTGCGTTTAAAGATATAAAAATCGATATGAGCGTTAATGTTTTTTTCATTTTTCTATCGCCAATTTTTTAATTACCTTCTCTCCGTTTTGAGATTTAAATATTACTAAGTAAACTCCGCTTGAAACGTCTCTTTGTGATTCGTTTTTTGCGTCCCATTGTACGAAACCGCCGTCGTTTGTTTTAAGTTTTTTTATCAGCTCTCCGGTTATAGAGTATATGGATATTTCGGTGTTGGACGGCATGTTGGAAAAGTTTATCTTGCCCAGAGAAGTATTCGGTTTATAAGGATTTGGGTAAATTTTAGGTTCTTTTAAACTTGTAGAAGCTAAAAGTTCCATTATTTGAAATATTGAAAAATGGTAAGTTTCGCCGACTACGTAATTGCCTTCGATATAAGATTTTATCGGAACCCAAAGTTTTGCGGTTTCGTCGTATCGGGCCATAACGAGTTTGTTTTTATCTATGGAAGAAGGAAGGTCTTTATACGGAATTTTAACGAGTATTTTTCCGTTGTATAAAACTACCGGGAATATCCATATTTTTGCGGCAAACCCGGTGGGATTTAGCACCCCGGCTTTGGATACGGGGGGAGGAGGCGAAAGATCCGGTTCTATGAATACTTTTGTGACGCTTCCAAGAGAGTAAGGCGGAAGTTCTACCTGTATGGAACCGTAGGAGTATGGGATGGATACTATTTGATTTTGCTGGTTGTTTATCAGTTGTTCCTGTCTGTATAGAGTGGATATGGAGCCCAGATCCAGATATTCGCTTTCGTTTCCGGTTATTATGCCTCTGGATTTTACTCTTATAAAATAATCGGTGTTATAGGTTAAATCGGGGAAAACAAACAAAGTCATCTTTGTTTGAGTGGATTTGAATATGTGAGAAAAATCGCTGGTAGTAGAGGCTTCAACAACGTATACGGTATGAGTGGAGTTTGTGTTATTGTCCCACTGAGCGGTAAAGCCGTCGAGCAATACGTTTATGAAAGTGGGGGTTGTTATCTTGGGAATTTCGACATAAGTCGTGGATAGAGCGGTTTCATATATGGAAGGAATGTTTGAAAAGTTTATCGCCGATATTCTGATAAAATAAGGGGTGTTTGCGTTGAGATTGTAAAAAGTGGCCGATTTTGTAAGGGTGTTGGATGAAATTATAGAATCGGAAAAGGCTTTGGAGGATATTTCGGCTAAATAAGGAGTTCCCGGAGCGTTGTTAGGGTCTTCCCAGTTTAGTACTATCGTATGAGTAGAAAAAACATAAGTTAAATTTATAGGTTTAAACGCCAAAGTCGCAACGGGATTAAAATCTATGGGTCCGGTGGGAATATTTCGTCTGTTAAAAGAGGTTATTTTTTTATAATAAGTAGTGTTTGATTGTAAGTTATTAAATAACGCGTAGTTATTGTAAGTATAAGAGGAGTATATAGTTCCCGAAGTAAAATTGGTGGATGATATCTGAGCTAAATATAAAGTATCGTCGGGGTTTGAATTTTTATACCAGTTTATTTGCATGGAATAAGTGGTATGATTTGTAAGAGGAAGCTCGGAGGGGAAGTTGGCAAGCGTCGGAGTGGATGTTATGTATGTGTAGTTTCTCTGGTTATCGGAGTTTACGCTTCCGACTCTAAGGTGATAGGTGGTATTCGGAGTAAGGTTTATTACAGATAGAGAAGATACGGTATCGAAAAGAGTTATCGAAGTTTTTATTACCGAAAAATCCGAGGATGTGGAAGCTTCTAAAGAATAGCCTTTGCAAGGTACCGCGGTCCAGTTGGCGCTTACGCTTGAAATATATACTTTATCAAGAACCGCGGAAGAGGGCGGGGGGGTTAAGGTTCTTATGTTAAAAGGAGAAGCGTTTTTGTATATTGTCGTTCCTTCAAACAGCGAACCTTGTCTTATGTAATATAAGGTGTCAAAATTCAAGGTGTGTATCGCCAGAGTGGAAATATCGTTTGAAAATGTTTTGGACGAAAAATTTATGACTCTAAAATAATTGTCGGTGCTTAATTCTATTATATACCCGTCCGCGTCGGTCGTAGAATAATTTACTATTACCGTATTGCTTGAGTAGTATGTTACGTTTACATCCGGCGAAATGTTAGGTATGGGGGTTACCAGTTTCTTTGTGCCGTAATAATTTTCGTTTAGAACTCTGTTAAAAGTATAAAGTCTCGAGTAATAGGTGGTATTAGGCCTTAGATTTTCGATGGTTAAAGACGAGGCTTCAAAAGATAGCGTGTGGCTTGAGTATACGGTTCCGCCGATAAAGTTTGTCGTGGATAGATCCAACCTGTAGCCGTATGATTTTAAAAATTCAACATCAGATGGCATAGAGGGGAAATTCGCGGTTATCGATCTCGGGTTTAGAATATATCCTACCGAGTTATAATCTATCGGAACGCTTAATGTGACTGTTTCTATTACGGCAGAGTAATTTTTGTCCCCGTAATGATTTATTGCGCCGACCCTGAAGTGGTATGTAGTGTTTGCTTCTAAAGATTTTATTGTAAGTGTGGAAATAGATAAAACATAAGTTGCGGAAGTTTTAATCTGGTTGAAGTTTGTGCTTGTGGAAGCCTCCAAAACATATCCCAAAGCGGTTTCGGTCAAAGGAGAAGAAGGAAAAGCGTCCCATCCAAAAGTCGCGGAGTAAGAAGAATAGTTTAATAGGGAAAAATTTGAAGGTTTGGATGTCAAAGTATGTATTGTTCCTTTGATCGAGTTTTTGTATTTAATAGAATTTAAAACCGAAAACATATAATAATATGTAGAGTTTTTGTTAAGCGATGTAAAAGAGTAATTGTTTTCGGAATTGTCGGGCGTAATATAACTATACAAGACCGTATCTAAGTTATCTTTTTCCGAAATTATCAATTCGTAGCCGTCGGAGGAGTTTTCTCCCGTTCCGTTTACGGGCGCCCAGTTGAAAGTCGCGCTTGTTTCAAATACGCTAACCGAAAACGCCGAAGGGAGTTTGGATAGAGTTTGAGTGGATAAAACGTTTGAAAACTCGGTTTCTCTGTTTATTCTGTCTATCGCCTTTATTTTTATGTAATATGTGGTGTTTGTTAAAAGCGAATTTATCGGAAGAGGGGGAACTCCGGTGTAGTAAATGTCGTAATATAATGAAAAATCGTCGTAAGTCGAGTATCTTACTTGATATTTCGTGTCTTTGTCGTTTTCGTTTAAAAAATCTATTGTAAGTTGCGCAAATGATTCCCACTGTTCATTGTAAATAGCCTTGAGAGATGAGGGTTTTGACGGATAAGTTAAGGTGGATATTTCCGAGTAATAAGAATCCGATTCGGTGGATATTTTAACCTTAAAATAATATGTGGTGTTTCCTTTAAGCGATTGGTATGTGGTGGTGTTGGAGGATAATGTGGCGGAAGATATGGGAGAAGAAAAAGAAGGGGAGGTGGATAGTACCGCTACATAATTATTCGAACCGACCGAAGACCATGAATAGGTTATAGAGGTAACATAAACCGTTTGGGAAGGAGAGAGATCGGTGGAATTTAAATTAATTGAAAAAAATGAAAAAATAAAAAAAATAAAACATAAAGATTTTCTTTTTATGTCCATTATATATATTTTATTATATAATAGCCAAAAAGCAAATAAAAAATAGATGCATAGAGGTATGGATGTATAGATGTGTAGATGTATGGAAGCTTGGACGAATAGATGAGTGAAAGAAATTAGATGTATGGATGTATAGAGGAAACTTTAGACATTTGGTTCCGCTCGTGCAACATTGAACTTTAAACATTTAACTTTAAACTTACGACTTTTCGTTCCTTTCGTGAAACTTTAAACATGCAACATTGAAGATTAAGCTTTAGACTTGCAACTTTTTGTTCCTTTCGTGCAACTTTCAACATTTAAATTTCAACATTAGACTTTGAACTTTAAACATTGAACTTTGAACATTGAACTTTATGCTTTGAACTTGCAACATTAAACATACAACTTATATGGGTCCTTTGGTCTCTTGACAACTTTTAATAAAGCATATAATATATAAAAGAGGTATGATGAGAGTATTCTTATTCATATTTGCTCTTCTCTTTTTCAATTTAGATTTTATTTATTCCAAAGATAAAAAAAAGGCTTTGGACGATCTGGTCGAACAACCCAATATATCCGCTTTTTTCGACTCTCATTATAGGGACGAGTCCAACATAACCGATCCGGAAAGAATAATCAAAAGTTACAGAATAATAAAAAAGGAGCCGGATAAAGCGGCTGACGCTTTTATAAGGCTGATGGCGTCTAAAACTCCTCAGGAACAAAGAAGTTTTATAGAAGAAAACTACGACAAAGTTTCTTATTTGCTTTTTAATCTGGATAACTCCCGTTCGGATAAGTTCGACGATGTGTTTAAGGTGGTAGTCGAAAATTCCATGCCGGTTACCCCGGCTTTTTTTTCCAATTTCGAATCGCAGGCCAGAGAAATACTCGCCTCTTACGTATCGGACTTTAACGATAGAATGAGAAGAATGCCGCCGAATATGAGAATGCCGGATATATCCACTACTACGCTTAATTACGAAAACCCTATGAATAAGTTGGTGGAGTTTGCCAGAGACGTAAGGAGAAATCCTCAGGTCGCTTTGGATAAGGCGAATCAAATAAGCGTTAACTATTCTACCAACTCCTCGGTTCAAAACGGTCTTGCGAGGCTTTTTTTGGATAGCGGAAACTACAAAGAGGCGGAAAAATATACGACAAAAGCCATAGAAGCGGACGATAAAAATTACGACGCTTATACGATGAGGGCCGAAGCCAGGTATTCGCTTAAAGACATAAAGGGAGCCATAGAAGACGTTAAAAGAGCGAGCGAAATAGATCCTACCAACGAAACCGCAAAGCTTTTGGCTTCTTTTATAACCAAAAGCCCTTCTTTTTCAAAAACTAATTTTTCTTCCATAAAAGACAGCTTTTCGGATTCAAAAGCCGATCCTTCTTTGGCCGGGGATGTGGAAATAAACGTGGGTGATTCTTTTAAAAGCTCCAAAGACGGTTTTGTAAATTCCAACGAAATAACCTCGGACGAAAAAAAATCCAATTATTATTTAAAAAATGCGATGGTTAAAGCTCAGATGGAAGATTACTCGGAAGCTCTTAGATACCTTAATATGGCGATAGAAAAAAATCCTAATAACATGGACGCTTATATAGAAAGAGCAAACACTTATAATCTTATCGGAAACTACGAAGAAGCGATAAAAGACGCGACTTATGTGCTAAGAAACGACCCCGGAAACATTCACGCTTTAAACATAAGAGCGTGGGCTTTGTATAAAAAGGGAGATCTCAATCAAGCTTACGACGATACCAACAAAGCCATAGATTTAAAACCCAACTACGCGGACGCTATGTTTTTAAGGTCTCTTATTTACGAAAAACAGAACAGATTCGACGAGATGCTTTCGGACCTTGAGAAAGCAAGCAGATTAAATCCCAATTATTCATCCAAGTTTCACGACGCCGTTGCGAGTTACGCTTATAAGGCTCCCAATTTTATGAAGTATTACGATAGGAACAAGGATGTTTTTAAAATAAAAAAAGAAGATACCAAGCCTTTTAATTTAAGAAGTTTTATAGGTCTTTTGGTGTTGACCGTTCTGGGAGGTATTTTTATAGGAGTGGCTCTTCTGCACGCTTTTTCTCCAAAAATTTCCACCCACACTGCTACGGCTTCCCACTCCACTCAGACGGATGTCATCGCTCCTAATATTTTTTACGAAGGAGTGGCTACAGGGAAATATAAGATAATCAAAAAGATAGGCCAGGGAGGAATGGGAAGCGTTTATCTGGCCATGGATCAGACGCTTAACAGAGAAGTCGCGGTCAAAAAGATGAATGAAGACATAAAAATGAACGAAAGAGAAAAACAGAGGTTTATAGAAGAAGCCAGAACCGTGGCTATGCTTCATCATCCGAATATAATAGAGATATACACCATATTCGAGGAAAAAAACGACATATATCTGGTTTTCGAATACATAGACGGGGTAAGCTTAGATAAAAAATTAGATATGGAAATCAGAATGCCTTTTTACGAGGTAAAAGAAATAGTCGGAGAAATAGCCAAAGCCTTAAATTACGCTCACGCCAAAAACGTGATACACAGAGATTTGAAGCTTTCCAACGTTATGGTTTCGAAAGACGGTTTTGTAAAAGTTATGGATTTCGGACTTGCAAAGGTTTTAAGAGAGGCTAAAGCCAGATATTCTTCTTCGGAGGTTGTAGGAAGTCCGGCATATATGGCGCCGGAGCAGGATTTGGGGATATTCGTAAAAGAATCGGATTTGTATTCGTTAGGCGTTTGCATATACGAGATGTTAAGCGGAGAGTTGCCTTTTACGGGACCCGATTACCATTATCAAAAAGAAAAAAAATTATATACCCCGCTTTCTTCGGTGGTTGTCGGTATAGACCAGAATTTGGATAAAATAATTTCAAAACTTTTAGAGCCAAAACCGGAAGACAGATATCATAGCGTCGAAGAGTTTATAAAAGATTTTAATTCCATATCTTAATAACATTTCTTTAAGTTATAAATATATCGTTATTTTTTGTAAAATAAATTTGGAGGTTGTTATGAAAGCTTTAATAAAAAAACATAGAGAAAAAGGTATATGGATGGGCGAAGTTCCCGAACCGATTTGCGGAGATAATGAAGTTAAAATTAAAATAAAAAAAACAGCCATATGCGGCACCGATGTTCATATATATAAATGGGACGAATGGTCTCAGAAAACCATACCGGTTCCGATGGTCGTAGGCCATGAATTCGTCGGAGAAATAGCTGAGCTGGGTAAAAACGTAAAGGGATTTAAAATAGGTCAAAGAGTAAGCGGAGAAGGACATATAACATGCGGTTATTGCAGAAACTGCAGAGCCGGTAAGAGACATTTGTGCATAAATACAAAAGGAGTAGGAGTAAATATCCCCGGAGCTTTTGCCGAATATCTTGTAATTCCTCAGGAAAACGTTTTCGCCGTTAGCGATAAAGTAACGGACGATGAGGCTTCCGTTTTCGACCCGTTAGGAAACGCCGTTCATACCGTGCTTTCTTTCGACGTAGTCGGAGAAGATGTTTTAATAACCGGAGCCGGTCCGATAGGAATAATGGCGGCTTTAATATCGAAGCACATAGGAGCAAGGCATGTGGTTATAACCGACATAAACGACTATAGGCTCGAACTTGCAAAAAAATGCGGGATAGAAAACGTGGTAGACGTAAGAAAAGAAAAAATAACGGACGTTATGAAAAAATTGGGCATGACCGAAGGGTTCGATATAGGATATGAGATGAGCGGAAGTCCCGTAGCTTTTAACGATATGTTGAAGTCTCTTAGGATGGGGGCGAAAATAGGGCTTTTGGGAATTCTTCCCGACTCAACTCAAATACCATGGAGCTCCATAATATTCAAGGCTTTTACGATAAAATGCATATACGGAAGAGAAATGTTTGAAACTTGGTATAAAATGGCTTCAATGATAGAAAGCGGACTCGATATAAAGCCGGTGATAACTCATCGTTTCCCGATAAACGATTACCAAAAAGCTTTCGAGATTATGTTGAGCGGCAACTCGGGCAAGGTAATACTCGATTGGTAAAAATGAAAAAACTAATCTTTTTAATTTTTATCTTCAGCTTTGTATCCTGCAATTTTATAAAAAGCAAAATGGGCGATTATTATTTGAGCAAAGCGAAAAAAATAGCAAATAGCGAGGAGGTAAGCGAAAAGGATATAGATAATTTTTACGATTATATGATGAAGAGTTTAGATTATAAAACGGATATTAAAGAATCCGTATCGATGGTGGAAGAAGTGACTCAGGCGAGTCTCAAAGCCGGTTATGTAAAAGCCTACGAAAACGAGCTTAAATTTTTTAAAAAATACGTGGAAAGAAACCCCAAAGCGTGGGAGGTTTATTTAAACATAATAAACATATTTTCGTTAAAAGGGGATTTGTATAATTTAAACAACTTAAAAGAAGATTTCGAAAAAAAAGCGCTTTCGGACAAAAACTTTAAGCTTCTTTCTTTCATAGTGGAAACCAATCTGCTTTACTGGTCCGAGGTTTACGGACAGCTTTCGCTAAACAACAGCTACGACGAGATGATGGATTATCTTTCAAAATACTGCTCTTATTTTAAAGACATAAATAACGTAAAAAACTTAAACGACGAGTCTTTTTTTAAAGACGCCGACAGCGGGCTTTATTATTATTTTTCCACGACTCTTTCGGATTTTTTAAATAAAGCTAAAAACGTCAAACGAAACTGCGATTTGTATTCCAGGATTAATTCGGACTCGAATTTTTCAAAGATAGTGAGATATACCATAGACGGGAACAGATATTTATCCAAAAAAGAATACTCAAACGCCGTAATATATTATAAAGCGGCCGTTTCGCTAAACGAAGAATTTTACGACGCGAAAAAAAATCTGATAGAAGCGGAGTTTCAAAACAAACTTTCTCTTTCATTAATGAAAAGAGATAAGACCGACGCGGAAAATCTGGTATACGATAAGATGTCCGAGATAGACGACATGATTAGAATAAAAGACGGAGAGTTAAGTTCGCTGCCTTTTTATTATAACGACAAGTTTGTTTCCCAGCTTTATTCTTTGAAAGCCGCGATGATTATGGTTTTAATAGATGAAAATACCCCAAAAAATAAGAAGGAAAGGCTTGAAAATTCCATAAAAACTTCCATCGAAAATTCTTTGAAATATGATCCTCAAAACAAAATGGCGAAAGAAATCCTGGCGAGATTAAATCAAAAAT